>Ga0172368_10008476_pt1 | contig 10462 bp, 8 predicted proteins | sample Lak11m_FD_114540 | JGI IMG/M metagenome (GOLD analysis project Ga0172368, IMG submission 114540) | Freshwater microbial communities from Kabuno Bay, South-Kivu, Congo - kab_022012_11m | ecosystem: Environmental > Aquatic > Freshwater > Lake | place: Democratic Republic of the Congo: South-Kivu...
GTCAGACGGCTATACACTGGATGATAAACGAAACAAAATAAATGAAAGCGATTTGCCCGACATTGTGAAACAGTATAATGTCCGAACACGATTTTTAGGATTAAAGGATGGACAGGATTTTAATGCAAACAATTATCCTGTTAATCAGGAAAATCAAGTAAATCCTGTTCTGGACAGGAGAGGCAAATTTTTTATGGTGCCGAAAAAGGAAATTGTAGAAAACAACTACGACCTGAACCTAAGCACTTACAAAGAAGAAGTGTATGAAGAAGTGGTGTATGAAAAACCGAATGTGATTTTCGGAAAATTGGAAAGCATTGAAGCCGATATTCAAAAAGGGTTGGCTGAATTAAAACAAATAATCTAATGGCAGGAACATTTTCTCAAATATATATTCAGGTTGTTTTTGCAGTGCAAAACAGGGAGTGCATGATTCATTCATCATGGGAAGAAGAATTGTACAAATACATTTCTGGCATCGTAAAGAATAAAGAACAAAAAATGTTAGCCATAAATGGAATGCCTGACCATATTCATTTTTTTATAGGAATGAGACCATCTTGTTGCTTATCAGATTTAGTTAGAGAAATTAAAAAATCATCGAATGATTTTATTAAAGAAAAGAAATTCACGAAATTCAAATTTAATTGGCAAGAAGGCTATGGAGCGTTTTCATACAGTCATTCACAAATTGATTCCGTGGTGAAATATATCATGAATCAAAAGGAACATCATAAGAAACACACATTCAGAGAAGAGTATCTGGATTTTTTGAAGAAGTTTGAGATAGAATTTATAGACGAATATTTATTTAAATGGATAGAATAATAGAGAATCCGAAGGATTCAAATGTTTATAGAAATGGTTGTTGCGGTTTATATACGACCCTGAAAGGGTCATATGTTTATAGAAAATATCAATGTTTAGGATATTCGACCCCATCGGGGTCGCACCGTTCATTGTATATGTTTTTCTATAAACATCAAATCCCTTCGGGATTATTTTTGGAAAATATTGAAGCTGATATTCAAAAAGGATTGGCGGAATTAAAAGAGTTGATCTGATGAAGTTTGAGAAATTAGGAAACGTTTTTCCAGTAATAAGAAACGGTGCTAGTACCAAACAAGATAAAGTAACCGATGGCTATCCTATAACTCGTATTGAAACAATAGCTGACGGAACAATTGATTTAAACAGAGTTGGATACGCCTCAATACATGATGAAAGTTTTTCTGACTTTTATTTACAAGAGAACGATATTTTAATGTCTCACATAAATAGTGTTTCACATCTTGGAAAGGTTGCTTTGGTAAGTCGCATAAATGAAAAGGTGATACACGGTATGAACTTACTTTGTTTGAAAGCAGATGAAAGCAAAGTCCATCCAACCTATTCATTTTACTTTTTTAAAAGTCCAATATTTAGAAGTAAAATAAAGAGAATAACAAAGAAGTCAGTTAATCAAGCGAGCTTCAATATTTCCAATTTAAAGGATATTGAAATTCCCCTCCCCCCACTTCCCGACCAACTCCATATTGCCAACCTCTTAAGCAAAGCCGAAAACTTGATAGCCCAACGCAAAGAAAGCATCCGCCTGCTGGATGAATTTTTGAAAAGCACGTTTTTGGAGATGTTTGGTGACCCTGTGAGGAATAATAAAGGATGGGAAATAAATTCCTTTTCAAAATTCGGTTCATTAAAAAATGGGTTGAACTATACGAGAAGTGAATCGGGTGTAAATGTTCGTTGTTTAGGAGTTGGCGATTTTAAAGAGTTATCAAAACTCACTGACATGGAATCTCTTCAAGTTTTGAACTTAACTTCCGAACCCAATAATGAATATTTTTTAAAAGATGGGGATTTAGTGTTTGTTCGTTCTAATGGCAATAGAGAATTAGTGGGCAGATGCCTTTTAGTTTTTCCTAAATCAGCGAAAGTAACTTTTAGTGGTTTCTGCATTAGATATAGAATTGAAAAAAAAGATCTTAATCCTATTTTTATTTCTCATTTATTTAGAGTGCCAATATTCAGAACTTCAATGTTGCAGGGAGGAAAAGGTGCTAACATTCAAAATATAAGTCAGCAAACACTAGAAAAGTTAAAAATACCAATTCCACCAATCGCCCTTCAAACCCAATTTGCCCAAATCGTTGAAAAAACAGAAGCCCTCAAAACCCAATACCAACAAAGCTTACAAGAGTTGGAAAATTTGTATGGTAGTTTGAGCCAAAAGGCGTTTAAGGGGGAGTTGGGTTTGAAAGATGATAGTTTGTTAAGCTCTGCTGAGCCTAATATTGAATACAAGACAAATTGTTAATGCAAAAGAGCTTCCGCCTCTCCAGCCCACTTAACCGCCTTTCAGGACGGTTTTAGGATTACTCACAAATTGCTTATTTTTTATAGGTGTTCGTGAATCGCTTCGCTTATTTGCCCACGCTCAAAAAAACAAAATAAACCTGCCCGTTCCACAGGCGGGTTTGTGCTTCGTGTATAGGTTGGTGCAGTTAAACAATGACTTGAAAATAAAAGCTAAATAAATGACAAACAGACGGATATGAATGAACACCAGTTGCCAACACGCGGTATAGTTAATTGCCGGTGCAGTGCGTATTCGAGCGGCACAGCCCGTATCAAAAGTAGTTGTAACTTGACAGGAACGTGCTTCGAAACCTGCCTTGCCGGCAGGCAGGTCGGCAACGAAAACATACCGCCGACCGTTATGCCCAATTAGGGAGCAGATATGTAATTAAATAATCAATAGATAAAAAATGAAAAATATAATTTTGATACTATTAATTCTTATTTGCGGAATAGCAAAAGCTCAAGATAATTATAACCCTACTGAGTTTACTTATAAAACTATTGGAACTGATAGTTTAAATGCATACGTGTTTTTCCCGGAAGATATTTCAGACAATGATATTCGATCAACAATTGCGGTGTTTCATGGAGGTGGCTGGGCAATGGGAGAGCCTTCATGGGGATTTTGGCATGCTAAGAGATTTGCAAAACTTGGAATGATCGCAATTTCTGTAGAATATAGAATCTCTGATAAAGAAAGTATTACTCCGATAGATGCAATGGAGGACACGAAAGATTTTTTCATATGGGCAAGAGAAAATGCAAATAAACTGAAAATAAATAAGGAGAGTATTGCGGCTTTTGGATGGTCTGCCGGTGGTCATCTCGTAACAAGCGCTGCTGTTTTTGTCAAATACAATTCAGACTCTTCCATATCAAGTAAACCAAATGCGCTGATTCTTCAATCTCCGGTAGTTTCAACTTTAAATGATAGTTGGTTTAAGCAGTTACTTATGGACAAAGGTAATCCGATAGACTTTTCTCCTGCACAGCATATTGATAAAGGGATGCCGCCAACAATAATCGTGATTGGAAGAGATGATTCTGTAACTCCTCTAAAATATTCAGAGTTGTTCAGAGATGAAATGATTAAAAATGGAAATAGCTGCGAACTTCATATTTATGATGGTGTTGGACATTTATTTACACCTTTACCTGATAACGGATGGCCAAAACCCGACAAAGAGGTTTCAAAAAAGGCATTTGGTCAGATAGATATATTCTTAAAAGGACTTGGATATGTAGAATAACCGGGCTCAACAATGTATAAAAATAATAGCCGAAATATTTGTAAATTCAACGGTTGTAGTCCGCTTCAAAATTGTAACGATCTGATGGGTTTGAAACTCGCAATCGTCTGCTGCAAAGGATTCAACAAAAATTTCGAATTTGCGAAATTCTGGAACTAAAAAGATGGCACACGGCGCAGGGGCAGACTTAGCGATGTTAATCATTTGATTATTATTTTACTTGTTGGCACCAGATGTTATTTGATAGATTTATGATATCCAAAAAAAGCTGAAAAGTAATAATGAAAGAATTAAAAGAAATTGCTTTAATATTTTTAAAACTGGGTTTTATTACCTTCGGTGGGCCTGCTGCACATATTGCTTTATTCGAAGCAGAAATAGTATCTAAACGAAAATGGATGTCTCATCAGCATTTTCTGGATTTAGTCGGTGCAACTAATCTGATTCCCGGTCCCAACTCAACTGAAATGGCAATGCATACTGGTCAAATTCGCGCTGGTATTGCCGGTTTAATGCTTGCAGGAATTTGTTTTACACTTCCTTCGGTTTTAATAACCGGAATATTTGCACACATTTATTCTGTTTATGGAAATATACCTGACGTAAAGCCATTTCTTTACGGAATTAAGCCGGCAATAATTGTGATAATTCTTAATGCGGTTTATAAGCTTGGGTTAAAAGCATTAAAAACCTGGCGGCTGGTTGTTGTTGGACTTTTCGTAATGGCGCTAAGTTTTTTAGGAATCAACGAAATTTTCTCATTAATTATTGGAGGAGTTTCAGGAGCTTTCTTTATTTACTTATCAGAGAATAAAGATAAACTTAATTTATTATTACCTTTTCCGATTGCCGGATTATTCTCATTACCCGTTATTGTTGAAACAGCACAAAAAACAGAGGCATCACTCATGACATTATTTTTAAGTTTCTTAAAGATTGGTGCGGTCTGGTTCGGCGGGGGATATGTGCTTGTTGCCTATTTTAACAGTGAGTTTGTTGAGAATCTTAACTGGTTAACAAGGCCGCAATTGTTGGATGCTATTGCCGTAGGACAATTTACTCCCGGTCCGTTTCTTGCTTCCGCAACTTTTATTGGTTATCAAATGGCGGGAATAAATGGAGCAATAATTTCAACCATCGGAATCATTCTGCCGGCTTTTATTTTTGTGGCGATACTAAATCCGATAGTCCCACGTTTGCGTAAATCAAAAATATTCTCAACTTTTTTAGATTCGGTAAATGTAAGTGCCTTAGCGGTTATGCTTGTTGTTTCATTACAACTGGGAACAGAAATAATAGTGGACGTAAAAACAGCAAGCATTACATTTTCAAGTATTTTAGCTTTTTTATTTATTAAAAATATAAATACAGCATACATAGTATTTGGCGGAGCTGTTCTTGGTTATTTATTTTATTTAATTGGAAATTTATAACGTCCGGATAATTTACAATGAAAATTTTATTCTTAATTAATGATGCACCCTACGGAACAGAAAAATTTTATAACGCTTGTCGTTTGGCAATGACAATACAGAAAGAACACAGCGATGTAGAGGTTTATATTTTCTTGATGGCTGATTCTGTAACCGGAGCACTTGTAAACCAAAATACTCCACAGGGTTATTACAACATAGAACGAATGCTAAAAGCTATCATCAGCAAAGGTGGTAGAGTAAAACTATGCGGCGGATGCATTGATGCTCGCGGTTTCGCATCATTAAAATTCATTGAAGGCTGCACAAGAAGCAATATGAGTGAACTTGCACAATGGACTGTTGAAGCTGATAAAGTATTTACTTTTTGATTGGCGATTCTTAACTTAATTACCTGAAATCAATAAACGAATGCTATTTTAATAGGGGCATAAAACCAAAAAGCCTATTCTGTTTATTGAAAGTTCAAAGTATTTTTACTACAAAGGGAAATTGGACTTTTTTAATAATTTGGAAAAGTTGCGGACATTTGTTCACATTTTACCCTGCATTTATTCTGCTAAGATACTTAACAGTATGCTTGTTTCGTAATTTCCGCTTTCAAGTTTCGCTGTTTGCAAGCTATGCTGCCTTTCTTATATTATCCCGAAGCTCAGCTTGTTTGATTTCAGACTGAATACGCTTTTCTTTCCTGTTTATACGTTTTTTATGAATCGATCAGGCAAATAATCTTCCGGGAGCAGATAATTTTGTGATCTGTTTTAAGTCCTCCTGCAACGGAATATTATATAAAATCCTCTCTATAAAGCTGGTACTGATCAATATTTACCGGTGCGCTAATTCTCAGACAATCAGCATTGATCCTGTGAAATAGATCAATTTGCCATTTGATCGCGGGTAACTTGCCGATGTTTTATATGTGTACGATACCGCCCTTATAAATCGTTTAACTTTTCTTAATATATCAAGTGATCAATTATCCAAAGTAATCTTTGGTCTAACAAAAGCAAATTTTTCCTTCAATTTCCGGATAGTCAGAGCAGTCTCATTTTCGGCCAATGTGTGTCAGACTGGAAGTATCTTTTGTATCTAAAAACGCACAATCTCCTCCCTAATTGGGATTATAAAAAAAACAACAGCGCTAATACCCAAAAGCAAGTCAAATCATTTCGCTTACATATTTTCATTATATTTCTTCTGTGTTTGTTTCAGTTTTGTAATTATATTAATTAGTGAATCAGAACCAGCTATTAACTGAAAACACAAAACATAGTCTTTGCAATAAGAGTCCGGTGCATATTTATTAAATATTGAACGGGAACCTGAAGATGACTGACCTGGAAAAATCCAAATCTGAGCTTAATAAAGAGCTAAAGAAATTACGACAGGAAAACGAAGATCTAAAAGCCCTCCGCAAAAAAGGTTTTCCACATCTACTTCAGGAGACTGAAGATGCAACTCAAGTCCTCAAAATGTTTCAGAATATTCAGAAACTTGCAAAAATTGGTATCTGGGAATGGAATGTACTCAGCGACCGTGTAAAATGGTCTGAGGAACTTTTCCGAATAAACCCATCGGTTGAGAAATTAATGGAGGTGGACTTAGAAACTCTGACGGTCCACAGGCTGGGATTGAGAAAAGAACTCGGTAAGAGTTTTTCTACGACGAATCTTATAGAAAACTTCTATTTCCAATTAGAAAAAAGATTAATTAACCGTTGCATTGGCAACTGTAACAATGAATGCTCAATTAAAGACTGCTTGATATATCATAGCCATTTCTTTTTCAACTAATTTTTATAATTGCCATGAATGTTTTTCTTTATAGTAGAAAAAAACATTCGCAAAAAAAGGAAGTAAGCGAACTAATTAGAAAACATCGACAGGATGAAAAACATACCATAGTTGAATAATGAAAGAAATAAAAGATATCAGCGATTTTATCGTGCAATCACAGGGCTTTGATATTTCAAGTTATGAAGACTCATACCTGAAAAAAACACTTCATAAAAGGATATCAGAATCTAAGTCCAATTCCATTGAGGAGTACTCCACTTTACTTAAGCAAAGCAGTACTGAAGGAAATCTTTTAATCGCTTCGCTTCAAAACAATTATAGTGAGTTTTTTCGCAATGCGCTCACTTTTGCAGTTTTGGAACGTATAGTTCTTCCGTCCTTAGTGCAAAAAAAGAAAAAGAAGGAAATACGTATATGGTCGGCGGCATGTGCACAGGGGCAAGAGGTTTATAGCATTGCCATCCTATTGGAAGAACTTAGGAATGGTGGTAATGAAAAGTTTAAATATAGGATTTTTGCAACCGATAAATGCGATGCACAAATTAATAAAGCCAGAATCGGGCAATACCCATCCTCTGCGCTAAACAACGTAAATTTTAAACGGGCAAAAAAATGGTTCACAAAGCAAAAGGATGCATTTACGATAAAACCTGAACTGAAGGAAAACATCGATTTTTCTGTTTTTGATTTGCTCGACAAAAAAATCAGTAGTCCTTCAGCAAGTATATTTGGAGACTTTGATATAGTTATTTGTGCCAATCTGTTATTTTATTTCAACCCCAAAAAGCGGAGACAGATACTCGACAAAGTAAGCAAAACTGTTTCTAATAGTGGATACCTGATCACAGGTGATGCAGAAAGAGAAATTTTATTATATGTGGATTTTAAGGAAATATTTCCACAGTCGGGAATATTTCAGAAAAAGATGCACCGCGCCTGCCTGTGCTGACGCTTCGGCAGACAGGGATGAACACGGATAAAAAATTAGCGATAATAATCGTTTGAAAATCCGCTTTCTCAGCGTTCTAATTTAACTGTATTGAAGAGACTTAATATGAAACTCGAAAACCTAAAAATCGGAACACTCCTTAAAGCAGGCTTTGCTATCCTGCTTTTATTCGTAATTGTAATTGGTTTCATCTCCTACCAGCATTCCGACAGAATCCAACAGCAGGCAGAAGATATGTATAACCATCCCTTACGGGTGCGAAGGGCTATAGGGGAATTGAAGTTTTCCATTACTGCGATGCATCGCGAGATGAAAGATTTGTTTTTACCCGAAAGCGACATACGAATGCCAGTTACACTCAACAATATTGATCTGCTTAAATCTTCCGCTTTCGAGCAAATTGATATCCTCTATGAGTGGTATTTAGGCCCCCATTCCGATATCGATTCTCTGAAGCAAAACTTTATTGTATGGAATTCAATGAGAGAGGAAACCATCCGGCTGCTCAGGGAAGGAAAAACAACAGAGGCTGCAATAAGAACCTATTCAGAAGACGGGATTGCAGGTAGACAGGTTGATGTTGTATTCATGTCATTGGATAAAGTCGATATTTTTGCCAGCAACAAAGCCGATTCTTTACATAGCACAGCTCAGGAATTAAACAGGTCGCTAAACACACAATTATTTATCCTAATCACTATCATTGTATTATTATCGCTTCTTATAAGTTGGTTTTTACTACGGGCTATGCATAAGCCCATTGACGAGCTTATTGGGGCAACCCAGCGCTTTCACAAAGGTGATTTAACAGCCAGCAGCTCCAATACTTCGCAAAACGAGTTTGGAGAACTATCCAAATCATTCAATGCTTTGGCTGATGACATTCAGGCGAATTTGAGTTTAAGCGAAAATATCGAAAACATCTCCGGAATAATGCTTAGCGAAGACGATACAAAACTATTTTTCCAAAAAACACTTCACGCCATTTCCCAACACACCAATTCACAAATTGCCGCGGTTTACCTGCTCAGCGATGACCAAAAAACCTATGAACATTTCGAATCTATTGGTTTGGACACGAATGCCAGACAATCGTTTACCGCAGAGAACTTCGAAGGTGAATTTGGAACTGTACTTTCTTCCCACAAGGTGCATCATATTAAAAACATATCCGAAGATACACGTTTTGTTTTTCATACCGTGAGCGGAAAATTTATCCCGCGCGAAATTTTAACCATCCCGGTTACAACCAGTAAGGGAACTAATGCTATTATTTCGCTGGCAAGTTTAGGATTATACAGCAGCCAGTCTATTAAGTTGATTGATAAAATTCTAAACACCTTAAGCGCTCGTATTGAAGGATTACTGGCTTACGGAAAGATTAAAGAATTTTCGGCTAAACTGGAACATCAAAACACCGAACTGGAAGCTTCACAAAGAGAGCTTTCCTTACAAGCAGCTGAACTTATTGAGCAGAATACAGAACTTGAATTGCAAAAGAGACAATTGTCTCAAGCCAGTCAGATGAAAACCGCTTTCTTTTCGAATATGAGCCACGAACTTCGTACACCCCTTAACTCGGTTATTGCATTGTCGGGAGTACTGTATAAACGACTTGCTAAAATAATTCCAGAAGAAGAATACAGCTATATAGAAATTATTCAGCGTAATGGTAAACACCTTTTGAATCTCATTAACGAGGTACTTGATATTGCGCGTATTGAAGCCGGCCATGAAGATATTGAAGCCAGTGAGTTTAATTGCACCCGGTTAATTGATGAACTCGTAAACTCTTTGAGCCTGGAAGCAAAACAGAAAAATATCAAACTCATTCACTCAAAAACTGATACCGGAATATTCATTACTTCTGATCTGAAAAAATGCCGCCACATTTTGCAGAATCTGATCAGCAATGCGGTAAAATTTACTGAAAAAGGTAAGGTGGAAGTTTCTGCAAAACAAATTGATAAAAACATAATGATTACGGTGACCGATACAGGAATCGGTATTTCTGAAGATCAATCAGCGCATATTTTTGATGAGTTTAAACAGGCAGACAGCAGTACCTCAAGGAAATACGGCGGCACCGGTTTAGGACTTGCCATTGCAAAAAAATATACAAATATGCTCGGTGGTAACATTTCCGTAAAAAGCGATCCGGAGAAAGGCTCCGAATTTACCCTTGTTTTGCCTTTGCAGTATAACATTGAAAGCAGGCAGATTGAAGAAGAAGATTCAGGTTCCTTGACTCACAGAACTCAATCTCTGCCTATTCTTAATCCAGACGACCCCGAAAAGACGATTTTGTTGGTGGATGACAACGAATCTGCCCTTATTCAGGTAAAAGACATACTGGAGGAAAGAGGCTATCGTGTTTTAATCGCCCATGATGGAAGTGAAGCACTTGCAATCATTGAGCATACGATTCCGGACGCCATGATCCTGGATTTGATGATGCCTGAAGTGGATGGATTCCAGGTGTTAAATTCAATTCGTGAAAAAGAACAAACTTCGTCCCTCCCTGTGCTGATACTCACAGCAAAACATATCACAAAAGATGAACTGAAATTTTTAAAGGGTAATAATGTTCACCTGCTCATTCAGAAAGGCGATGTGAATGCCAATGAAATGTTGGGAGCAGTTGCAAATATGCTTTTCCCGGAAACCGTAAAA
>Ga0172368_10008477_pt1 | contig 10462 bp, 9 predicted proteins | sample Lak11m_FD_114540 | JGI IMG/M metagenome (GOLD analysis project Ga0172368, IMG submission 114540) | Freshwater microbial communities from Kabuno Bay, South-Kivu, Congo - kab_022012_11m | ecosystem: Environmental > Aquatic > Freshwater > Lake | place: Democratic Republic of the Congo: South-Kivu...
ACAATAAAAGAACAGGAGAAATCCCATGCACAACTGCTTGAACTGCAATCGCTCTGAAAACGAAATGCCACTCATCAACCTGCAATACAAAAGTGAAAAGCTATATATCTGCTCCGGCTGCATGCCGGTGCTGCTACACTCACCCGCCAAACTGGCCGGGAAATTAGTCGATGCAGAAAAGATACAACCCGCCAACCACAATCATTAGACAGCATCGATCTAATCCTGACACGATCCTGTGGGAGTACGGTCCGGGAATATCCTGGAACCTGCTCCCACGATTATTTCAATCAAAGCCTGCAATGAAAACTTGCCTTGCTCCATGCAGATCACAACTCAGGTATAATCCCGCCCATGCTTAATCCACAACAAATCGAATCCCGCCTGGAGCGGATCCTATTGACTGTCCAAAAACCTGGTCGTTACGTCGGCGGGGAATTGAACATAACCATCAAAGATTGGCAGAAGGTTTTAACTCATGTAGCCTTCATCTTTCCGGATATCTATGACCTGGGTATATCCAACGTCGGACTCAAGATCCTTTACGACCAGGTGAATCAGCGCGAAGATGCGCTGGCAGAAAGAGCCTATGCACCCTGGCTGGACATGGAAGAGGTGATGCGCGAGAAACAGATCCCGCTTTATTCACTGGAAAGCAAACATGCCCTGGCTGAGTTTGACATCCTCGCGTTCACCCTGCCTTATGAAACGCTGTATACAAACGCCTTAAACTTACTTGACCTGGCAGGTGTGCCCGTCTATTCAAAAAACAGGGATGAAACCCAGCCTCTCGTGATCGCGGGCGGACACTCCTGTTATAACCCCGAACCGATGCATGCATTCATCGATGCCTTCGCCATCGGAGAGGGAGAGGAAGTCATTCACGATATCATCGCGGCACACCAGGATTGGAAAAGGACTGAAGGAAGCAGGACGAAATTACTAACCAGGCTGGCAAAGATCCCAGGTGTTTATGTGCCTTCCCTGTACAGCCTGCATTACCATGAGGATGGAACCGTAAGCCACGTGGAAAAGCTGATTGAGGAGGCAAGTTTACCAATCGTCAAGAGGATCGTGAGCAAGCTTCCCCCACCCCCCACCAAGTTCATCGTTCCAAACATCGAGGTGGTCCATGACCGAGTCTCGGTCGAGATCATGCGAGGATGCACGCGCGGCTGCCGGTTCTGTCACGCCGGCATGATCTCGCGTCCCATCCGCGAGCGCAGCGTAGCCGAAGTGGTTGATGCCGCTGAATCCGCAATCCGTTCGACCGGCTTTCAGGAATTTTCCCTGATGAGCCTCTCGTCGTCTGACTACACGCATATTCTTGAGCTGGTCACATCCATCAGTGAGCGTTTCGGGAAAGGAAGGCTTACCATATCCCTGCCATCGCTGCGCATCGATACGGTCTCAGTGGAGCTGATGGATCGGCTTGGCAACCGACGCGGGACCGGATTCACCCTGGCGCCCGAGGCTGCGACCGAACGAATGCGACGCATCATCAACAAATTCATCCCGGATGAGCAGATCCTTGAGACAGCCCGCGAGGCCTATTCGCACGGCTGGATGAACATCAAGGTCTACTTCATGATCGGCCACCCGTCCGAAACAGAAGAAGATGTGGAAGCGATCGCCAGGTTATGTAACAAGATCCTGACCGAAGGCCGCAAGCTGATCGGAGGACGAGCAAAAGTCCATGTTTCAGTCAGCACCTTTGTTCCCAAACCTCACACGCCGTTCCAATGGGTCTCCTGCGACACTCCGGAACAGATCGAAGCCAAGCAGGATATTTTGAAGCAAAAATTGCGGGACCGCAACATAAAGCTGACCTGGACCGGAGTGGAAGATACACTTCTGGAAGCCTGGTTGTCACGTGGAGACCGGCGCCTATCTGAGGTGATCTATACAGCCTGGAAGAATGGCGCCAAGTTCGATGCCTGGAAAGACCAGCACCGTAATTCGACCTGGCGGGAAGCTTTTAAAGAGCATGGCTTTGACCCAGTTTTTTACACGCATCGCCAGCGCCGAACCGATGAAGTCTTCCCCTGGGACCATATCTCGCCAGGCGTTCGCAAGAACTACCTTTTCCAGGATTTTCGCAAATCTTTGGAAGGCGAGATCCGGGTGGACTGCCGTGAGCAGTGTTTTGCCTGTGGGATCCTGCCTCAATTTGCTGACCTACGCCGGGAGAATCCGGGGAATGGTTGGAAATGCCCTGAAGTAAAAAGCCCAAAACGGATCGCAGACAGGAGCCTGGTATGAGACTGCGGATCACATTCTCCAAATCCGGGACGCTGCGTTATACAGGGCACCTTGACCTGCACCGCATCTGGGAGCGCACCTGCCGCCGGGCAGAAATACCGCTCAGCTACAGTCAGGGATTTCACCCACAACCACGCATCTCTCTGGCGGCAGCCCTGCCGCTCGGTTTCATTGGGCAGGCTGAATTGGTGGATATCTGGTTGGACCAGGATGAAGACATGCTGACCATCCTCAAGTCGCTGCAGGCTGCTTCTCCACCGGGACTTGTCCTTACGGCCATTCAAATGGTGGATGCTCACCAGGCAGCTTTACAGACCCAGGTAAGATCGGCTGAATATGATATCCTTTTCCTGGACGAGATCGATCCGGGCAAGGTTGAGATCCGCCTGGTCGAAATGCTTTCATCCGAATCCATACCAAGGCAGCGGCGCGGCAAGGATTATAATTTGCGACCTTTGCTGGAAGGGTTGGAGCTGAAGAGCAGCAAATCGGACGGACAGAATCATCTTTCCATGCGGCTGAGCGCTTCTCCGGCTGCCACCGGACGCCCGGAAGAAGTGCTGGCTGAGTTGGGTTTCAGCCCTGAAAATACACGCATCTCAAGAACCCGCCTGATCCTTAATAACGAGTAAAATAAAGTTGTCAATGCACCTTTTCAAGTCCCTGAAAGGGTGAAGGTGAAACAATTCCTGCTCAACCAAATAGCCTTTTGTCTGGGAGGAGAATTTAATGCCTTTCCTGGTTTCACTTTTCTTCGGTTTTGTGCCAATGCTGTTCTTTGCGGTCATCCTTTATTGGAGCGACAGGTACGAAAAAGAACCCTGGTTGCTGCTGGGGGCGGTTTTCTTCTGGGGAGCCATCATCGCTGCAGGTGGAGCATTTATCATCAATACTTTTTTAGGGGTGGGCGTCTACATCTTCTCAAATTCCGAGGCAGCCACCAACCTTGCAACAGGATCGCTGATCGCACCGATAGTGGAGGAATTCCTGAAGGGATTTTCGGTACTGATCGTTTTCCTGGTGTTTCGCAAGGAATTTGATTCGATCGTGGATGGGATCATCTATGCAGGCGTGGCAGCCCTTGGTTTTGCAGCTACAGAGAACACCTACTATATCTTCAATAATGGCTTCCTTGAATCAGGTTGGCAGGGATTGTGGACACTGGTCTTCATCCGCGTCGTTTTAGTTGGCTGGCAGCATCCATTCTATACGGCGTTCACCGGCATTGGATTGGCAATTGCACGGCTGAACAAAGCCCTGTGGGTTAAGATCTGCGCCCCCCTGATTGGATTCAGCTTGGCGATCTTCACCCACTCAGCTCATAACACATTGGCGACCTTCCTGAACGGGTTGTCCGGGATGGCGATCGGCACCCTGATCGACTGGACAGGCTGGTTCTTCATGTTCCTGTTCATCCTATGGGCGATCTACCGGGAAGGACAGTACGTAAGAAAATATCTTGTTGAGGAAGTAAAGTCCGGGATCATCACTTCCGCCAATTACAAGGTCGCAAGCTCGTCCTGGTCGCAATTGATGGCGGGCTTGAACGCCATATATAACGGACGGTACATGAACACCCGACGTTTTTATCAACTATGCGGGGAACTCGCCCATCGTAAGCGACAATATGCCGGGCTCGGCAATGAGGACGGGAACATGGCTGCCATAAAATCCATCCAGTCTGACCTGGCGAGGCTCTCACCGTTAATTTGATCCTAGGGTTTGCCAGGATCAAATTCACTCTGCGATAACCCGGTAGCTATGGTAAAATTTCTGTCCACGCCCCCGTAGCTCAGTGGATAGAGCGTCGGCCTCCGAAGCCGGAAGCGGCAGTTCGAGTCTGCCCGAGGGCACAATGGGACCCGCCAGTGATGGCGGGTTTTTGTTTACTAAAATGCCAAACTGCAAAAGACCGGGATCGTGATTTGTATTAGTTCTTATGAAACCACTCGGGCAGATCAACGTAGATAGGTTTAAAAGGAGAAAATATCATGACACCTAGCAAACAATTAACCCGTTCCAATTCCAGCCGTATGCTGGCAGGTGTGTGTGGTGGGTTGGGTAAATTCCTGGATATCGATCCCACCATCCTGCGCCTGGCTTTCGTTTTTGGATCATTCATTTCAGGTGGCACTGCCCTGATCGTTTATATTATGATGGCAATGGTGGTACCACTTGAACCCGAGAATGCATCTTCATAGATAATTGCTGGGTAGGCGCACATATTCATTGTTGGATCTCGCTCCAAGGTCTGACCCATTCGACGATCCCGAAACCGCTCAACCTAACATACCTGTGACTTATTAAATAAAAAGAATATTTTTAAGACCCAATCCTCCCCTTCCCCGGAAGGGGATTTTTACGCATGCGAAAGCCTGAAAAACATCACACCAGACCCCGGGAGATTGCATTCAACATCGCCAGGATGTAGAATAGTGTATATGGGCACAATCCGAAAATCCATCATCTATGGATTGATCTTTTGCAGTCTTCTGCAAATCTCCCCGGTCCGTGTATCCGCCTACCGTTATTCTGATGGGGAGTGGCAACCTGTTCCATTCAGCGCTGATACCCGGATACTCTTACCTGTTATGAATGCGGATCTGGACGGGAACGGATTGAACGAAGAGGTCAACATTGAAAATGGGCATGCCAATTTGACAACTACCGGAACAACCGTCTGGGAAAGCCCAACAGATTGGCAGGTAAAACAAGTATTAATAAGTGACCTCAACCAAGACGGTCGGGCAGAGCTAATCTTACTCATAGATCGACCTTACAAACCCTGGCCGGTCGATCAATGGCTGCCTTATGGAGGCCGGATCGAATATTTCCAGGATGCAAACGGGATGAGTTCACATATCATCCTGATCGGCTGGAAAGAAGGCCGATACAGGGAGGTCTGGGCTGGCTCCAGCATGTCGCAACCCGCCCTGGAGATCGGGACGGCAGATCTGAACCAGGATGGCAGGGTTGAATTGGTCACGATGGAAGGGACTTATGACGATAGAGGCATTTTTCCTGGTAAAGCCATCAAATTGTGGGAATGGAACGGCTTTGGTTTTTCACTGCTAGCCAGTTTACCAGGTGACCTGAACCAATTCATGATCTTCCGGTCTGCATCCGAAGAGAACAATACTTTCATCATAACCTATTAATAATAAAGGAGAGCGTATATGAAAAGAAGAATTTGGGTGATCGCAAGTGTTTTGTTGATCATCAGCATGGCCTGCAGTCTGCCTAACCTGATGAATGATACGCCGACACCTACAGATAATTCAGGAGACGCCAACGGGGTTACGGAAAACACAACCACCACCCAGGCCACTCCCCCACCAGGGATCTATCCGGCTTCATTTTCAACTTTCCCTTCCATCCCTGTCAACATCCCACCTGCCTTTGGCGGAGGCGATTACAGCCTGCCGTTCGACCTTGGACAGATCCCCGACCTGACCAATTACCAGTTATCAACAGCAGCTCAGACCATGCTATCCCAGAATGGTTTTACTGTGGTACCCACCCAGCCCGGCCTGTTCCGTGAGTTCTACCAGATCTATGAGGACGGGCGATACGGGCAGATCCCTGTTTTCATCACCACCGATTCCGTCTACCACATCTATCACCTTCTGTTTGACAAGATGCTGCGCGACCTGGAGACCGATACTTTTATTGCGACCCTGAAACAATTGACAAGCGCCATGCTGGCTTCCTCCTACCAACAATACCAAACTCTGGCTGGTAGTGAACTGGAGGAACCAGCCCGTAGAAATGTTGCATATTTTGCAGTCGCCGCCCAATTGTTGGGCACGGCTGATGCGGTCCCAGCCGAAGTAAACGACCTGGTCAATGCCGAGCTTGCCCTGATCAACACGGCCGGTGGAGAGGCAATCTCTCCCATCTGGGACCGTCCCGACCTGGCACCCGATGAAAAATTGATCGAAGTCTACAACCAGTATATTCCGCGCGGGCATTATACGCGCAGTGAAGAACTGAAACGATATTTCAAAGCCATGATGTGGTATGGCAGACTGACCTTCCGTTTATTGGACACGTACGAGACCCAGCGAGCCCTGCTGCTGGTACAAGCACTGCGCAACACAACGACTTCGGATGGAACCCCGGCAGTAACCCTGTGGGAGAACATCTATGACCCGACCGCGTTCATCGTCGGCAAGGCTGATGATCTTGGTTACCATGAATACAGCGCCCTGATGGATACTTACTTCGGTGCGAATGCTGCCCCAACCGCCTTTGCTGACCCGAATCAGTTTGCCCAATTCATGGAGGCCACCAAGAACCTGCCGCCACCCCAGGTGAATTCGATGTGGGTCTGGATCTGGCAGGACCAGGAAACAGTCACCAAGGGCTTTCGCTTTATGGGGCAGCGATTTACGTTGGATGCCTATGTTTTCGGTCAGTTGATCTATCGAAAAGTTGGCACAGCCTCAGATCCGCGCGGGCTGCCCAAAGGATTGGATTTCTTTTCAGCGCTCGGCTCGGAAGAAGCACTCAACATCCTGGATGGCATGGGTGAGACCCATTACGAGAATTTCAGCACCCAGATGGATAAGGTCCGCAACCAGGTGGCCGCGCTGGGAATGGATACCTGGACTGAAAACCTGTACTGGTCGTGGCTGTATTCCTTCAAGCCCATCATTGAAGTCAAGAATACCAGCTACCCTAATTTCATGCAGACCCAGGCCTGGACCCGCAAGGACCTGGCTACTGCCCTGGGTTCCTGGACGGAACTCAAGCACGATACGATCCTTTACGCCAAACAGGTCATGGCCGAGATGGGTGGAGGCGGTGCTGAAGAACCTCCGCACAGTTACGTTGAACCCAACCCGGAAGCCTACGCCCGGCTGCTGGCATTGACCCAGATGACCATCACCGGTCTCGATCAACGCGGTCTGATTTCTGAACTGACCCGCGCCAACCTTGGCAACCTTGTGGAAGAACTGACCTTCCTGCAATCCATGGCTGAAAAAGAGCTGGCAGGCAGCCCGATCAGCGATGATGATTACTGGCATATGCTGTACTGGGGTGGCACTTTGGAGCAGTTTACCCTGGCAGCTGCAGACACGACCGGAAATGATCAGCGCGACTTGAGCGACCAGAAGGCGGCTTTGATCGCGGATGTGGCAACCGGAATAGGGGATAGTGGCCTGGTTGCATTGGAAGAGGCCATTGGCGCCCCAGCCCGCATCTTCGTTGTCTTGCCGGATCAACCCTATCGGATCGGGATGGGAGCGGTCTTCACCTATTACGAATTCACGGTACCCGCCACCGACAGGATGACGGATGAACAGTGGCAGGCGATGGTGGAAGCCGGAACAAATCCACCCCTCCCGGATTGGACCAGCCTGTTCGTTGCACCTTGATCGATTACGATAACAAACGCATGAAACCAGTCGTCCATCCCTTAAAAACCTGCAAGGACTTGCACAGGTCGAGATGGACGACTGTATTTATTCTCATACTGATGATCATTCTACCTTTATTGCCAGGAGGTTGTGAACCTAAGGAAGACACTGTCCGATTGGCTTTCCTGGGAGATGTGCTGGTCGGTCGGGGGGTTACCCTCAGCGACGATTCTCTGAGGTACCTGGAAGCAGAATTACAGTCAGCCGACCTGGCGATGGCCAATTTGGAATCTCCGCTCACTTCTGGAGCACCGGTATCAAGCGATGGATACAACCTGTGTGCTCCATCGGATAATGCACAGGCTCTGGCGCAGGCGGGATTGGACCTGCTAGCCATCGTTAACAATCACAGCCTGGATTGCGGCTTGCAGGGGCGCATGGACACACACTCAGCGCTGGAGACCAATGGCTTGAAGGCGATCGATGATACCGGGTACACGACCCGCATCAATGGTCTCAAATTAACTTTTTTTGCGTTTGAAGATATCAGTCAGCCGGTTGACCTGGCAGGTGCCACCCGTTCGATCCAGGCAGCCCATTTGAACGGCTCACTTGTGATCGTCTCGATCCACTGGGGGATGGAATACCAGGGAGGAGCCTCGCAACGACAAAAGGAGGTGGCGGATCAATTCGCTGCGGCAGGTGCGACGGTCATCTGGGGGCATCACCCGCATGTGCTGCAAGCGGTGGATTGGATCCCGGCGGAATGTGGTGTCGACGAGGAAAGATCAGGCTGCAGCCTGGTTTTATACAGCCTTGGGAATGCCCTGTTCGACCAGGCGGGTCTGCCGGATACACGCCGCTCGGCATTGGTGAGCGTTGTTCTGGATGGAAATGGAATCGTTGCCACGCAAACCTCAGCCTTTGTTATCGATCCCGTCCACAGCCTGATCAAAGCTCCAGACAAGGTTGAAAGAGACCTGATCCTATCCCGCTTGAACCTGCCCTGAGTGCTTAATCTACCAATTCAGGTTTCACAACCCTGTTCCCGACCCGTACCTGCCTGATCTTATTCCAGATGATCAGCAGGACCTGACTGGATCGCCAGAAGGCGACTGCGGCCATGCCGTGGGCCAGGACTGCGAACAAGGGAGGTTTTTGCAAGGTATAGTAGGTCCAGCACTCGCGTGTCGTGCCCCAGTATTCCAGGAACCAGCCAAGAGACGCACCTGCCAGGAAGGTGAGCAGGGCAAAGCGATGATCAGTGGGTGTCAGGATCAGGAAGATCACCAGGATTAGTGCCATTAAGGTCATAGACCTGGTAATAGTCGGCCAGATGAAGAAGAACATCATGACTGTAAAAGCCAGAAACACAGCCCAGTATGCAATCTGATAGATTTTTTTCCAGTTTCCATGAGCTGCAGGGGAGCGCTGTCCCATGAAGCGGACCATGCGGTCGATGGTGAGACTGGCGATCGGCCAGGCGGGGATGATCCATAAGGGAGGACGCTGGGCTGTGAAATACCACCACAAGTAGGTCTGGGTGCCCCAGGCTTCGATGACCAGACCCCCGATGGCTCCCACCAGTATGATGAGGGCATCCTTGCGCAGGTCTGCCCCGGCCATGATGACCATTGACATGAAGAGGAAAATCCCGACCAGAAGCCAGTCAAAATAGCGCCACCAGTCCGACTGCCAGTTGATGTATGACAGGACCATCTGAGCCAGCGGCCACCAGACATAAATAATGACAAACACGGTCAATAAGAAAAGTCCCAGGATGACATAACTGGACTTGGTCCAGCCCATCAGGCGGGTGAAGCGTTGCCACAGGTTAGGCTTGGGAGGCAGCATGGGCACAATTTTACTATAACGTGAACGATTAACATTGAACAATGAAAGTGGAATGTTGAATGAAAAATGGAAGCCAGACTGGATCGCATGAAACCAGCAGGTGTAGTAGAATTTCATATCTTTGGATCAGAAAAGGCAGGCATGACAAAAAAACTAAACGTAAAATGGCTGGTGTTGATCGCGATCGGGGCGGGTTCCTTCATGTCTGCTTTGGATGTGAGCGTGGTCAATATCATCCTGCCTGTTCTAAGAAAGACCTTCAACAGCGATGTAGCCAGCATCGAATGGGTGGTTACGGTTTACCTGGTGGTGATCAGCAGCCTGCTGCTGACATTTGGGCGATTGGGTGACATCAAGGGTCATAAGCGAGTTTACCTGCTGGGGTATGTCCTATTTATTTTGAGTTCCATCTTGTGCGGCCTGGCCTGGTCAGCCCCTTCCCTGATCGTGTTTCGGGGGTTCCAGGCGATCGGCGGCGCCATGCTTGCATCCAACAGCCCAGCCATCGTGACCGGAAATTTTCCCGCCGAAGAGCGTGGGCGCGCTTTTGGCCTGGCTTCCACCATGACTTACCTCGGGCTGACCATCGGTCCTTCGCTGGGGGGCTGGCTGACACAGACCTTTGGCTGGAAAACCGTTTTCTATATCAACGTGCCGGTCGGATTGCTGGCTCTGACATTAAGTGCGACTTTCATCCCGAAGGATGTGCCTGCCGATCCCAGCAAGCAATTTGACCTGCCCGGTGCGGTGGCATTCATGACCGGTTTGACAGCTTTGATGCTTGGCTTGAACAAGGGAGCCGACTGGGGCTGGAGTTCTCCCGCAGTGCTTGGCTTGCTGATAGGAGCTGTGCTGCTGCTGGTTTTTTTCATCTGGATCGAACTGCGCATGCCAGCCCCCATGCTGGACCTGAGCTTATTTCGGATCCCGCTATTCTCCACTTCCACTGCCAGCGCAGTATTGAACTATGTCAGCGTCTACAG
>Ga0172368_10008478_pt1 | contig 10462 bp, 12 predicted proteins | sample Lak11m_FD_114540 | JGI IMG/M metagenome (GOLD analysis project Ga0172368, IMG submission 114540) | Freshwater microbial communities from Kabuno Bay, South-Kivu, Congo - kab_022012_11m | ecosystem: Environmental > Aquatic > Freshwater > Lake | place: Democratic Republic of the Congo: South-Kivu...
CGGAGCTTCGCGGTTTTCTCCGCAACCTCTTCGCGCAACGCCGGATTTTCCTGGGGGATGCTCATTTCGTTTCAGGCGTTCAGCGCCTGGCGGCGGAACAACGGCAACGGTTGGGTGAAAGCGCCCTGGTAAGCCTCGGAGAAATCGTCGAGGCTGGCGATAGCCTTTTCCGGCTGGCTCACCACGAAGGCATCGAAGCCGACGCGCTGCAGGTAATGCAGGTGATCGCGGCCGATGGCGCCAAACGCACGCAGTTCGCCACGATATCCGAAACGATTGCGCAGCAGGGCGGCGACGGAATAGCCGCGACCATCGCTGGCCAGGGGGAAATGCACGCCAATCACGCTGAAGCGATCCAGATCGGCGGCCAGTGCAGCCGGATCATCCGCCGATGCGAGCCAAACGCCGAGTGGCTCGCGCTGCTCATTCTGACGCGCAAGCAGTTCGGCTTTGCGCGTGTGCCATACCGACAGGGGCACGAGAACGAATCCGGCGGGCAGCGCGACGGTTGCTGCCGTATCGCCGGCGGCAAGTGTCAGCACCTGCCAAAAGTCATCGATGACTTCACGATGCCGAATGATCTTAGCCATTCGACACCTCCTTGCCGGAATCCGGATCAAATCGGTTCGGGTACACGGCATCGCGGAAACTGTCCGGCCCAATGCGATTCAGGGTATCGATGAAGCGCTCCTGCGGGCGACGCTGTTGGCGGTAGTTGTCGACGAGCTTTTCGATCGCCTGCGGCACTTCTTCTGCCACCAACGAGGGTCCAATAACTTTGCCCAGTGCGGCCTCGATACCCCAGGCACCCCCCAGCGTGATCTGGAAGAATTCCTCGCCGTGCTTGTCCACACCCAGGATACCGATATGGCCGACGTGATGATGGCCGCAAGCGTTGACACAACCGGAGATGTTGAGCTTGAGCGCGCCGATGTCGGCGACTTGGTGCGGGTCGCTGAACCTCTGCTGGATCGCTGCCGCCAGGGGAATCGAGCGCGCATTGGCGAGCGAGCAGTAATCGCCGCCGGGACAGGAAACGATGTCGGTGAGCAGGCCGACGTTCGGCGTAGCCAGGCCGATTCCGCACAAGGCTTGCCAGAGTGCGAAAAGATCGCGCTTTCTGACATCCGGCAGGAGCAGGTTTTGCTGCACCGTAGTGCGAATTTCGGCAAAGCCGAAGCGCTCGGCCAGCGTAGCAACACTGTCCATCTGCTCGGCTGTGGCATCGCCCGGCGCCCGTCCGGGTGACTTGAGCGACAGGGTCACGGCGGAGTAACCCGGTACGCGATGCTCTTGCACATTGCGGGCAACCCAGGCCGCGAAGGCCGGATCGTGGCGTTTGGCCGACTCGAAGCCGGCATCGAGCCTGGGCAAGGTTGCGTAGGCCGGCGGGGTGAAATGCGCGGCAATGCGCTGCGCTTCCGCTTCGGTCAGCGTCGCCGGTCCATCCTTGAGGAATGACCATTCCTCTTCGACCTGACGCGTAAATTCCTCGAGGCCCAGCGCCTGGACCAGGATCTTGATGCGGGCCTTGTACTTGTTGTCGCGCCGGCCATACAAGTTGTAGATGCGCAGTACGGCTTCCGCATAACTGAGCAAATGCTGCCAGGGCAGGAACTCGCGCAGGACCTTGGCCAGAATCGGGGTGCGGCCCAGTCCGCCGCCGACCCAGACACGAAAGCCGATTTGTCCGTCGGCAGCGCGCACCAATTGAAAGCCCAAGTCGTGGATACGGACAAAGGCCGCGTCATCCTCGCCGCCGCTGCAGGCGATCTTGAACTTGCGCGGCAGATAGGCGAACTCAGGATGGAAGGTCGACCACTGGCGCAGGATCTCCGCCCACGGGCGCGGATCGGCGACCTCCTGCGGAGCAACCCCGGCGAGCGGATCGGTGGTGATGTTGCGGATGCAGTTGCCCGAGGTCTGGATCGCGTGCAGGTCGGCACTGGCGAGTTCTTCGAGAATGTCCGGTGCCTGTTTCAGGTCAACCCAGTTCAATTGGAGATTCTGCCGTGTCGTGAAATGGCCGAAGCCGCGGTCAAAGCGGCGCGTGATGCCGGCTAGGGTGCGCAACTGCTTGCTCGACAGCGTGCCGTAGGGAATCGCCAGGCGCATCATCGGCGCATGGCGCTGGACGTACAAGCCGTTTTGCAGGCGCAACGGGCGGAATTCGTCGACACTCAGTTCGCCGGACAGATGGCGCTGCGTCTGGTCGCGAAACTGGACCACGCGTTCCTGCACCAAGCGTCGATCGATGTCGTTGTATTGATACATTCCGAGTTCCAGAGAGTAAAGATTGGCCATGCATCGTAACGACAGGCTATAGACGTACAAAATACTTTATTGTTTAATACTAATAACAATTGAGAATATAGACCCGATGAACATCCAGCAATTGCGTTACGTGCACGAAGTTGCCCGCAACAATCTCAACATCTCGGATGCGGCCACCTCGCTGTTCACATCGCAGCCCGGTGTATCCAAGCAGATCCGGCTGTTCGAGGAAGAACTCGGCGTCGACATTTTTATCCGGCATGGCAAGCGGCTGGTCGGCATTACCGATCCGGGACGCCAGATCCTCGCCGTCGCCGAACGCGCCTTGCGTGAGTTGGCCAATCTCAAGCAGGTCGGTGACGAATTCAGCAACGAGACCAGCGGCAGCCTGTCCATCGCCACCACCCACACCCAGGCGCGCTACGCCCTGCCGCAGGCGGTCAAGGCCTTCATGGCGCGCTATCCGAAAGTGCGCCTGGAACTGCACCAGGGCAACCCGACCCAGATCTGCGAATGGGTGATCGCCGGGGTCTCCGACATCGCCATTGCCACCGAAGCCATCGACCGCTATCCCGACAAGCTCGCGGTAATGCCTTGCTATCAATGGAACCACTGCGTCATCGCGCCGCCACGCCATCCCATTCTCAAGGAGGGCATGCTCACACTTGAAGCCATCGCGCGCTACCCACTCGTCACCTATGACTCGGCTTTCGCCGGACGAGGCCGTATCAACCAGGCCTTCGCCAAGCGCAATCTCGAACCGAATGTGGTGCTAACCGCCATCGATGCCGACATCATCAAGACCTATGTCGCGTTGGGCCTGGGCATCGGCCTGATGGCGGCCATGGCCTTCGAGCCGGCACAGGACAGGAAACTGCGCAAGCTCGACGCCGCGCATCTGTTCGAATCCAGCGTCACGCGCATCGGTGTGCGCAAGGACGCCTGGCTGCGCGGCTATGCTTATGTCTTCATCGAGCTGTTCGCGCCGCACCTGACGCGCAAAACCATCGAAGCCACCCTGCGCGGCGATGGCCAGGATCCGGGGCTGTAGGCGTACGATAGTCCGTTGCACGACGGAAAAGCGCCAAGCATTTGATTTCCTGACAACCCTGACATAAGATTTGGCCATGCCCACGGTTATTCGAGTTGGCCCATACCGATTGTTCTTTTACGCCGGTGATCGTGAGGAGCCGATGCATATCCATGTCGAGCGTGATACGGCGTTGGCAAAATACTGGCTTGAGCCGCTCCGATTGCAGCACAGCACGGGGTTTGGACGTGCCGAACTGGTCAGGATAACGTCATTGGTCATGGAAAATCGTGACGCCATTATGGAGGCATGGAATGATTATTTCTCAGACTGAGGTTGCAATTCCGAACGCACTGAATGTTATCGTTTCGGAAAACGCCTTGACAGTCGAACTGGAGGACGGCCGCAGCGTAGCGGCGCCTCTCGGATGGTATCCACGCCTCGTCCATGCCTCACCAGAAGAGCGGGTCCGGTGGCGATTGATCGGCGCGGGAGTGGGCATTCACTGGGAAGACCTCGATGAAGACATCAGCATCGAGGGCCTAATCCTCGGAAAACCTTCCGGCGAAAGTCAGCAATCGTTTCAACGCTGGCTTGCAGGGCGAAGCACCAAGAACTGAGCGGTGTTTCGTCAAACCCAGTCGCGCGCAGCGCACATCAGCGTGCGTAAGAATGCCGGGTTGTGCGGCGAGGGCCAGGATCTAGGGCTGTAGTACTTCAGCTAGCGGGCATGTGGTGTGGCATATCGTTGAAATATGCTATCTCCGGTGATAGCATCGAGATCATGCACAAAACCCTCGTCATCGATACCCATGTCTTCGTTTCCGCCTTGCTCAGCGGAACTGGAGCCTCTCGCGAAGCACTCCGGCGCTGCCTGCAGGGACGTTATCGGTCATGCATTTCGCTCGCGCTGTTTGCCGAGTACCGTGAGTTGCTCGGTCGAGAGAAGTTGTTTGCAAAATGTGTATTGAAATCCAAAGAACGGGAAGAGTTGTTCCGGGCTTTCATGGCGGTAAGCCATCTGACCGAAATCTACTATCTATGGCGTCCAAATCTTCCGGACGAATCCGATAACCATGTGCTGGAACTGGCGGTAGCCGCCCGCGCCGACGCGATCCTGACTCACAACCGTGCTGATTTCACCAATTCGGAACTGCGTTTTCCCGAACTGCGCATCCTGACACCAGCCCAATTCCTGAAGGAGAACTAACATGTCCGTTGTCACTTTGCGTATTCCAGATGCCAAGCATTCCCGCCTGAAGCAACTTGCCGCCGACCGCAATACCAGCGTCAACCGGCTGCTTGACGAATTGGCAACCATCGCACTGGTTCAGCACGACCTCACACTGCAATTCCGCGCGGCAGCCGATTCCGGTGATCCCTCGCGCGGCCTTGCGCTGTTGGACAAACTCGACCAGCATTTTGTCAAGAAGCCCAGGTGACCGTCCATCCTAAAAAATGAACTTTGACTTTGACACGGTCATCGACCGCCGCGGCAGCGATTCCACCAAGTGGGGCAAGTACGCCGGCAGCGATCCCGACGTGATCCCGCTGTGGGTGGCCGACATGGACTTCGCCTCGCCGCCGCCGGTGCTGGAGGCGCTGCACCGGCGTGTGGCACATGGCGTGTTCGGCTACGGGGTACCGCAGCCGTCGCTGGTGAAAGCCGTGCAGGAACATTTGCTGCGCGAATACCAGTGGCAGGTCGAGGCCGACTGGCTGGTATGGCTGCCGGGGCTGGTCACCGGCCTCAACATCGCTTGCCGCGCCGTGGGCAACGCCGGCGACGAAGTTCTGACCGCCACGCCAATCTATCCGCCCTTCCTGTCGGCACCCGGTCATGCGCAGCGCCGGGTCGTCGGCGTTCCGCTCGCTCTGGGCAATGATGGCTGGCAATGGGATTTCGCCGCACTTGCCGCGGCGGTCACGCCTGCAACAAAACTGCTGCTGCTGTGCCACCCGCACAACCCCGTCGGGCGCGCCTGGTGCACCGCAGAGCTGCAGCAAATCGCAGCATTTGCCGGACGCCACAAGCTGATCGTCTGCTCCGACGAAATCCATTGCGGCCTGATTCTCGACGCACAGCAGCACCAGCCCTTCGCGAGCCTGTCGGCGGACGCCGCGCGGCGCAGCGTCACGCTCATGGCGCCTTCCAAGACCTTCAATATTCCCGGGCTGGGCTGCGCTTTCGCGGTGATTTCAGACGCCGCTTTGCGCCGCGCCTTTCGCACGGCGATGCAAGGCATCGTCCCGCATGTCAATCTGCTCGGCTTCGCGGCGACGGAGGCGGCCTTGAGCTCCGCCGGTGACTGGCACGCGGCACTGCTGGACTATCTGCGCGGCAATCGCGATTGCGTCGAAAGGCAGATTGGGAAGATGCCCGGCTTGAGCATGCGCCATGTCGAGGCGACCTATCTGGCCTGGATCGATGCCCGCCAGGTCTGTCAGAAGCATGGCATCGGCAACCCGCAGCGCTTTTTCGAGCAGGCCGGCGTCGGACTCTCCGACGGCGCGGCTTTCAGCCTCAGCGAACACCGCCAAGCCAGTTCGACCAGCGGCTTCGTGCGGCTCAATTTCGGCTGCCCGCGCACCCTCCTCAACCTGGCGCTGGAGCGCATGCGCAACGCCCTCACGAGGTGAGAAAATAAACCAGGCTCAAGAAGCGGAATCGAGACGCGGAATTGACCTTGACAGCATTTATGTTGCAGTGCAAAATTTGCCGGTGAATGGTCGATCCAGCCTATCCCGGCCACAGACCAGGAGCAATTGATGGCCGAAACCAACGATCCCTCAGCACAAGCGCTGCAGTCCATGATGCAAGCCAGCCAGGCTTGGAGTCAGGCGTTTGCGCAATATATGGCAACGCAGCAGGCTACCTTGCAGAAGCAAAGCCCGGTCAAGCTACCCAACGCAGCGACATGTGCCGTGGCTCCGGAAGCCCTAAGCAAGCTGCAGCAGGAATTCGCTGCGCGCCATGCCCAGTTGTGGCAGGCCCAAATCAACCGCAAGCGCGAACAACCCTCTCCCGCCGTGGCGGTTCCCGAGCCCGGCGACCGCCGTTTCTCGTCACCGGACTGGGCCGAGAGCCCCATCTACGATTACCTGCGCCAGTCCTACCTGCTCAACGTCGAGTATTTCGGCCGGGTTGTCGAGGAGATGCAGGTCGCCGACGAACGGGAAAAAAGCCGCTTGCGCTTCATGACAAGGCAGTACCTCGATGCCATGGCGCCCTCGAATTTCGCCGCCACCAACCCCGAGTTCATCAAGACCGCGCTGGCCACCAAGGGCGAGAGCATCACCGCCGGCATCAAGAACCTGATCGCCGACATCGAGAAAGGCCGCATCTCGATGACCGACGATACGGCCTTCGAAGTCGGCCGCAATCTCGCCTCGACCCCCGGCGCGGTGGTGTTTGAAAACGAACTGATCCAGCTGATCCAGTACTCACCCGCCACCGACCGGGTCGGCGAAAGACCTTTGGTGATGGTGCCACCCTGCATCAACAAGTTCTACATCCTCGACCTGCAGCCCGAGAATTCTTTCGTGCGCTATGCGGTGGAACAGGGCAACACGGTGTTCATGGTGTCCTGGCGCAATCCCAAGGAAGCCCATGGCCACCTGACCTGGGACGATTATCTGGAAAAAGGCGCACTGACCGCCCTCAAGGTGGCGAGTGCGATCTGCAAGGTGAAGCAGGTCAATGCCCTGGGCTTCTGCGTCGGCGGCACCATTCTCACTTCCGCGCTGGCGGTCGCCAAGGCGCGCGGGGAAAACCCGGTTGCCTCACTGACGCTGCTCACCACCCTGCTCGATTTTGCGGAACCGGGCGAACTCGGCTGCTTCATCGACGAACAGTCGGTAATACAACGCGAGCAGACCATCGGCAAAGGTGGTTTGCTCAGGGGCGCCGAACTGGCCTCGGTATTTTCGATGCTGCGCGCCAACGATCTGATCTGGCAGTACGTGGTCGCCAATTACCTCAAGGGCCGCAAGCCGCCGGCCTTCGATCTGCTCTACTGGAACTCCGACAGCACCAACCTGCCCGGCCCGTTCGCCGCCTGGTACTTGCGCAACCTCTATCTGGAAAACAGCCTGCGTGTGCCCGGCAAACTCGGCATGTGCGGCACCCGCGTCGATCTGCGCAGTGTCGACATGCCCGCTTTCCTCTACGCTTCGCGCGAAGACCACATCGTGCCATGGAAGTCCTCCTACCAGTCGCGCGCACTGCTGGGCGGCAAAACCACGTTCGTGATGGGAGCCAGCGGGCACATCGCCGGCGTCATCAACCCGGCAGCCAAGAACAAGCGCAGTTTCTGGAGCAACCGCAGCACCAGCGCCGATGCCGACAAATGGCTGGCCGGTGCGACCGAGCAACCGGGCAGCTGGTGGCCGGTCTGGGCGAAATGGCTGGCGGGATTCGCTGGCAAGCCGCGTGCAGCGCGCGCAAGTATGGGCAGTCCCGACTACCCGGCCACGGAGCCGGCACCGGGCCGCTACGTCAAGGAAAAGGCAGCTTGAAGAATCCGATGCGACAGCCCAAAAAAGGGGAAGGCTGCCGCTGCGACTCAAGTATCCCCGGCAAATCCATAAGAGGAGACGAAACATGCAAAGAGTGGCACTGGTAACCGGGGGCATGGGGGGATTGGGTGAAGCGATCTGCATCAAGCTGGCGGCGCTGGGCGACAAGGTGGTCACCACCTACAGTCCCGGCAACAGCAAGGCCCAGGAATGGTTGCGCACCATGAACGACATGGGCTACGGCTTCAAGGCCTATCCCTGCGACGTGTCCGACTTCGACTCGTGCAAGAAGTGCGTCGAGATGATCGTCAAGGATATGGGGCCGATCGACGTGCTGGTGAATAACGCCGGCATCACGCGCGACATGACGTTCAAGAAAATGTCCAAGGCCGACTGGGATGCGGTGATGCACACCAACCTCGATTCGGTCTTCAACATGACCAAGCAGGTCATGGACGGCATGATGGAACGCAACTGGGGTCGCGTCATCAACATCTCCTCGGTGAACGGACAAAAGGGCGCCTTTGGTCAGACCAACTACGCCGCTGCCAAGGCCGGCATGCATGGCTTCACCAAGTCGCTGGCGTTGGAAGTGGCCAAAAAGGGTGTCACCGTCAACACCATTTCACCGGGCTACATCGGCACCAAGATGGTCACGGCCATCCCGCAGGAGGTGCTCGACTCCAAGATCCTGCCGCAGATCCCGATGTCGCGGCTGGGCAAACCCGAGGAAGTGGCCGGTCTGGTGGCCTACCTCGCCTCGCAGGAAGCGGCGTTCGTCAATGGCGCCAACATATCGATCAATGGCGGACAGCACATGCAATGATGCCGACAGAACGCGCTCCTGGCAGTGCGCGTTCTGGCAACAGGTTTTTTTAACGTAGGAAGAAGAGAAGATGACTATCAGAACAGCATTGGTTACCGGCGCAATGGGCGGTCTCGGCACCGCCATCTGCCAGGCATTCGCCAAGGACGGCCACAAAGTAGTGGCCGCTTACCATCCCGATCTCGACAAGCCGCAGGAGTGGCTCGCCGAAATGCAGGCCGCCGGCTTCAAGGACTTTTTCATCGCGGCCGGCGACGTCTCCGATTTCGAATCCGCCAAGGCGATGGTCGCCGAAGCAGAAAGCAAGGCCGGCGAAATCGACATCCTGGTAAACAACGCCGGCATCACCCGCGACCGGTTCTTCGCCAAGCTCGATCGCGCCCAGTGGGATGCGGTGTTGTCGACCAACCTCAACAGCGTCTTCAACGTGACCCAGCCGGTCTCGACCAAGATGGCGGCACGCGGCTGGGGCCGCATCATCAACATTTCTTCGGTCAATGGCGTACGCGGCCAGGCCGGACAAACCAACTATTCCGCAGCCAAGGCCGGCATCCTCGGCTTCACCAAGGCGCTGGCGCAGGAGCTGGTCACCAAAGGGGTCACCGTGAATGCGATTGCGCCGGGCTACATCGCCACCAAGATGGTCATGGCGATCCGCGACGACATTCGCAACGGCATCGTCGACGGCATTCCGATGAAGCGCTTCGGCAAACCGGAAGAGATCGGCGCCCTGTGCTCCTACCTGAGCTCGGAGCTGGCCGGCTACATGACCGGGGCAACCCTCAATATCAACGGCGGCCTGCACATGTGCTGAGCAGCCTGAATCAGAACAAACAGCCTCCGGCGCGATGGAGGCTGTTATGTAAAATGAATTAATCGCTAATTCTGGAGGATACGAAAATGGCCGAGCCGTTGAGACTGATCAAGAAATACCCGAACCGCCGGCTTTATGACACGCGCACCAGCACCTACATCACGCTGGCTGACGTCAAGGCGCTGGTTCTGCATCATGAGGAATTCCAGGTGGTGGATGTCAAGACCGGCGAAGACCTGACGCGCAGCGTTTTGCTGCAGATCATCCTCGACGAGGAAGCCGGCGGCGCACCGATGTTCACCAGCGACCTGCTCTCGCAAATGATCCGCTTTTACGGCAATGCCATGCAGGGCATGATGGGCAAATATCTGGAAGGCAACATCAAGGCGTTTACCGACATCCAGGCCAAGCTCAAGGAGCAGGCGCGCACGCTGCACGGCGACAACCCATCCATGAGCAACGACCTCTGGGCACAATTCCTGAGCTTCCAGGGTCCGGCGATGCAAAGCATGATGAGCGCCTACATGGAGCAGACCCAGAAAATGTTCCAGCAAATGCAGGAACAAGTGCAAGGCCAGACCCGCAACCTGTTTGCCGGCTTTCAATTCCCCAATTTCCCGGCACCGGCCGGCGCAGAGAAAAGCGAAGAGAAAAAGTAATCCGGTGGGCTGACGGCAGCATTGCCGCTCGGCCAACTTGTATCCGTACCCTGCCCGGGTACAATGCGGCCAGCATTGCCGGGATGGTGAAATTGGTAAACACAGCGGACTTAAAATCCGCCGCCCTTATAAGGCTTGCCGGTTCGATTCCGGTTCCCGGCACCACGAACAAATCCAACGAAGTCCGAAAAAATCCATAAAGCCCGCTAACCACGGGATTTTTGATTGGTTTTTTGTTCCAGGTTGTTCCGCATTGATTCATTGACAGCCGGGAGTAATTGGGGGTAACTTACGGGGTAACTGATGGCTATGTGGAAGGAGTTACCCCCAAATGACACTGA
>Ga0172368_10008479_pt1 | contig 10460 bp, 7 predicted proteins | sample Lak11m_FD_114540 | JGI IMG/M metagenome (GOLD analysis project Ga0172368, IMG submission 114540) | Freshwater microbial communities from Kabuno Bay, South-Kivu, Congo - kab_022012_11m | ecosystem: Environmental > Aquatic > Freshwater > Lake | place: Democratic Republic of the Congo: South-Kivu...
AGCACTCCCCAGGATGCCTTCCGCATGGTGGACCTGTTCAACAACGTCAGCGACACCATCTGGGCGCCGCTGGCCGCGAAAACCGCCATCACGCCGCTGCAGCGCGACCTGCAGAACAACCACCTGGATCTGATGATCGAGATGGCGGTGGGGAAAGCGGCCGATCAGATTCCCCCTGACGCGCGCACGCTGGCCCGCACCACGCTGCGCAACCTGAAGCCGAAAATCATCACCGCCCGCGCAACGGCGACCGATCAATACACCCGCATCCACCTGGACGACGCGCTGGCGAGGATCGACAAAGCACTGGCGATACCGGGGGTGACTGCGGCGCCGTAGCATACTTTTGACAACCGGGTAAGCCCATGCCTGCCTGGTATCGTCAGACAATGCTTGTCGCGTCCTGCCTACGTTAATACGGGGTCTATTATCGTTCACGGATGCTTCGCACGGGGCTCGCGGGTACGCTCGCCCTCCCATATGGATTACTCTCCCATGGGTTTTAGAGCAAGTGCACGAGCATGATGTGTTATAATGCAGGAAGGGAAAGGAGGTTCCCTTGCGCTTTCTACGTTACCGGGTTGTTCTGCTGTCGATTCTCTTCCTGGTTGCCGTCGGGGTGCTGGTCGGGTGGCGGATGTGCAAGCGGAACGGACCGCGAGATGCAAAGGCGCCGCTGTCGGTCTGGCCATGGCCTCGGGCGGTGAAGGAGATACCGCACCCAGGCGTGACGCGGTATACGGATTATTCCTCTTCGGATGGCACCACGCTCTATCTCTTCGATTTCGATTTCGCCGCCAACCCGCGCCTGCGGCTGGAGCTTTACGACCAGGATGAAGATGACGCGAAGCCATTCGACAATCATGTGGCCTTCTGGGCGCGCGGGGTGGGGCAGGCGACGCGCCATTTGAATGACATCAGGCGCGGTCGAGTGATGGCAGCATGGAATGGATCCTTCTTTAACAGCAACGGGTCAACGGGTGTCGGCGCCATCGCCAATCACGTCGCGCCGGTGGTGCTGAACGGCAAAGTTTATTTCAACGTGGCCAGCATCCGCTGGACGGTCGGCGTGCAATACCGGGACGGCAAGCCGGTCTTCAAAACGCTGCACGAGCCGAACGGCAAAACCCACGCGGCGGAATTTACCTATGGAGCGGCCGCCGTGCAGTGCCTGCTCCGCAATGGGACGTCGCTGCAATTGAAACCCGCCGTCAAAGCCGCCCGCCGGCCCTATCCTTCCACGCCGCGGGAGGCGGGCTATGTGCCTGGAGTTAACGAGATGAAAACCTCGCGCACCTCGATGGCCTGGTCGCGCGACAACCGGCATTTCTACCTGCTCGTCGTAAAAGAAGCGGACGATGAGAGCGCCAGTCAGATAGCGCGTTTTACCCACCAGCCCGGCGACGGCGGCTGGACGGTAGCCGACCTGCAGCATTTCTGGAAAAATTTCGGCGCCTGGGGCGCGGTGAACCTCGACGGTGGCGACGTGACCCAACTCACTGCCTTGCGCGAGGACGGTAAATACCTGCTGGTCCCGGCAGCGTGGGGGTCGAAAAAGCGCGAGATGACCTTTTCACCGCGATTTTGGCGGGCGCCGCCGGGGGGAACGATGATGTATTTTTATGTGCGGGATGGCCGTGGTGACTAATGGGAGTGAATGGGACGAATGGGCCCCGGCGATATGCTCTGGCCTCCTCCCCCGCGAACGGCTATAATGAATTCCGACTGGAGGAACTCATGCCATTACAGCGACTCGCGGCCTTCGGGCTTTCGCTGCCGCCGGCGCCCAAACCGCTCGGGGCATATGTGCCGGTGGTACGGACCGGCAATTTGCTGTTTCTGAGCGGACAGCTTCCGCTGGAGGAGGGTAAATTACCCCCCGAATATACCGGCAAGCTCGACGCGGAGGTCGATGTCGAGACCGCACAGGATGCGGCGCGGCAGGCAACGTTAAACGCGCTGGCCATCATTCACGACGCCGTCGGGTTGGACAACGTGAAGCGGGTGGTGCGGCTGGCCGGGCACGTCTTGTCCGCGCCGGAGTTCACCCAGCAACCGAAAGTGCTCAACGCCGCTTCCGAGCTGCTGGCGTCGGTGTTCGGCGATGCCGGCGTGCACGCCCGCCTCGCGCTGGGTTCTGCTGCTCTCCCGCTGGGAGCGTGCATTGAGATCGAGCTTATTGTGGAAGTGGAATAAAAGGAGCCTGGTCCGGTGGTTGAGTAGGCAGGTGAGCCTCTCGGTTCTTTCCACAGCTACCTAGCCGTATCGAAACCACCGCGGATATTGGGAAGCCATGCGTGAACGGGCTCTATGAGTGCGGTGGTTTCGATACGGCTAGGTAGCTGTGGAAAGAACCGAAGAATGCGGCGGAGTACCGCCGCAGAGCTCACCTGCCTACTCAACCACCGGAACAGGCGCAATTATCAAACGGAATATTTATGGAAGTCTTACTCGCCGATGTCTACGGTTTCTGCTTTGGCGTTAGGCGCGCGATCGAACTGGCGGAGGAGGCGCAGCGCGAAGGCCGCGTGGTGAATACCCTCGGCCCGCTGGTGCACAACTCGCAGGAGACCGCGCGGCTGGACGCTGCGGGCATCCACCCGGCTGAACGGCCCGAGGAGATCACCGGCGACACCGTGGTCATCCGCGCGCACGGCGCGCATCCGGCGACGCTGGAGGCGCTGAAGGCGCGCGCGCTGAACACCGTGGACGCCACCTGCCCCTTCGTGGCGAAATCCCAGCGTATCGCCCGCGAGTTCGCGGAGCAAGGATTGACGCTGGTGGTGGTCGGCCACCCCGGCCACCCGGAGGTGCAGGGCATCCTCGGCTACTTCTCCGGTCCGGCCTACATCATCACCGAGCCGCACGAAGTGGACAACCTGCCCGCCGGCATCACCCCCGGCGTCATCGCGCAGACCACCGTCAACGAGCGCACCTTCCGCGAGGTGGTCGAACGCCTCATTATCCGTTTCGCCGACTGCGTGGTGGAGAACACCGTCTGCCTGGCCACCCGCGACCGCCAGGAGTCCGCCCGCGAATTGGCCGCGCGCGTGGACGCCGTCTACGTCATCGGCGGCCGCCACAGCTCGAACACCAACCGCCTGATGGAGATCTGCCGCCAATCCTGCCCGAAAACCTTCCTCATCGAAACCGCCGGCGAGATCGAACCCGCCGACCTGCACGGCATTAAACGCGTGGGCGTCACCGCCGGCGCTTCCACGCCGGACTGGCTGATTAAGCAGGTAGTCGAGCGGCTGAAAACGCTGGATGGCTAAATAGCAAGTAATGAGAGCATGCGATAAGAACACGGACTACTTACCACTCACGACTCACTCACCCATCCACTCGTCCAGCCTTCCAGCCTTCCATCCTTCCATCCTTCCATCCTTCCATCCTTCCGTCACTCGAAATATCCCGCCATGCCCTTCCAGCTTGAATTTTCCTCCCGCTGCAGCCAGCAGTAATTGGCGATATATTCACCTTCGACCCCTCGCCGGAAGGCGCCGAGCTCGTCCAGCAGGATGCGGCGTTGCTCGGTGGAGACGGTGGGATCGGCAAAGGCGGCGGCGAGGCGGGCGCACAGCCGGGCATGGGTGAAGCCGTCGCGCAGGAAGGCGACGCGGTCGCGGTAGGTGCCTGTCCGATCGTTCGCCACCGCGGTCTCCGCGCGGGCGAGTATCACCTCGGCTTCCGCGAAGGCGGCGGGCGGGAACATCTCGTGCGCCATGCGCGGGTAGGTCGCCAACTCATGCACGCCGTAGCGGGTAATCAGGGCGTCCAGGTCCTTCAGCTTGCCCGTCGTGTGCCGTTCCCAGTAGTCGAGGTAGGCTTTCACCTGCGGCGCCGCCGGACCGAAAGCGCCGTAATATTCCGCCAGCAGCTTTTCGACATCCGCATCGGGCCGGGTGTGCAGGCGAAAGAGCAGGTACAGCATCGGTCCCTGTGCCGCCCACTGGCCGACCAATGAGTCGAAATCCGTGCCTTTCATCCCGTTGGCCGCGTAATGCTGAAACACCTCGGCATACTGGTGGGTGTAGATATGCGGCATCGCGTAACCGTTGTACAGGTGGTTGGGCCGGTAATACAGCGTGGCGCCGGTGGCGTGCCAGCGGTCCCACTGCTGCATCACCCACTGCTGCTCCTCCGGGTAGCGCGGGAAAAACCAGGCGCGATGGTCGCTCGGCGGATATACCGTGGGTGTCAGCTCGTCGTCGGGCGCCGGCGCCGGAGTGTGCGGCATCCATGGAACGAAGGCGATGATGATGTGGGGATCCAGCTTGATATCCTGCTGCGGGGCCGGGAAGTAGTAGGAATAGGCAAAGGCGCTCACCTGCACGTCGGGATCCACGGCCCGCAGTTGCTCGTAGACCGTTTTCCAGAAGCGGGCGTAGCGGGCGCCGCCGGGGCGCTGCATGCTGCTGCGCACGTAGCGGGGCATCGCCTTCAGCTCCTCCGCGGACGGGACGGGATCGTCCCATGCCCGGCAGTTTTCGCAATTGCACAGGTCGTGCACGTCGTTTTCGCCGATCGACAGGATCGGCGGGCGCTCTGGATGCAGCTCCCGCTCTTCAGCGAAGCGGCGGACGATCTCCTGTTGAAACTCCGGGTTGGAAAGGCACATCGCCACCCGGGCGCCCGCGGCATCGTTCGGCCCGCGGGTGCCGTCCGCTCGGAGCTGGAACCACTCGGGATGCTCCTTCCCGTATTGCTTCCACCAGCCGGTAAAGGAATGACCGGCCTGATAGGGGGAGGGATTTTGCGACCGGCCCATGCGCTGGCGGCGCATAAAGACACGCTCCGCCTCGAGGTAGCGCTGCCGCCCCTCCTCGGTGAAGCCGCAGCGCGGGTTGTTGTCGGTCGTGGTCGGCCGGACGTGCCGGATGTCGAACCGCGGGGCGACACGCCGGTCCAGGTTGCCGATGACCACGCGGTTGGTTTTCGGCACGACTGTGCCCAGCTCGCCGGGCCACAGCCAGCGCACACCCAGCTCGCTTTCCAGCAATTCATAGACGCCCCACAGCGTGCCGGACCAGATGGTGGTCTCCGCCAGCGGATCGCCGGGCCCGTCGTGTCCCACGATATACAGCGCGTTGCCCGCTGTTCGCAGCACAAATACCTCCGGCGGCAGCGCGTCCGGGTCGATGCCGGCCTTGCGGGCGGCCGTGGTGTCTCCCAGGAAGACCCGGCCCGCTGGTTGCGCGGGTACGTCGGACTCGCGCGCCATTGCCAGGCGCACGCCGGTCGCCCGCTCGATATGGTATACCAGTTCGCGAGCGGCATACTCGGCGATGAGGGAGGGCGCGTCGGCCGTTACGATCACCGCCCGCGCGGTCTGTCCCTCGACCAGGGGGACGCTCCCTTGCGTCGCGCAGGTCGCGCCCGCCAGCAGCAGCAGAGACCAGAGGATGTGCCAGCCGTTCGTCTTCATCGCACGCTCCTTTTGCCAGCCTATTTCCCTGGGAGCGCCGGCATCTCCTGCCTTATCTTTTCAAATACAGATTGGCCTACCGCTTTTCGTGCGTGAGTCCCGTAGCCGCATCCCTTTACGGGTGCGGTCGGCCTTGCAGGCTGGTATCGGGTGATGAGGATATCCGTGACGACGCCTCGCACGCGACCGGGGTGCAAAGCCGACCGCACCCGTAAAGGGATGCGGCTACAGGACTCGCGCCCGCAGGAAATCCATATATGAAAGATATAGGGTAAAGATGCCGGCGCTCCCAGGGTTTAATGCTCATAGCGGTAATGCCCGATGATCGGGTAGTCGAACAGCATGTCCTGCAGCACCTGCCCGCCGCCGATGTTGTGGACGATGAGGGGACGGGTGCCGGCGCGGTTGCGGAGACTGGAGACGATGCCGATGTGCCCCAGGTTTGCTACCCGCCACACCACGATATCGCCGGGACAGTAGTCCTTCGCATGCTTCGTGCGGGGGAGCGTGGCGCCGTGACGCGCGAAAAAGGCGGCCAGGTTGAAAACGCGGCGGTGGTCGATATTGGGGTCGGGACGATGCAGACCCCAATTCTGCGGATATGCGGAGAAGTGCCGGCTCATATCCTCGTGCACCAGCGCCTGCAGGTCGATGTTGAGCTGCCGGTAGGCGCGGATCACCACGTCGGCGCACACCCCGCGATTGGCCGGCACGTCGCCGCCGGGGTAGGGGATCTGCACATAAGCCGCGTCGTAAATCACGGCCGGATCGACGATATCTTCCGCCGCATATGCCAACCGCTCGCCAAAGGTTTTCGGCGCGGGCCGCAATCCCAGCGCCCGTCGTACCTGCGGTCGCTCCCGTACCAGCGACGGCCACAGCAGCACTCCCGCCCCGGCCAGCAGCAACAGCGCCAACAGCCATCTCCATCGTCTTCCTCGACGGTATTCCATTATTAAAAATGATTCTGGGTACAGGCGCCGATCTCCTTCCCCCTGGGAGCGCCGGCATCTCCTGCCGGCACGATCACGCGCCTGTTTTAAAATTTAGTGCATTTCGAGAGCCGGTTCTCATAAAGCATTAAAATCGAAAACGGGCGCTTGATCGTGCCGGCAGGAGATGCCGGCGCTCCCAGGAATTATACAGTTATTACTCCTGACGACGAGGTAATCCCTTGGCTGACCATCTTCTAAAGCAGATCCTGCAATATATCGACATGCCCTGGCTGCTGCAGCACACCGAGGCACTGTGGCGGCTCGAGCTGGGGCAGACGTTTTCGGCGCAGCACGCGGCGGCGCAATATGCCGAAGGGCTGCTCCGCGAGGTCGGGGTCGAGCGCGTGGAGCGCATCCCTTTTCCGGCGGACGGCGCGGCAACCTACCTGGATATGACCACACCCATGGCCTGGGACGCCACATATGGGAAGTTGACGGTCCTCCGCTCTCCAATCCCTTTCAGCGATCCGGTGGTGGCGGATTACACGCGGCACCCATTTCACCTGGTGTGTGGCTCGGTGGGCACACCGGCAGAGGGGCTGACGGCGCGGCTAATGACCGAGGAGCAGATTTTCAGCGGGGAGGATGCCCGCGGCAACCTGGTGATGCTCGACGCCGAAACGCGCCCGCGCGAGGTGCTGCGGCGCCTGCTCGACCTGGGCGCCATCGGTTATGTCTCCAGTGCGCTAATCGGGCAGTACCGGACGCCGGACGCCGTCTCCTGGCATAACGCTTCCACCGAGGGGTTGCACTGGCACGTGCACGATGATGACCGCCCGTTCATCGGCTACAGCGTCAGCCCGCGCATCGGCGACAGCCTGCGGGCGGCGGCGCGCCGGGGCGAGGTATTGGCCCGCGCCGAATCGGACGGCCGGCGCTACGCGGGGGAGATCGACGTTGTCACCGGCGTCATTCCGGGTGAAGACCCGCGCGAAATCTGGCTGCTGGCCCACCTGTATGAGCCGCTGGCGGACGATAATTCGATCGGGGTGACCGGCAGCATCGCGATTGCTCGCCTGCTGCGGCAGATGATCGACGCCGGCGCGCTTCCTCGCCCCCGCTTCACGTTGCGGCTGCTGTTCGGTGCGGAGGCCTACGGCCCCAGCGCCTACGCCGTCTACCGGGGAACCCACCTGCGCGAAGAGACAATCGGCGCCCTCAATTTCGACGGTGTGCCAATGAAGAACAGGCGCGGGCAGGTCACGTTATCGCCCGCCGGACTGCCTTTCTTCGGCGATTACCTGCTGGAGGACATCGTCCGCGGTTCGCGCCGCGCGCTCGGCCTAGATCTGCGTTTTCGCGAGACCGGCTATTACGGGGACGATACGCTGCTGTCCGATCCTACTGTGGGATTGCCTACCCTGTGGGTCACCCATGAGAATAATCTCTGGCATAATTCGGCGCAGGACATGTCGGTGTTCGACCAGGCGACGGTGAAGAAGTATGTCGGACTGTATGCGACCTGGCTGGCGCGGATGCTCACGCTGGACCGTGATAACGCCGAGCCTATCATGCGGCGCACAGCGAAGATGGCGAAGAACGTCTGCTGCGGGAAGCCGACCGACTGCGCGCATTGCTGGCGACCGGCGACACTAACGGAAGTGACGAAGCGGCGGAGGCGATGGCCTTTGCTTTTCGGCGGGAGATGGGCCGACACTCCGATTTCAGCCGTGTATTGCCGGATGACGTGCTCGCTGATACACAGAACACGATCACTATGTATGCGATAAAAACGCTGAGATCATTCTGGAACCTGCCGGACGAAAAGATGCCGGCAGCGCCATCGCTGCCGGAGCGCATCGCTGACAATATTACTCCCTCGCGCACCACCCCCGGCATTCCGCACGACCTGCATAGAATACCGAAGACCGAGCGGCGCATGCTGCCCGGCCACGCGATCTACGGTCCGTTGGCCAATCTGCTGGCCGGCATGGACGGACGAAAGACTCTGCGCGAGTTATTTGCGGAGGTGGGATGGGAGCAGCAGCATCCGTTGACCGCGGGTGAGATGCGGCAGTATATCGGCACGATCGAGTACCTGACGGATCACGGCTATCTCTCCACCAGCTACGCGCGGATTCTCTATAAAGAACAAATCGTGGAGGCGCTGCGCGGGGTGGGGGTGGCGACGGGCGATCTGCTGCTGGTGCACAGCGCCATGTCGCCGCTGGGGCATATCGAGGGCGGCGCGGAGACGGTCATCGATGCCCTGCAGGAGGCGGTCGGCGAGGAAGGCACGCTGCTGCTGCCGGCCTTCACCAACTCGCATACCTACATGGCCGGGGAAAGCCTGGCACGCCGACAATTCCGTCCCTTCAACCCCGCCAAACCTGATATCTGGACCGGTCGCGTGCCGAAAAGGTTCCTGCAGCGTCCCGGCGTGCTGCGCAGTGTCCACCCCACCCATTCAGTGGCGGGATATGGCCCGCTGGCGGAAGCTTGCCTGCTCGATCACCGGGAGAATGATCCGCCCACGGGACACACCAGCCCCTTCAGCAAGCTGGTGGAATATGGCGGGAGGATGCTCTGGCTCGGCGCCGACCTGGCCTCCACCACCTTCTTCCATTTCCTGGAGGACGCCGCGGAGCTGCCATACCTGAAAGAGGCGGTGTGCATGGTGGAAAACCCGGACGGCAGCCTGCGCCCGGTCGTCGTGCCGAAACATCTGCCCGGCCACCGCGATTTTTACCATGCGCCCGGCGAAGAGACGAAGATGTATCGCCGCCTGTTGCACGACGGCCTGCACATCGCCGCAGCCCCGCTCGGGTACGGCACGGTCAAGGCCATCGATGCCCGGCAGATGTATGATCTCGGCATGCAGGCGCTGGCGGACGATCCGAACCTATTCCTGTGCGACGACCCGACCTGCCGATTTTGCACCCGGGCGAAAATAAACCTGGGAGCGCCGGCATCACTGCCGGCACGATTCTGAGCCCGTTTTCGAATTTCAATGCTCTTTAGAGACGGCTCTCGAAATGCACGAAATTCATAAGCAGTGAGTTCGTAGCCGCATCCCTTTACGGGTGCGGTCAGTCTTGCAGGCGGGACTTGTGCACAGGAGTATCCTACCTTTCGGTAATGGTTATTTAATAGGAGCTGAATATGTTGCGAATGCTAGCGGTTTTCCTGTTCATAGTCCTGGCCTTGCAAGGCGCGCCGGCGCAGGGCACGGCGTTCCGGCTGGTGACGGACGGTAAGCCGCAGGCAACGATTGTCGTCAACCCGCAGGCCGGCAAATCCGTGCGCTTTGCCGCCGAGGAGTTGCAGCGGTATGTCGAGCGCATCACGGGCGCGAAGCTCGCTATCGCCACCACGGACGACCGGGTGACCGGTCCGCGTATCCTGGTGGGCCACAGCGCCGCGACTGATGCTTTGAAGGTGGCCATTCCGTCCGGGTTCACCCACGCACTCAAGGAAGAAGGTTTTATTGAAAAGACTATCGGCGATGTATTGATCGTGGCCGGGAACGACGACGGGCCGAAGCTGAAGGAAGACCCGAACAATCCGTTGAGCTTCCCCTCGGTTTACAAAGGCACGCTTTTTGCCGTGTATGACCTGCTGCAGCGGTTCGGCTGCCGCTGGTATTATCCCGGCGAGTTTGGCGAATGCATCCCCGCGGCGCGGGATCTCGGGGTGCCGCCGCTCGATGTGACCGAGCGGCCCGACTTTCCCGTGCGGGGATTCTGGTACGGCCTACCCGCCTCCAAACGGAACGATCCCCGCTTGAAGCACGATATGGATCTCTGGATGCTGCGGAACCGGTTCCTCCCCTACGGCACAATCCTGCCCGCCGCCGGCGATGGCTCGATTATGACGCCGTTCAAAAAACTTCGGACGGAAAAGAAGGATGGGCAGACGGTCAGGATCAATACCGTATTCGAGGAGCACCCGGAATATTTCGCCGAGCGGGCGGACGGATCGCGGAATCCCGACTACCTCTGCCTGTCCAACCCCGAGGTCGTCCGCATCGCCGCGGAATACGTGATCGACTATTTCCGCAAGAATTCCGATGCCACCGGTTTCGGCTACGCCCCGCC
>Ga0172368_10008482_pt1 | contig 10456 bp, 6 predicted proteins | sample Lak11m_FD_114540 | JGI IMG/M metagenome (GOLD analysis project Ga0172368, IMG submission 114540) | Freshwater microbial communities from Kabuno Bay, South-Kivu, Congo - kab_022012_11m | ecosystem: Environmental > Aquatic > Freshwater > Lake | place: Democratic Republic of the Congo: South-Kivu...
AGCACGGTCCCCACGCCGCCGAACAGGCTGACCCCGCCCACCACGACGCCGGCGATCACATCCAGCTCCCATCCGACGCCGATCTCGGCCTGGCCCACGTTGATGCGCGCCATGAGCAGCATGCCGCCCAGGGCAGCGAGCATCCCCGTCAGCACGTAACCGGTGATCTTGATGCGAGATGTGTCTATACCGGAGATGCGGGCGGCCTCACGGTTCCCGCCTGTGGCGCATAGCTGCCGGCCGAAGCCGGTCTTGCGCAACGTTACGTCCGCCGCGACCACCAGTACCACGAAGATCCAGAAGCTCCAGGACACACCGAGCGGCTCCGCCTTGCCGAACTCGGTGACGGACCTGGGCAACGGATAGACCGGGTAGCCGCCGCAGATGAGGTAGTCGGCGCCCCTGGCCATATAGAGCATGCCGAGCGTGGCAATGAACGCCGGCAGGCCAAGCCTGACGGCGACGAGACCATTGATCAGGCCCGTGCTCGCCCCGCAGAGCAGCCCTGCGAGCAGTGCCATCTCGGCGGGCCATCCCGCGTAGCGCATCAGCCATGAGGCCAGAATCGCGCAAAGGCCGGCCACCGAGCCCACGGAGAGGTCGAGCTCGCCGCCGACCATGAGCAGCGTCTGGCCAACGGCGATCACGCCTATGAAGGACATGCCTCGCAGCATCGCCGCGATATTGGGGGTGGCCAGCAGGCGTGGGTTCAGCGCTGCGAAGAGGCACGTGAACAGCACGAGGGGGATCATGATTCCCACCTCGCGGATGGCAAGCGTTCGGCGCACGACACGAAGCGGCATGGCCGGTCAGGCACACCCTTCTCTAGCTAGGCGATGGCGCTGAATGCGCGTGCGCAACGGGGAGGCGCAGCACTGCGGCCAGCCGCCGATCCGACCACGATGGTAACACGCGGGCGATCCGTTGTCAAGGCTGATCCGAGGCTTGCGGACGCTCGGGCATTCCTAGCCGCTCCACAGGCTGTGGATGGGGATGTCGAAGAGCAAGCCGAGGATCGTCCACATGCCGCCGACCACGAAGTCGCCGAGGATGATCCCGAAGAAGAGGGGCAGACCGGCCCGGTAACCCCTGAGGCCGCCGTAGCGGAGGACAACGCTCTTCAACACCCACGCCACAAAGAGGCTCAGCCATGCCCACATCATGGACCATCCGCCCGAGATGGCGAAGCCGAGCGCGTGGAACGGCCAACCATAGACGTGCATGCGCACCACCGATAGGATCGCGGCCGCCGCGAAGCCGATCCCCATGGCCCAGGTCCCGGCGGCACTCGGCTTCAGCGGCGTGGCGAGCCACCCGGCGAGCCGGTTGTATGCCTCGGGTCCGTAGCCCAGCGATCCCCAGCCGGTGATGCGTGCGGCCGCCCCGAGTCTGTACGATACGTGCAGCGTTACCCAGAAAGTCGCCAGAACGCCGACGAGCGCAGCCACGCCCATCGCCACAGCCAAACCTCGCGGGCTTGTCCGTGTGAGCTGCGCCATCTTGAGTCCCTCCAACTGGTGCGGCATGGGATGGCACCGATAGGCGCGGTTGAACCAGTAGTAGAGAGTCATGGTCCCCAGCGTGGGCCCGCTCATCCCGCGAGTGCCCATGATCGTGGTCAGCGACTGGTCGGGGCCGATGAAGTGCAGGTCATGCGTTGGAGGCCCGAGCTCAGCCCGCATCCGAGCGACGGCCATCGCGATGGCGAAGTAGACCACGAAGAACAGCGCCCCGAGCCAGACAGGCATCCCGGCCGCATACGAGAAGCCAGTCAGGAGCGCGACGCCGGCCAAAGAGCCGAGAAGCGCCGTCCTGAAGCCGAGCGGCTCCGCCCCGTCGCTCATCGCGCCGCCACCGCGCACCGCATGCCGCACGATCTCGCGCAGGTCGTGGCGCGCAGCGTAGATCGCGATGGCGAAGATCGCCATGTACGCGCCGAACATCTGCTCATCCACATAGGGAAACTTGGGTTGCTCAGCCATGTAGCCCATGGCGCTCGAGGCGACCTTCTCCATTCGCCAGAAGATGAAGAAGAACCAGCAGCTGAACAGCAGGTCCACCGGCAGCAGGTAGCCCAGACCCACGATGAACGGGAAGACCGCCAGTGGTGTCCAGCCGATCGCATCCCACGGCCTGGAAGTGAACCATTGCCCGGCGTCAAACCCGTTGAACGTCAGGGCGGGCACGGCGGGGTAGAGGTTGTGGAGGCCGTTGACCAGATTGAGCCCGCCTGCGAGAGCGACGCCGATCCAGAACAGCCTGGACCGGTACAGGGCGCCGTCCGGCGCGGTCATGGCCACCGGGAGCTGGATCATGGGATAGGTGAGGCGCTCCTTCTCGGTCCACCTTGCCCTGACCAGCGTGTTCAGGCACAGCATGACCCAGAGCAGCGCCATGATGAACGCCGTCCACCAGGCGATGGGCGTGAGCCATGCTCGCAGATTCTCCCAGCGGTAGAGGCTCGAAGCCCCAAGGTAGTAGCCCGCAAGCGCGGTGCGGTCGCTGACGGTCAGCCATCTTGGTAGGAACGCGTGGAAGCTCTGCTCCCAGCCGTTCGACGGCGTGGCGAACCAGAAGCCATGGCCGATCAGCGTGACGAGAGGCATGCCCCAGTCTATGCCCGCCATGGCCGTTGCGATCGAGAGCATGGTGAAGATGACCAGCATCTCGCCCTGGCTCAGGGCACGGCGAGGCGCGAGCCGCCGCACCCAGGCATTCAGGAGGACGACAAGCAGCAGCGACACCACGGCGGTGAAGAACAGCGACGCCGTGGTGCTGAACGCGCGCCCGTCTACGCGCTCCATCAGGACGCACCAGACGATGTTGGCGGGGATGAGAGCGGCTCCGATCAGGATCGCGCGCATGGAGACCGGTCGAAGTGAGGGATCGCGCATCGGTCGGTGTGTCCCGGCAAGCGCCTGCCATTGTCGGGAAACCTATGGTACCTGAGCGCGATCCCGCGCTCGTGCGGTACCATGCGTTGGGCGGTCGCCCGGTTCCAGACCTCCTCAGGAGAGAGCCATGTCTCAGAGCCCGCCGGCCGACGGCGTCCATTCACTCGTTCCCCGCGATCTCATGTGCGAGCCTGCGCGTCGCCTGCGGGACACCTATGCCCGCGTGCCTGGCGCTCGGCTTGTGCGGCGCGAGTTCGGCTACTACTGCTTGGACCGGTGGCATGAGCAGGGCCTGCCGCAGGATGCGGACCTCGCCGAGGTGTTCGATTACGATCCGCCCGGGAGCGTGGGCCTTGGGCAGCTAGGTTGGTGCGAGGCAGCATTCGTGCCGGCTTTCGAGGAGAAGGTCATCGAGGACCGCGGCGACCACGAGGTGGTGCAGGACTACGCCGGGCGCCACGTTCTCTTCTTTAAGGGCAGGCGAAACGGCTTCATGCCCGAGTACCTGGATCACCCGGTCAAGGATATGCGCACCTGGCTCGACGACGTCGCGTGGCGACTGGACCCGGCGTCGCCGGAGCGGTCGGCCGACCTCGACACCAGGATGGCGTGGGCAAGGGAGCAGGCGGCCCGGGGAATGATGCTGTCACAGGGCCTGATCGGCGGCTACATGTACCTGCGCAGTCTCATCGGCCCCGCGGACCTGCTGTACGCGTTCAAGGACCAGCCAGGGCTGATCCACGCATGCATGCGTGCGTGGTTCGAGCTCGCCGACGCGGTCATCGCGAAACACCAGGCACACGTCACGCTCGACGAGGTGTTCCTCGCGGAGGACATCTGCTACAACCACGGCATCCTCATCTCGCCCGCGATGATGCGCGAGTTCCTGTTTCCTTACTACAGGCAGCTTCTCGCCAACGTCCGATCGCGCCAGATTGACCGCGATCGCCATCTCTACATCCACATAGACACGGACGGAGACGCCCGCCCCGCGATCGGGGTCTATCAGGAAATCGGCATGAACGTCATGTCGCCGTTCGAGGCGGCCTCGGGCTGCGATGTGGTTCAGATAGGCTGCGAGCACCCGGACCTGACGATGTTCGGCGGCATTGACAAGCGGGTGCTCGCGAAGTCGAAGCCGGACATTGACAGGATGGTAGAGTACATTCTGCCGGCGATGCGCGCACGCGGCGGGTACATCCCCACGTGCGACCACGGAGTGCCCGAGGAAGTCAGCTTGGACAACTACATGCACTACAGACGCCGGTGCGTCGAGCTGGGAGGCTGACCATGACGAAGATGCGGCTGTTTGGTGGGATGGGTAGGGTGAACATGGCGGTGCGCGGGCTGATCGTAGGCGCGTCGGTCGTTGCGCTGGCGTCAGTCTCGGGATGCGGCTCAGGCGGCGGAGGCGCGCGACTCGTCGTCAACAGCTCGGAGGATGTAGCGGCGCCTCCCGCCGGCAAGATGACGCTGCGCGCGGCCATCGCTCAGGCCGCCCCCGGCGACACGATCACCTTCGATCCATCGCTGGACGGAGCCGTCATCCATCTCAAGCTGGTGGGCGAGGAGCACACGACGCTGCGAGGCGAGGTCTACACGGGGAACACGTTCGCCGGCTACGGCGACCGCGACTACGGACGCTCGGCGCTCTTCGCACGGAAGTCATTGACCATTGACGGATCCAGCTTGCCGAACGGGATCACGTTGCGCTGGGCCGGGGATGCCGCGACGCCGGCGCGCGTGCTCGCGGTCTACGGCGACCTGACGATGCGCAACGTGTCGGTACTGGGAGGACGCTCTACCGGTGCGGCGATCGCCGGCGGGGCCCAGCCGTATACACTGGCCAGAGGGGCGGGCCTGGCCGTCTGGGGATGGGCGCGCCTTCGGAAGTGCGTCATCGCGGACAACCAGTGCCTGGGCGACCTCAGCGGCAGCCGGGATCGCGGGACCTACGGCGGCGGCGTGTATGCCAACGGTCTCGAGATGGAGGACTGCATCGTCAGCGGCAACGTGGCTGCCGGATACGGGGCAGCGGGAGGCGGCATTTACTCGGTCGGGGGCGCTGAGAACACTTCGGGCCGCGGCAACCAGGCGACGCTGACGCGGTGTACGGTCAGCGGCAACAGGGTCACCGCCCAGCACGCCTATGGCGGCGGCGTCTTCACGCTGTCCGGCGGACCAAACAACCTTGCCACGATGGTACTGAGGAACTGCACCGTGGCGCGCAACCTCGTGGAGGATCACCCAGGACTGCCCGATGCCGGGCCCCACTACTACAGGGGCGGCGGCATCTACATGGGCGGCGGTTCACTGATGCTCGTCAGTTGCACCGTTGCCGAGAACGAGGTGACCGGACACGCCGCCATCTTCAGCGGAAGGCCCAACGTCGGCGGGGGCGGCGTGGCGGCAACCATCGGAAACGCGCACACGGTCGAGGACGCAGTGGTCAGGCACTCCGTCGTCGTGGGCAACCGCCTCAACGGCGTCTCCGAAGACTGGTTCGCCGGCTCACTCCTGGGTTTCTACAGCGACGGGTACAATGTGTTCGGCACGCTTGACTTCTCGCAGATCCTTGCCCCGGTCCCTGAGTGGCTGGATCTGAACCGCAAGCACTACCCGGCGCCCGGAGACCAGGACGGCGTGCCGGTCGAGCAGGCGCTGGACGTGGCCGGCGCGGAGCGGCACACGACCGTGCTGTCCGCTGGGGTGGGTGCAGGCCAGCCTGTGGTCCTCTGGTACAGGCCGGTTGCGCAGGCGCTTGATCGTGTCCCAGCCGGATCGTATACTGTCGAGCACGTTCGGGCCGGCTACACAGGCTACGGTGTCGCTACCGACGACTTCCTGAACCGGGTGCTCGAACATATCAGGGCGCGGCACGCCGCCACGCTCGGTGCGGACTTCGGTACGCAGTTCGGCGACCAGACCGGCGTGACATGGTTCGGCCCGGGCGTGACGTGGCCAAGCGATCCCGCCAACGCGCCTTGGATTGGGTTCTGGCGCGATGTGGACTCAGCAATCGCCGGGCGCCTCGGGATGGCCGGTCTGAACGACGACTTCTGGGGCAGCTTCCGCACAGGCGACCTTGGTAACGGCCTGCGCATGACGGTGAGCCGTGCGGAACGTCGCGTGGCGATCATCGGCGACGACCAGCGTGGATCGGGGCGCCCGGCTGGCGGCCGAGGCGATGCAGGAGCGGTGGAGCTGTAGGACCGCAGACGGCGGCGGCGGGGCAGGCGTCACGCCGTTGTGGCCACCAGCTAGGGGGACATTCTGGTTTTGCGCGGGCCGGCGGCTGATGAGCGCTCAGCGGAGCGGAAGCGCGGAGGACTGATGTGACGGGGACAATCAGGTTTTGCGCGGGCCGGCGGCTGATGAGCGCTCAGCGGAGCGGAAGCGCGGAGGACTGATTGTCCCCTCTTAGGCGTAGCTGCCGCCCTGCTTCTCGCCTCGCGCCGCCCGCGCCGCCGTCCGCTCCACGGCTACGCGCTCCACATAGCCGGATGCACGATGGGCGGCCAGCGGGTCCGTCGGCAAGCCCCTGGCGCTTCGCCATGCGGCGATGGCGGGCCGGACGTCGGTCTGAAACGCATCTACGAGACAGCCCTCAGCCGCGACGATGTCCTGCGACGCCTGGGCCTTGGCGAGCAACTGGCGATCTACCAACCGGGCCTTCGCGTAGAGCGTCTGCGCCGCATCCACCGTCTGGATCATGGCCTCGATCTTCGGTTTCAGGTTGTGGGACTGGTCCACCATGTACGCGATGGAGGTCTTCACACCCGTGTCGTACTCGTGCTGGGCAATCACGTTGAAGATACGGAAGACGGCGTACGGGTCTATCGTCCCCAGTTCCAGGTCGTCGTCCGCGTACTTCTTGTCGTTGAAGTGGAAGCCTCCGAGCATGCCCTCGTCCAGAAGGTAGGCGACGATGTGCTCGACATTGGTTCCGGGGAGGTGATGGCCGGTGTCCACAAGCACACGGGCGTTCGGACCCGAGTGCTTGGCCAGAACGTAGGCCATGCCCCAGTCCGCGATATCCGTGTGGTAGAAGCCCGGCTCGAACGGCTTATACTCCACGAGCAGCATCATCCCCGAGGGCATTGCGTCGTGGATGGTCCTGAAGGCGCTCTCCAGGTCCCGCTTGCGGCGTACGATGCTGTCCTGCCCCGGGTAGTTGGTGCCGTCGGCCAGCCACATGGAGAGGAGCGTCGAGCCTACCTGCTTGCCGATCTCGATGCTGTCGAGCGTGTGTTCGAGGGCCATCCGGCGCGCGTCGGGGTCCGGCGAGCAGAACGACCCGAGCTTGTAGGCTTGATCCTGGAACACATTGGGATTGATCGCCCCGATTCGCACTCCGTGGGAGGCTGCCAGATCGGCAACACGGGTCGGATCCTCGCCGGGGGCGAAGTCCCAGAGCACGTGGACGGCGACGGAGGGGCAGGCCCCGGTCAGCCGGTGCACCTCTCCTGCATCGGCCAGCTTCTCGGCGAGAGTGGTCGCAGCGGCGGGCTGATAGAACTTCCCGAATCTCGTCCCGGTGTCCGCGAAGCCCCAGCTCGGCAGCTCGATCATGAACTCGTCGAGCGCGCTCGCGATCAGCTCTTCCTGTCGGTTTGTCATGGTCTACTCCCAGACGGTTGGTGTGTATGACGGGTCAGGATGCCCTGACGATTGCCTGATGGGCGGCCGGCAACCCGCTAGGCCACAGGGCGCAGGCCTCGCCGAACCCATTCTCCTCGGTCATCCGGTTACCCGGACGTTCCGCGACCGGAGTGGCTTGCCGCCGAATGTGGGCGGAGTGCTCACGAGGTCGGTTGCCGGCCTTGATGCTGACACGTCGTGGGTCCTTCGGCGCGGGGGTTTCTGATTATGTACCACACCGGCGACGAATGACGCCGTGCGTTTCCTGTCTTGGGACGGCTGCGCAACGCCCTCCGGTCAACGGCGCGACCTTCATCACCGACGGTGACACGCACCGGAATGACGTGTGCAGGAGGAAGACGCAACCGCCTGCAGAATAGGATGCCGCAACATCGCACAGAAGAAGGAGGCAGTCAGATGGCCAAACGTCAGCTCAACGTAGCCCTGATCGGCTACTCGTTCATGGGCAAGGCGCACAGCAACGCCTGGCGGCAGGTCGCGCGTTTCTTCGACACGCCGTTCGAGCCGGTCCTCAAAGTGATCTGCGGGCGCACCGAGGACAAGGTGAAGGCCATGCGCGACAAGTACGGCTGGCAGGAATACTCGACCAACTACGAAGACGTCATCAATCGGGCGGACATAGACCTTGTGGACGTGACCACCGCCAACAACGCCCATGCTGTCGTGGCCAAGGCCGCGGCCCGGTGCGGCAAGGACGTGCTATGCGAGAAGCCGCTCGCGACGAACCTTGCCGATGCCAAGGAGATGCTGGCGACGGCTCGGGCGGCGGGCATCACGCATGCCATTTGCCACAACTACCGTTACGCGCCTGCCGTCTCGCTCGCAAAGCAGCTCATAGACGAAGGCAAGATAGGCAAGGTCTACCACTTCCGCGGCGTCTACCTCCAGGATTGGATTCTCGATCCGAGCTTCCCGGTGGTCTGGCGCCTGGACAAGAGCGTGGCCGGCTCGGGGTCGCACGGCGATCTGGCCGCCCACCTCATTGACACCGCGAGGTGGCTTGTGGGCGAGATCGGCGAAGTGAACGGGATGCTGGACACCTTCATCAAGCAGCGCCCGCTCCTGGCCGAGATAGACGACCGTCTCGGCGGCAAGGCGTCGGAACAGATGGGCGAAGTCACGGTTGATGACAGCTCGATCTTCATGGCCCGCTTCCAAAACGGCGCGGTCGGCACGTTCGAGGCCAGCCGCTTCTGCGCGGGCCGGAAGAACCACCAGCGATGGGAGATCAACGGCAGCAAGGGCAGCCTCGTCTTCAACCTTGAGCGGATGAACGAGCTGGAGGTCTACTACGATGCGGACCCGCCGGAGACCCGCGGTTTCAGACTGGTGCAGACCACCGATGGCTGCCACCCGTTCACAGGCGACTACTGGCCCATAGCCCACATCATCGGCTATGAGCACACCTTCGTCAATCTCGTCAAAGTGCTCCTCGACAACCTCGCGGCAGGCAAGCCGGCTTCGCCCAACTGGGAAGACGGCGTAAGGAACCAGGCGATCCTCGAGGCTGTCGAAACGTCGTCGAGCACTCGAAGCTGGGTTCGACCCGACGCCTGAGCCGTCGCCGCGCCGAGCGCATCGCGGGGGCGCCGGAGGGCGTCGCTCCACCGGCGCCGCCCCGCAATACGCGGGGTGGCCTCGTGACGTCGCGTTACCGGACGTAAGGAGACACCGCACATGGGCTTCGTGACGCCTGCCCTGGCCGGCCTCGTACTTCTGTGCACGGCTGCGGCCGCGACGCCGCCCCGTACCAAGATCATCCTGGATACCGACATCGGCGACGACGTGGACGACGTGTACGCCCTCGCGCTGGCCTGCACACTCCCGAACGTGGATCTCGTTGGCGTGACGACTGTGTTCGGCGAGACCGGGAAGCGGGCCGAGCTGGCCGCCAAGCTGTTGTCCATAATGGGACGATCCAGGGTCCCCGTGTGCGCCGGTACTCGCAGCGAGCACAAGATCGGACCGCAGCACCAGTGGGCCGCAGGCTTCCGTTCGCCCGCGATGCTCAAGGAGAGCGCGGTTGAGTTCCTGCGCCGGCAGATCGAGAAGGCTCCGGGCGAGATCACCATCGTGCCCATCGGCGCGCTGACGAACATCGGCCGGCTCCTGACCACGCACCCTGGGACCAAGTCGAAGATCAAGCGGATTGTGCTCATGGGTGGCGCGGCGTGGGTCGGATACAACAACCAGGCGCCGCCGTCACCCGAGTGGAACATCCGCTGCGATCCCGGCGCCGCGCGTGTCGTGTTCGGAAGCGGCGTTCCCATAGTGATGGCGGGTCTGGATGCCACAACGATGATGCAACTGGACGAGGACCGCCAGAAGCGGATGGCGGCGTTCGGGCGCCGCACAACGGACGCCGTCGCCTCGCTGAGGCTCCTCTGGGGCCATGCCGTACCGACCCTGTTCGATCCGGTTGCCGTCGCATATGCAGCCGGGTTCCCGTTCGCCGACGAGAGGCCCGTCCGGATCAGTGTCGAAGACGACGGGCTGACCCGTGTCGTGGAGGGAACGCCGAATGCGATCGCGCTGGTGAACCCGCGGAAGGACGCGTTCCTCGACTGGTACGTCGAGGCCATGCAGACAGCGCCGTAGGCGGCGAGTCCACGGTGCGGGCTTCGCTGGTGGCGATCGGGGGGCCGTCATGCAGCGGCAAGACCACGTTGGCCGCCATGCTCGCAGACCGCCTCGGCGAAGGCAAGGCCGTCATACTGGCTCAGGATTCGTTCTACAGGGATATCGCTCACCTGCCCCTTGCCGAGCGGGAGAGACACAACTGCGATGCACCCGAGGCGGTGGACGTCGAGGCGCTTGTGTCCGCTGCGTCGTGCCTGCTCCAGGGTCGGCCCGCAACGGTCCCGGTCTATGATTTCGCTCGCCACTGCCGGATCGAGAAG
>Ga0172368_10008484_pt1 | contig 10455 bp, 5 predicted proteins | sample Lak11m_FD_114540 | JGI IMG/M metagenome (GOLD analysis project Ga0172368, IMG submission 114540) | Freshwater microbial communities from Kabuno Bay, South-Kivu, Congo - kab_022012_11m | ecosystem: Environmental > Aquatic > Freshwater > Lake | place: Democratic Republic of the Congo: South-Kivu...
ATCGAGGACGGGATCGGCCAGCGCCTGCGCGATCGTTTCCCGCGCCGTGGGCGGGGCGAGTTGCGCCAGGGCGATGATCGCTTTGGCGCGTACGGCAGCGGAAGGATCACCGGTCAAACGCGCGACCGTAGCGGAGGACGCGAGGTCTCGCCGTTCACCCAGGGTCTGCGCGACCTCCCAACGGACCAGCGCCGAATCGTCCTTCGCGGCCCGCAGCAGGTGGTCGGTGATGCCGGCGGCTCGGTAGAGCCCCAGCGATTTGGCGGACGAAGCGCGCACCTCTACAAACTGGTCCTGGTCATGCAGCAAGGCAGCGATGCCGGCAATGGCGTGCGGCTCGGCCAGGCGGGCCAGCGCAAGTGCTGCCACCCGGCGAACCACCGGAAACGGATCGCTCAGCAGGGGCAGAATCGCGGAACCCGCTCGGGGATCTCCGATCGAGCCCAGCGCCGAGGCTGCATTCATGCGGGCTAGGTAATTCGTGCTCGTTAACAATGCGCACAGCGGTGTCACCGCCGACCGATCACCGATCACCTTCAGTGTGGCCGCGGCCTCCGCTTGCAGCGCGGGGTCTTTCAGCAGTGCAATCATGCGCGGCGCTACCTTGACATCACCGACTTCAGCGAGAACAAAGATGGCGGTTTTCCGCACGTCTATCGCCGGATCATCGAGCGCGGTCAGCAATAACGGAACGGCGCTGGCCCGTGGCTGCCGGCCCATCCCCCGGCAGGCGCATACGCGAATTTCGACTGATGGATCGTGCAAGGCGCGCTGCAGCACGGCCACGACCTGTGGATCGGTGTAATCGCCGAGCAGGCGAATGGCATATCCCCGCACCAGGTCGGAGGGATCGCCGGTCAATGCCAGCAGGTTTTCGAGGATTCCCCTGGCGCCGGCCGCTTCCAGACCCGTCAAGGCCGAGAAGCGCACATTCGCGTCCTGATCTTTTAACGCCGTGAGCAACGCGGGAACCGATTCGGCATCGGATATTTTGCCCAGGGCATCGGCGGCGTTACCGCGCACTGCGGGATCGAAATCGGCGAGCATCTCGCGAACCGCCGGAGCGGCGCGGGCATCGCCGATGCGCGATAACACCTGCAGCGCCAAGACCCGCAACTTCGCATCCGGATCATGCAGACAGGCGGTGACCGGCTGTATGGAGGCGACGGAGGCGACTGTCGGCAACAGATGCAGGGTCGCTGCGCGCACTTCAATATTCGAGTCGGCCAGCAGAGGAATAACGGCCTGTTCGACGCGCAGATCGCGCACGGATGGCAGGCTGCCGAGGATCACCAGGCGGCTCTGCGCATCGGAATGCGCCAGCAGCGCCAGCAACGGCGGGAGTCCGCCGAACGGAATCAGTTTTCCCAGGGCGCTCATCGCCATCACGCGGACATCAGCTTCGGGGTCCTGCAGCAGATTCGCGAGCGGCGCCACCGCGCGTGCATCACCTAATTGCCCCAGGGCTTGCGCCGCCATACAACGGACATCAACGGTCTGATCGGCCAGGCAGCGCACCAGCGGCTCAACTGCGCCGGCATCTCCGCACTCGCCCAGCGTGGCAGCCGCGCGCACCCGCACGCTCGCATCGGCATCTTGCAGCACCGCCGCGATCAAGGCCGGCTGCACGGCGCGATGCCGGTTCAACGGTCCGAGCGCCCGCGCCGCGGAACCGCGGACGATCGGCGAAGGGTCGCGGAGCAGCAATGCTTCCACCCGTTCTTTCGCTGCCGTCACCTGATATTCGGCCAGCTTTTCGACCGCCACCGACCGCAGCACCGCGTCCGGGCTATCCAGTGTTGCCATCAGCTCGCGGGAATAGGCTTCCATCGGGGTGGGGGCGACTTGCGGGTGGGCGGGCGCGAGGGCCAGGAAGAGCATGACAAGTAGGCAAATACGCGCGGCAATTCGCAAAGGGTGAAGCATCAGTGCTCGTTTCATAGTAGATCATCCAATAACACAGACCAGTCAGACATGTCCGACTGGTCTGAGTGTTCAGATAGACTCGGATCAACGCAACCGCACGGAAACCTGACGAGCAAGCGCGGCACGGCTCGCTCCGGCTTTCATGGCAGCGGCAAACCGGTTACAGCGTTTCCTCGATGATGCTCATACCGCTACCCCATTCATTGATCACGGTGAGTGTCGTTGAATCGGTTACATAATGGTTGCCCGCGAAGATGGTGGCTGTATACTTGTAATACTGGTTCCAGGACAACAGGTCATCAGGCTGCGCGCAGGGTGGGCCGAAGTCAAAGTTATAACGTGCCGTCGTTTGCGAGCTGGTGAAGTGCATGGTATACGTGGTCATCGACCAGTAATTTTCATACTGCAACAGCGTGCCTTCGCGGTGTCCATCGAGCCTGACATCATTTGAATCTGTAGTCCCATGCTGGGAAACCGTGATCGCGCCGCCCATGAAGCGACCATATGCCGCTTCCCAGGCATCCCGATACACCGACGTCTGATCCAGAGTCAGTGTGACGGTGGTGCCCCCCCCGAACCCCTCGTGACAGGCGCCGCGGTCCGCCGCGGCCAGCAGCAGCCAGAGGCAGCATCCCAAGCCCAGCCATCCGGTTATGCTCGTCATCCAGTGCCGTATCGAGCTCTTCATCGGTGATACCTCCATTCCTTTTACCGCGTTTCGTTAAAAGCCCCGCATAATCAAATCAGCGCCCGTCCGCTCGTCCGGATCATAGCCGGCGCGGGCATAATGAACCGCGCGTTCGAGCCGTTTGAGACGCGCGAGTTGCGTGGTGCGCGCGTTGACAACCTGTCCCGCGGGCGTGGCCAGCCAGCGCACCAGGGTGGATGCCAGCACCCCGCCCAAGTCCTGCAGGCGGTCGAGGGACAGCCGTTGTTGCGGATACCGGTCGTTCACCTCGAAGGCCAGACTGAAGGCGCCGAATTGTTCGGAACACCATCCATACAGGCGAAAAGGTGTAAATCCGTAATCCCAGGGATGCAGCGGATCGCCGGGAGCGAATCCTCTTGCACTAAGCGACTGAAAAAAAACCTGGTTGAACTGCAGTACTTCTGCCCGGTCCCGCATATTGACGAATGGGGACACAACCTGCTCGCTTTCGTTCGCTTCAACGTTGTGCAGCGACACAGCCACGTCGATGGTCCGACCTTCGTCGTAAAAATAGCGCGTAAAATAGCGCGCGTAAGCGTAAACCTCCGGGGAGGCTTTAAGATCATTCGGCGATTCGTGAAACATTTCGGTCAACCGGTTGGAGACGCCATCGGCGCTGCCGTCCGGGTCCAGGATAGGGATTACCAGCCAGGTATATCCCCGCCTCAGTTCTTTCGCCTCCGGCGTTTGCCGCAGCAGGGTCGATAGCACGCCGGCCAGTACCCAGCTCGATGCCGGCTCCGTCGCATGCTCCCGCGCGGTCAGCAGAATCGTTTTCGCGGGCGGCGCGCCCTCCGCCGCCGCGGGGTCATCCAGGCGCACGATCTGCAGCTTGCGCCCTTCCTTCGTCACCCCGATCTCCTCGACCAACACCCCCGGAAAATGTCCGGCCTGCAAGCGAGCGAGATACTCCTGTAAATAGGTATATGTGAAGGGGATGCGCATGGCTACAGTGGCGGCAGGCGCTGCAAAGGTCTGCGTTATCCGAAAGATATTCACGCCGGTGAGCGTTTCCGTGCCGTCGACTTCCCGCCAGGACGACCAGCATCCGCCATCCGGGGAGAGAAATTGCGCGGCCAGCCCGGCGGGGATAGCATCCTGTTCCGGTACTGCTCCGTCGCCCGCGTCACAAGCCGGTCCTGTTTTGAACGGATCGCCGGATCCCCATCGCCCCGCGGCATCCCGGCGGAACCATTCGTAACTCGCATAACGGACCGGATCGGCATAGGTCATCAATGGCGCCAGGCCGCGCCACTTGGCCACATCGGCGGCATTCACCCCCGCGTCATTGCCGGCCATCGAAAAGCCGATGGTCACCGGACCGTCCACCGGCAGGCCGGTGAAGGTGCCGGCAAACCAGTTCGGCGCCGGCGGAGTGACTTCCACCAGCACCCGGTGCGCCGTCAGTTGCTCATCCAGCATAAGGTTCATGCCGTCCGCGGGAAGCATGCCGATGGCAGGCGGGGTCGCCGGTTCCGCGGCATGGGCGATGAGTGCCAGGACCATGCACGGGACCAGGAAGGCGACGGCTGTCCGGGATGCAAAAACGGTCATGCGCGATCCATCCATATCGCCGGCGTTCCCCTACTGCTCCGTTACGGCGCATTGTCGGTATCAGAGGACTGAATTTCTCTTCCACCGATCATTTTTATATTTCTATTGCACGAACACTTAATGGAGTTCTTCCATTCCGTACTATATCACGGGAGGGCTTAATTGGCAAGGGAAAGCATTATCTATTGTCCGGACGTCGCTGCTCTTGCCAGACTGATGGCAATATGGTATGGTATAGAGAAGGTAAAATTAGCTTAGACGGCAACGGTCAATACTCTCGTCGGCGGTCAACCGCACTCACAGATTGGCAGCAGCATCCGATCGCGCGACATGCAGGATATCGCCTGATGGAAAAGCCAGGGAGGAGAGTGCCCGGTGTTTCTGCAACCGTTTATTTTCTTAATATTCATATGTATCGTCTGCTTATTCCTCGTCTTGTTGCCACGCCGGCGTGGGCAGACCGGATGGCCGGTGGTCTGGCCGATGGCTGGCAGTCTGCTCTGGTACAGCGGAATCTCGCTGCCCTACCTTCTCCGCAGTGTAACGGTTACCACTTCCGCTAATTTTTCTCACTGGGTCGTCTTGCTGCTGCTCGCGGGCGCTTTCGCCTTCGGCTGTTCCCTTCTTCTGGTATTTGCTCTATATCCTTCGCCAACCTGGCGCAAGGGTCTGGGTGCGGCGTTGATTGCCCTTTTCGGGTTGCTGCCGGTGTTAACCCGGATTTCAATTCCCGCTATCTCACGATTCCATCCGCTCTCGCTTTTTCATGCCTCATCGCGCTGGACTCCGCCGGTTTCAGGCTGGTTGCTCCTCTGCGGCACCCTGGTACTGGGGCATCTCGGCTACTGGGCCTTTCGCGCGCGAGGGCAGCGGCGCGTGCAGGTTCGCTATATCCTGGCGGGAGTCGGTCTGGTCTGTTTCAGCGTATTGCTGCAATTCTTTTCCTACGTTCCGCGAACCCAAATACCCGGCATCCAGATACCGGCGTTAGCCTGCTGCTGTGGATTCATTCTGCTCGCTTACGCGCACACGGCCCGCTATCCACTATTGAACGGCCGCTTGTTACTGCAACCGTTATTAACCTTTATAGTAACGCTGCTGATTATGATAATTTTTTGGGGAACTTTCGGTATCTCGTTTTATAAATATCTACTCAACACCTTGACTATCACCTTCGCCTCCAGGGTTACGATCTTCAATATTCTCCAGGCCACCTCATTCCTGCTGTTGTATCCGCTCATCGCCTACCTCGTGCAGCGGTTTCTGCTTCGCGCTCCGTATGAGGAGCGAACGACACTGGCGCGGACCAGCGCGGCATTGCTGTCGGTATACGATATCGATGAGATCGCCGATCGGCTGACCGGCATCCTCGAGCAGACACTCCGCCCTTCCGGTTGCGCGCTCTACCTGCAGGACGGCGACGACTCGCTGCGGCGACGGGGGCAGGCCGTGGATGGGGATGCGCTGCCGGATAGCCTGCCGGCGTCTCACCTGCTCCGGCAGGCGCTGGCGCGGGATCGGGAGACCTTGCTGGCCGAAGAGCTGCAGCGTTACTGCGACGAGCGGGCGACCATCGGCGCGTCAATGCATCACGCCGGCGCGGTGGTGGCGGTGCCGCTGGCGTCCCCCGAGCACGTGTGCGGCTGCCTGTTATGCTCGGAAAAGCAATCGGGAGACGCCTATACACGCCAGGACCTGCAGGTGCTGACGGCGCTGTGCCAGCAAACCGTGCTCGCTGTGGAGAATGCCCGGCATCACGAGCAGTTAGCAGCGCTCAACGTCGAACTGGAGGGGCGGGTTGCGGAACGGACACGCGAGCTGGCGGACGCGAACAGCCAGTTGCAGCAGGCGAACACCGCTAAGGATTTCTTCCTGGCACTCGTTTCTCACGAGCTGTTAAATCCCCTCACGGGCATCATGGGCTGGGCCGATGTCGGGCTGCGCACCGACGATCCCCAGATGCGCGTGAAGGTGATCGACACGATTTATAAAAACAGCCTTCGCTTGAAACGACTGGTTTACGACCTGCTGGATACCGCGCGGATGATTCACGGGAAATTGACCGTGGAGCCGGAGCCGACGGACCTGTGGTATCTGGCGATGATTTCGGGTAAGAACGCAGAGCAGGAATTGCTGACCAAGCAGCTTAAGCTGGTGTGCGAGCCGCCGGAGGAACCGCTCCCGATCACGGCGGACGCGGAGCGTATGCAGCAGGTCATCGACAACCTTCTGGGCAATGCCATCAAATTCACGCCGGCCGGTGGCACGATTACCTTCACTGGCGCGCGCGAGGACGATCGGTGCATCCTCTCGATCACGGACACCGGCAAAGGCATCCCCGCGGAGCGGCTGTCCCGCATCTTCGAGCGTTTCCAGCAGGCGCCCGGCGATCACAAGGCGGGAGGATTGGGACTCGGGCTGGCGCTGGTGCGGGGTATTCTGGATTTACACGGCGGCACGGCATTTGCCGAGAGTGCCGGTTCGGGAAAGGGCAGCACCTTCACCATTACGCTGCCGATGCTGGTGGAGACGCCGGAACTCGACGAAATGTCGGCGGCAGTGTGATAAACGATTAATACTGATGGAATGGAATGGAGTTTAGTGAATGACCACCGAAAAACCGACGACAGTCTCCCGCACCATACGGGTTCTCGTACTTGATGATAACGCTTCATTCACAGCGTTACTGGCGCACTTGCTGGGCGAAAAAGGATATCAGGTCGATCTGGCGCTCGAAGGTGAATCCGCTCTGCAGTTGCTGACCGGCAAACCCTACGATATCCTGCTGGTGGATCTCAATCTCCCCGATATCCAGGGGGATGCCTTCATCGAAATCGCGCGCAAGTACTTCCCGGACATCAAATCCGTGCTGGTCAGCGCCAACCCCGACGTTACCCAATTCGCCAAAGCCTGCCGGGCGGATCATGCCTTTTTCAAAGGTGAATCCGTGATGACGCTCTTCGATCACGTCATCGCCATGGCCGCACAGATTGAAGAACGGCAAATCGTGAATTGCACTTCATAGCCGGTATATAAAATTTTTATAAAGATTTACCATCCCTCGTGGAAATGCCGGCAGTATAATATTTTAATAAATTATTTCTGTCTCTTACTGGGTTGAGTGGCTGATATCATGATCGGATGCATGGATGTATGGAAGAAAGAATCAATGCCTTTCTTCCATACATCCTTCGTGTGGTTGGTTCCCGATGCGGAATCACCCGGTAAGCGCCGGCGATGCGAGTTGACGATACCACGAAGGTCAGGTATTCTTGAGCATGTTTTGGTCAGCGAGACCGCTTGGGTCATGTGACCTGTGCCGTCCATCGGAAGTGAAATATGGCGGATCGCGATCATATAGAGGAGGCATATGATGCGTAACAGATGGTGGAGTCTTCTTGTGGGACTGTGCATCCTGGCGGCGGGACTGGCCGTCCAGGCAAATCCCAGCCAGGTTTTCGTCAATGCCGGCTGGACCGGACCGGACAATTGCGGCGGGCATATCTGGCAGAACGATGCCTTTGCCACCATGCAGGGGGGCATCGACGCGGTCGCTCCCGCCGGCACGGTGACGGTGGCGGCAGGCGCCTACGTGGAACAACTCGTCATCGGGAAATCGCTCTCCCTGTTGGGACCCGGCGCGGGTATCGATCCCAATGGTGCGAAGCGCATCGACCCCGGACAGGAAGCGCGCCTGTTCCCTCCCCGGCACGACATCTCCCTGCCCGCCGGTATCATGATCGCGATCAACGCCGATAACGTCACCGTGTCGGGGTTGACCCTGGACGGCGACAATCCGGGTTTTTCCGGCGGTGTCACGGTGAACGGCTCCGACATCAACGCCGGGCTGGGCATCGGCAATCTCAACGCGAACCTGGGCGGCGTCCTGATCGCCTACAATATTATCAAAAATTGCGCCACCGGCGGCGTACGCTTCGATTGCCCGGCGCTGCCGCACCAGGCCAAAGGCATCAACGCGGTGATGAACAACCGCATTGCGAACCTGGCCCCCGAAGGGCTCGGTGTGCGCGCGAACGGCCAGTATCTGCGCGTGGTCAACAATACCATTCTCGGCGCCACCTACGGCATTCAGATGCATTATGTTGCCAGCACCCAGGGCACCTCTATCCCGACGGTGACGGGCAATACCGTGGAAGCGACCACCGCCGGCATCATGATGGGGCTATTCAACGATCAGGAACGCAAGTCCGGTCCCAGCGCGTTGGTGAACCACAATATCGTGCGGATGACCACCGTGAACCGCGAGGATTTTCCCGCGACCGGGTTATACATCTACTATATCGAGCACAACTCGCAGATCATGGCCTGCGACAACACCTTCAGCGGGGGTGACGCGGGCATCATGCTCTGGGAACTGCCCACCTTTAATCCCACCGATGTCACCATCACCGACACGACCATCAACAACGCCCGCTACGGCATCTGGTTCCGCAACTGGCTGCCCATGCCGGAGACCGGCCCCGCCCGTTCGAGCGGCGCGGTGTTCTCCGATGTGACGATCAAAAATGCCGCCGTGGCCGGCATCTGCCTGGAAGGCGATGTCCGGGGCGACGGTCCGGTCACCGCGAAAATGCTGGGCGTCACCGTGCAGGGCGGCCCTGTCGGCCTGCTGCTGAAAGGCCCGAAGATCGTGCTGGACGGCCTACCTAAAATAATCGGTCAGACCAAGCAGGCGATCGTGACGGAAGACGGCGCCCAGGCGCCGGCTCAATAAGAAGGTTGAATAAGAAAAAGGGAAGGATGGAAGATTGGGATGAATGGTAACTTATATTCATCTTCAGTTTTCCATCCTTTACACTACCAGAGGTTGTGATGAATCATCAGCAGACGATGTTGCACCTTACGCGGTCAGGTTTGTCTCTATTGTTGCTCCTCCTTGTTGAAATGCTGGTGCACGCGACTGTCGAAATGGTGGGCATACCGGCAGTACTCACACCGGCGTATGACCTGACGTGGACGTTGCGCGTGAACGGCGCGGCGGAAGCGCCGGTGGAATTCCTGTTCGAACAGGCGGCGGGGCAGTGGTATCGGTTGTCGATCACTCCGGCGCAGTGGCGGTGGGAACGGCTGGACCGCCGGTTTGCCACTGTCACCGGCGGACGGCTCGATTTGCAATCCGGACAGACTTATACCTTTACCCTCAAGCGACGGACGGGTGAGATCGGGTTGCTGGTGGATCACCGGCTGGTCGGCGCCGCGCCGGCGCCGACCGATCCGCGGGGACGTGTGCAGGTGACAGCGCCGGCGTGGGCCGGACTGAACCAGGTGCGCTATGTGCCGGTGGGGCCGCGGCAGTTCGGGGACGATTTCATGCGGCCCGAAGTGCGCGAGCGCTTCCTGCAGCATCCGGATTCCTGGTTCGAGGATACCGTCTGGCAGGTCGCCCATTACCGCAAGGACTGGCCGGGCGAGGCCCCGCGCGACCCGGCCACCGGCAAGCCGCTGACCATCCCCTGGCAGCTCTGCGTCATGCTCAACACCCGCACCGCCCCGAACAGCTTCTGGTATCTGTATGCCGGCAGCGGCCCGTCGTGGGTGGTGACGGAACCGCACGCGGTGCCGCCGGGCTGGGACCGCTACTACCTGCAGGCGGCCATCAAACCGGAATACGACAGCGCGGTGGGACTGATCGCCGCCTACCAGGATAATAAGAACTACCTGCTCTTCCGCTGGGAAGCGGAGGCGGCGCATGCCGGTCCGCGCGCGGCGCTCTATGAGGTGCGCGACGGCAAAATGCTGCTGCTGGCGACCGCCGCGCGCGGTTTCCAGCCCCGCCAGTGGTACGCGGTGCGGCTGAACCTGGGCTGGAACGAGGTGCAGGTCTGGGTCGATGGCGTCGAGCTGCTCTCCGCCGCCCACCCGGGCTTGATCGAAGGGCGCATCGGCCTGTTCGCGGATGGCGCCCCCTCGCCGCATATTCCGGAGATCGACCCGGCCACGGCCAAGCTTTACGGCGATGCCGCCTCGATCGTGGACCCGTCCTACACCATCCAGCCCATCCCCTGCATTTACTTCGACGACGTGAAGGTGGGCGACTGGCAGGACGGCGATGAGCCTCCGAGCGATCCGTGGGCGGCGGCGCCGGAGCGCTCGCTGCCGGAGGATCTGCTGCGCGACGCCTGGCTGCAGACCTTCGCCGGCGCGGAGGCGCTGTGGACGCCCGCCTTCACGCCGGCGAAAGCAGTCACCTCGCAGGGCAAGCCCCGTGAAGATTACGGGGAGGCCGAACCGTACCCCACCGATCA
>Ga0172368_10008492_pt1 | contig 10447 bp, 5 predicted proteins | sample Lak11m_FD_114540 | JGI IMG/M metagenome (GOLD analysis project Ga0172368, IMG submission 114540) | Freshwater microbial communities from Kabuno Bay, South-Kivu, Congo - kab_022012_11m | ecosystem: Environmental > Aquatic > Freshwater > Lake | place: Democratic Republic of the Congo: South-Kivu...
AGTGTTACATCATTTACAATATTTTCAAAGCTAAAACTTTTCGGATCCATCGATCCAATCATCAATTATCAAATCCAATTAAACTCATTGGAGGCTTTACCATGAAACACCTATTTTCTTTAGTACTCGGTCTAATGCTGCTTTTCGCGGCTTCAATCGTTCCCGCTATGGCAGGAACATTTACCGGGATTGAATTCCCCAAAATCATCTATGGTGATCCGACTTACTGTCCAGATTATAACAACTCATCATCAGCTAATTATAATCTTATTGACGAAACCGGTTTCAATATGATATTAAGCGATTATAATTCTAATAAGTTGTATGTCTTAAGTACTTCAAGTAACACGCATTCCATTCCCGTTATGTTCCGCTTATGCAAATTTCCCGCCATCAGCCAATATCTTTTTTCCACCGTCATCCGCCGGAATATTGTGGAAGATGGTCTTTATGATATGGATGATGAATTTTATCGGAAATACCCCGGCTGGTCGCCGCGCATCCGGGCGCGGGGCGATCCGCTGACAGATGCTGTGAATATGTTTCCTTATCCTACCGTAGCCTGCCCTGATTATATCAAGGGAACTAGTGTGAGAGACTATGATCTTGATCCTGTGCATGATGTCATTATGTATAATGGGGGAACTAGCGAAGACATTATTTTCACTACGATGGACACGGAACAGAATCACGGAGGTGAGCATGATTTTCTTTTCAATCAATACTTATTCGCCGGATATTTCGATGCCAGCAAACATCCGCGGAATACCTATTTTAGATTAAGGCTGAAAGTCGATGGAGCTTCATTACCACCGGAAGAAGCAGCTTTAACTCTTACGCTTGATCATACATGGCACAACGGGGACTACAGTATCTGCACGACCTCCCCAGTCACTTCTCAAAGTAAAACCATCACTTTTGGGGATATTGAAAACATTACTCCCACTCTTGATGGCTACCGCTGGGTCACTTTCAAAGATGTTAATACACCTTACATGGTTTATTTCTGCCAAAATGAAACCGGTAATCAGCAACAGGCATATGATTCTCAAGTAGATCCTCAATTGACATTGACAAACAAATATGAAGGCGCCTGCGCTATTTATGTCGATAGTTTGGAAGTGTGGGAGGAAGATGCGTATAAACTCATATATCTTAATCAGCAATCTTGTATAGATGATATTGAGGATGATTTGGAAGATTTATCGCAGCAGACCGGTATTAGTCTCCTGATAGGTTTCGACCAGGACGATGTTCACCCGGAATGGTACGCCACAAATGCTAAAATCGTTTTTTTGATTAATGACTATGCTTCTTTGCCAAGTTTATGGAGTTCCGCACAATTCCATTGGGGTAACAAATTGCGAGCGGCTAATTATCCCGAGAACAATGATATTCAGTATCGATGGTATGGACCGGATAATGAATTTTGGAATATTGACCTTTCAGATTATATGAACGCAGTAAGCCAGCAGTGCACTGGTTTCCCCGATTTTCAATCAGCTTATACATATCCTTTTGGCGCAACAGCTTCGGATATACAAAATGAATTAGATAAACTTATTGGCTGGTATAGTGATGATATCGATACCGGACGGGGTCTTCGCTATGTCTATGGTAATGCTCAGGCGCATAATGCACAACCCATATATCATTTGTCTAGTTATCAATTAAATTATGGCCCATCCACTAGTTCACAAGGTACTCCTGGAGCGCTTCGCAACCGTTTTCCCACTAAAGGCGAATTGATGGCTGAAAGCTACTTAACTCTTGCTTACGGAATGAGGGGATTGGGGTACTTCTTATACTACTCCAGTGGTAATGAACCAGATCTTTCTTATGTTGGTCCCGGATATGAAAATTACACTATTGGTTTATTTCACAGAAATGTTGATAATGGACCTTTTTATAAAACCGGAGCATTAGAGGGAGGTATCAATCATAATGGTTTCGACACCGAAGGCTATCAATATTGCCCCGCCGACGCCCTGCAGGAATTCTTCGCGGATTTGGATATTATTACTCCCTGTTTAAACAATTTGAATTGGCAAGCTGGCGGGTGCTACAATTCTTACAGTTCGCAGCCGATTATTGGTCCGGTTCAAGCCATTGCCTGGATGGACAGCAAGACTACCGATAAATTCATAGAGGTAACTTCCTTCAATGTAATTAATGCAAATGCCATACCAGCAGGCGAATACTTTATGGTCGACAATCGTGATGTTGAAGATAATCGGTCAATCTTCATCGCCTTGGATGAAACCGAACCCTATTTTGTGGAGGATTTGGCTACACATGATATTTTTGATATAACTGAAGGAATCCCAGGAATGGGAGAAGGTATAAGTGTCGATATTGATGCTGGCAAGGGTAGATTATTCCGTTTAACTAACAATTACACTTGGAAGGGCGAAGTGCGCATCTCCGGCGATTTTTCAGTTCCATCAGGGAAAACTCTGAATATCGATTCAGGAACTATAGTCAGAATTTACAACAATGGAACCGGAGCAAGCAGAACCGGCGGTATAGTGGTCGATGCTTCCCATGGTAATCTGAATATTAACGGTACCGAATTAGAGCCGGTACATTTTGTTCAAGGATTTCATTGTAAAGCGGACGAAGACAATAATGAGAAATGGTTGGGAATCCGTTTTAACGGGGTGAGTATGGACAATAATAACATCGGCGCTTGCGAAATTAATAATGCGCAAACAGGTTTATCAATGGTGGATGTTACTTCGTCTAATTCTGTAGCCTTAAGCAATATACAATTCATTAATTGCTTCGATGCTCTTTATTGCGAGGATTCATTTTTAAGCCAAGATTTAAATCTCAACAATATATATGGAAATTGTACGAATAATTTCATAAAAGTTAATAATACTCAGACACAAACATCTACCTTTAACTTATCAAATGATGCAGATCTATATATAAATGTTGCTAACAGTGCAAATTCTAAAGTTTTTAATCTTAGCAAAACAAAATTTGTTGTAGAAAATTGTAATCAAGGAACCACTGGTTGTGATTGGATTGTCTATTCTGAGAATAGTGATGTATCATTGACTAATTATATCAAACAAGGAACATGCCTGAAAGGTATATTCTTTAATTGTGATGTTGGATCTCCTAAAAATCTATCCTTAAACAATGTTGATTTTAGCGGTATTGATTTTTCTGCATTTTATGGAATATCATATGGAATAATAATCACAAATGGTAATCTTAATATTTCTAATGGGTCTGATATTTCATGTTTTAGCTGGGGCATAGAAGCATTAAATTCAACAATTGACATATCAAATTCCATACTACAAATGTCAACCGCCCAGCAATGTGGAACCCATGATATGTATGGCATTAAAGCTAGTAATTCTATTCTCCTTGCTGATGGTCTTTTTATGACAGGTGGAAACCAAAGAACCCCCGGTGAGGATAATTATTATTATGCCGTCTACACTGAAAACTGTCCTGAGATTGTTATTGATAATAGTATGATTGAGACTAGCATGCAGGGAATTTATACTTTAAACTCCAGCGGAGGATTAGCTTTGCAAAACACCTCTATTGTTGGTCCAAATAGCACAGAAGTTTATAATGGTGTATATGTGTTGAATTCTAACAGTGCTTCAGTTTCACATTATTATGGTGATAACAATACTATTGATGGTTTTGCTAATGGAATATATTGTCAGGACTGCAATGTTGTAACGATTAATGAAGCTAAGATAGCAGACAATTCCATATTCGGTATCTATATGGACAATTGCTCTTCATTATCTTTAATTTCGTACTCGACTATAACCAATAACGGTAATGATGAATACAGTGGCTGCTACGGGGGATTGTATTTATACGATACTTCCCCGGATATTAAAAGCTGCTATTTTACTTACAATTATGGCTCTGCAATTACCGCTCTTGGCGGCAGCGTAGCTGTAATAGGCTCAACAACGGGAACAGAAGGAGAAGGAAATGAATTTAAGGAAAATTATGTTAATGAATACGACGGAATAATCTATGAAGCGGGTTTTTCTTATTCCTTTTTTGATAACTCTTGTAACAACTTTTATCTTCCTGATTTTGACAATTTTATATACAATACGACTCAGGATTATAGAAGAAATATTCGCCGAAATTTCTGGTCTGTCGATGGCGGCGGGACAGGAACAACTCCCGATGGTCATCTTGTTCCTTCACAAAGCTATTATTGGAACTGGGGAACACCACCTTCAAGTCCTTACACTATCGACACCGGGCAGCAAATGATGATGGGCGGAGGTTCTATTAATGAACCAAGCGCGCTTGAGCCCTCGTTTATTCTGCTTGACGATCTCGAATACGAAGCTGCGGTCGATAGCTTCAAGGCTGTGGCCGATAATGAAAATGGCGACTTGGTTGACAGGCTAATCGCTTTAGGATATGTGCTTAATGCTTCTCTTGAAGGGGAATTGAATTTGCAGTCGCTTCTAGGGTACTATCAGACATTTGTAGCTGGTTCTAATTCTCCCAATGCCACTTTCGATGAAATCGAATTGGCGAAGAGTGCAAGAATGCTAAGCGCTAAGGTCAAACAGCACATGGGAAATTACAATTCTGCTATTATGGATTATGAGGAAATTTTGACCGGCAATCCAACACTTGAAGATTCGGTATTCGCCGTAATTGAAGCAGGTTATTCTTACCTTAAAAAGAATAATATTACTCCTTTTGGAAACGGACCAAGTATTGGAGGGAGCGCCGGTGGTAGTGGTATTAGTCAAGGAGGTTCCCCGAATGCATTCAGTCCTCAAATGCCGGAATTAGCTCCGACAAACTGGGCAGAATTCGAAGAGAATAAGAAAGAATTAATTTATTTATTAGTTGGTGGCAGTGCGATTGCCGGGAATGGTGAAGGATTACCGGCTTTGCTTCTCCCCGCTCAATTCGCCTTGCACCAGAATTCCCCCAATCCCTTTAATCCGGAAACGGTTATCCGTTACGATTTACCGGAATTGTCCAATGTGCGGCTGGAAATCTTCAATGTCTTGGGGCAGAAAGTTTGTACCTTGATCGATGGCTGGGAACCTGCCGGATTCAAAGAGGTAAAGTGGAACGGTCGAAGCGATCAAGGCGGTGGAGTATCCAGCGGATTGTATATTTATAAAATTACGGCGGAAGGAAGAGATAGCTGCAAGAAGTTTGTCAAGTCGCAGAAGATGATGTTACTGCAATGAAAAAGTTGAAAAGGAAAAGAGCCGGGTTTAACAGCCCGGCTTTTTAATTCCACTCAGACCTGTCCCAAATAGGTTTTCCAAAAAATAATTTGGACAGCATTTTCAATGCGGTGATATGTCCTTAAAGAAATTTTCGCTTTTTTAACACCTTTCACAAGCGTAAACCAGGATTATTTCACCTATATTTACAAAGACAATGGCTTTTTCGGCTTCCAAAATATCTTGGACAGAAATTTTCTCAAAACAGGCAACCTGTTTTTGAAAATAGGTCAAAACTTGTCCTAAATATCTGATTTTTAAGGAACGGTTTTGTTAGAAAAATTATTTTAGACAGCAGTGAAATCCTCTATACTAACTATTATATTTTCATAAATTCCTCATCTTAGTGTAGATTCCAGTTCTCTGACCGCCCGCCTTCGTTTTAAAACCACTACCAATTCCTCCTTCGACTTCATTGTTGATATCATATGCTTTTGCAGTAACTTCTTCAATTCCGCACCCTTAATATTATCCCAATCTACCTTCGATTCCTTTGGCGCTAACAAAGGAATAAAATCATCCTTGGTGCGGTAAATCGAGACTCCCCACTTTTTCGCAAGATTATGAAGTTGTGATAAATTCAGATTTTGAAATTCACCTGCCTTAATCCAGTGTCCAAGCTGTTGTTTTTCACTTCGCATCTTGCGCGCTTTTTCGCAAATTTCATTTGGCGCCATCACTACAATTGGGGACACAATCACAGTTGCCTTTGTAACCGGTAAATCTTCTACTGGCTCATTCTGAGCGCTTTTTTCTTTTATCCCCAAGTTCTCAGGATCAGCGAATGTGACGCAGCGACAATTGCTATGTCTCGGTGGGCCCGGCGCTTCCCCCACCTTAAACCTTTTTCCTTCAAATTCCTGGCATTCGGGACAGCTACGCTTGTCTCCTACCGCTGACCATACCACATAAGTCACTCCCACTTCAGCATAAAATTTATTCCGCCCTTGATTGTAAGCCCGTAAGGTTTCCGATCGCACGATAGTTTCAGTCCTTATCTGTGCGGTCTTGAAGATTGTCTTGCCCGCCCGGCGAAATTCTTCCGGGTTAGTAACGATTCCACCGATGTTTTGACTAATCTTAGCAACGCCCTCACCTTGAATTAAGCCGATAGTGATCTGATTTTTAATCCCTTCGGCAAGTTCCCGGCTCACATTTCCCAACAGCTGCAATTCATAGTTGACAAGAAAATCAAGGGCATTTCGGTCTACTAAACTGAAAACATCTGACACTAATTTCAGTCGTTCGACTTGCGAAAGCGTGGAATAAGAAGGCGCTCCCATTTCCGCCCATTCATTCACCACATCCTCGAAGCTTCTCCGGTAGGCTCCCATCATTGACCGCTGAGCGATTAATGACATCTCCTTCTTCAACTCCCTGGAAATTGTATCTATTTCTTTCCGAATCCCTTCTAATTGAGTCTGCCGGATCTCCAAGCCTTTCGATATTATCGCCTTCTCTTTAATCCTCAGTAACTCCGCTTTGACCCCGATTTCCGCCTGTTTTAAAGCTTTAAGCATCTGCTTCACTTGCTGTTCAGTATATAGGTCGCGGGATTGGACACTATTCAGAATTGCCTGCCGAATCCTCTCTGTTTGAGATAAGGTATTCATCTGCTCGCATTTTCCCTTTCAGAAACTTCTTCGGAAAAGACCCGGCAAGCCTTTTGGTCGAAGGATCGTGTTTCGCCAATAACATCGCATTTCGCCTCCTCCATCAAGTAATGACCGCACTCACCGCAAACGCGGCTTTCCTCCTCCGCCTTAGCGCGCTGCGATGGCTTTACCTTTCTGTAAGGTGAAACCGCCGCTTCCTTTTCGTCCGCTTCCACCTGCTTTGCTTCTTTCTTATCGTCGATCCCCAGCATTTCTCTGGCGGTCGGCACCGATAAAATCCCCAGCTGCACCAGCGAAACGATATCCTTGATGTCCCAGGACATATCCACTAAGGTCCCTTCGCGGGATCGGTTACTTTTCTCCACTTCTGGGTCCAAATCCATCTTCTGCTGCATGGTATGTTTGGAAATCAGGTTGCGGTCGTACATTTCTATCAATAATTTTTTTACATCCACCTGATTGGTCAAATCCACATCGGAAAAGATGTACTGCAGCCGTTTGTCGGAATATCTCTTCATCTCCCGCCAGTCATCGAAAATCCAGTCTAACAGTTCCCGCGCCGCCTGCTTGATCTCCTTCAGCATAACCACCATCTTTTGAAAGGCAAGTGAAGCGGTGGCGAAGTTGGGACCGTCGCCGGTGACCAGCGACTTCGCTACTCCTAAGGCTACGATGATGTCCTCCTTAACTTCCTTGACCTTATCCTCGGTGTTCAGCACCTGTCCTTCCGTCCCGTAGGTTTCCGCCTTGACATAGAAAGGCACCACCAATCCCGACTTCAAATCCATCTTGTTGATTTGATTGCGGGTGACATCCAGCATCTTCTGAGTGGGCATAATCACCTTATCCCCAAACTTCCCGCCCACTTGAATAAAGCGCAGCGGTGTAGTCCAACGCTTGGCAATCGCCCTTTGCGCCCGGCGATAATCCCGCAATAGTTCAATCGATTCGAAAGCCGGCACCACCATGGAATTCCCTCTGGCGGAAAACTGCGGCGCGTTCCACTTCTTGTGAACGAGCTGTTCCAATGGCAATTCAACCTCATCCCCGGAGCTCTGCGCCCCAGTCCCCATCTTTTCCGGCTTCTGTAGTGCTTTTATCAAAATCCCCTTTTCAAATTCAAATTCCACCGAAGCGGGATTGACGCAGATTAGTTTCACGATGTCATTATGCTGACCGCGCTTATCGCTGGTTTTGCCATCGGTGCCATATCGTTTATAACCGATGCACTCCCCTTTGACTAATAACTGCAATATCATATCCTTGATGAAACGGTTTATCGACAGCGAAGCCAACAGTTTTTCCGCTTCCTCCCGCACCTTGTCGTCATCGGCGGAAACCTTGATGGTGTCGCCAATGGCGAAGGTGCGCCAGGTATTGATGGTGTTGGAAACGATGGGTTCTTCCAAGTAATACTCCCAGGATTTCTGCGCCCGCTCCTTCCAGTCGGCGGGGATACCTTTTACTTCATATTCCGAAGAAAACACTCCGGCACTAATAGCCGCAGCGGCGCCCATCCAATCGGGATCTATGACCACTGCTTGAGTAAAGCCAGATTCCAGCTGCGCTTTTAATGCTTGAATTTTTTCTTCATCAGCAGCATCAGCCGTTTGTTGATCGACATTATCACTTGACAATTTATCTTGCTCTGTCATAAACTAACCTTCTTTACTATTGAAACACCGGATTGGTCGCCACCGGGGTTAGGCTCACTATTTCCACATCGCCATCCAGTTCCTGCAGCCGTCTATATTCCCGCCTTAAAAAGGCGCAGCGCGCCGAATCTACTATATGGTCGTTGCCTTTGGAATAGATAATCTTCCCATCGTGCAGAGAATAAGTATGAGTGGTAAACTCATTTTCCAAATCCAGGTCGCTTCTGGGAAACACCACCTTGCCCTTGCCTAAAGCCCAGTTTATCAATTGCGTCATATATTCCTTGGTGCGCTTCCGAATCGGCTTCCCATCGTCACTATATCCGATAGTGGTGGAACTGCCGAAATCGAAGCCCATCACCTTGCTTTCAAAATCGCATCCCTTGAATTTGTCCAGTGTGGTCAAATCCTGCACCACCGAAAGCCCATTCCCGCCATTATCAATCCCAATCCCTTCTGGGTTGAAATAGTGGTCGATGAGAGCGAGCATTTCTGCCAGCACCGGGTAGGAAACATGCTCGATATGAAAGCGGGCTTTCAGACGCATCACCTCCTCCTCATCTTCCAGCCAGATGGTGATCTCCGAAGGGTCGTTGGTATAGCCCAAATCCCCGCCGATCCAGAACCGACCCTGTTCCGGTACCAATCCCATCATCAATTCCAACCGGCTTCTGATTTCCGCTTCGCTGGCGCAGTCTTCCAATTCCTCACCCAGAATATTCACCTGCCGGTAGGTCTTGATATCCCGCTGACACCTTCTAAACTGCTCGTGATTGAAGGCGCCGTAGGAAGGCTTGCCATGCTGGCCCATGACTTCGTGCTGATATCCTGCTGTATCCCGCCCGCCATAGAATATCGCCAGTTCCGCTTCCCGTTCCGCTGACCAGTTGGGATTGATGGAAGAGGGCCAGTGAAACACCGACCATTTCCCCTCCTTGTTTTCGGTGAAAAGGAAATACTTGGTGTTGCGCATCCCGTTGGGATTGGAATAAATCCGCATCCGGCCGTTTTCATTTAGACAAGACATTAAAGCATTCCAAGCCTGTTCCGGCAGCCAGGCCGCTTCGTCCACCCAGATTCTATCGACATGCAATGAACGAAAAGCCTTCCCCTGATCGCCGCCGGGGCGGAAGTAAATCATCGTTCCCGAAACAAATCTTATCTCAAAATAGGGCTTGCGCTTCACCGCTTCGTGCCCGGAAGACTTTACCGCCACCGCTTCTTGCAATATGGGATTTTCACTTATCTGAAATTCCAGTTCGTCAATCAAAGTGTCCAAATGTCCCTGATGCGGCGCCGCCACTAATCCCTTACCGCCTTTGACGGTGAAAGCGAAATGCAGGATATCGGATACAATACAGACGCTTTTACCCACCTTCCGCCCATCGCGGTGAATGATGAACCTGTCTCTGCAACGCAGGTCTTCCGCTTGATGCTGCCAAAACTTCCGCGCTTTCCCGTTCCGGTTGTGCAGCATCTGCTCGCCCCACGCCACCGGGTCCAGCATCATCTGCACCATCGCCTCCCGCTGCGAAGATGACAATCTATCTATGCGCTTGAAATCCATAAAAAAGCGGAAAAACCTTCGGAATTAACTTGATTTTTCAGAAATTAAACTGCAGGTTTATCACTGCAAATTCAATTATCACAGGTTATCGAAATGAAAACTATCGAAATCGACGATGACATCTATAAAAGACTGCAAGATGTTGCCATTCCCTTTGTCGAGACTAATCCGAATATGGTTATCAGAAGGATTGTGGAATACTACATAAACAGTGAACCTATAACCGTTTCTGTAAATCCCAAATCGCGGCGCAGGACTTCCCGGCGAGGGTTCGGAAAAATCTCCAGCAGGCATTTCAGAGAGCCGATTATCGAAGCGCTCAAGGAATTGGGCGGAAGCGGAAATGTCTATGAT
>Ga0172368_10008493_pt1 | contig 10447 bp, 5 predicted proteins | sample Lak11m_FD_114540 | JGI IMG/M metagenome (GOLD analysis project Ga0172368, IMG submission 114540) | Freshwater microbial communities from Kabuno Bay, South-Kivu, Congo - kab_022012_11m | ecosystem: Environmental > Aquatic > Freshwater > Lake | place: Democratic Republic of the Congo: South-Kivu...
CGCCTGTTGGAAGAGTCTCAACGGCGGGCCTCACGCGAGCAGGCCATTAGTCACATATCTGCCAGGATCGGCACAGGGACTGAGATCGACTCGATCTTAAAAATCGCCATCCGCGAGCTGGGCTCTCAAATCAGCGGCACCCAGGTCACGGTCGAGATGGGAAGCGATGACGAATAGTCATCCATTAAATTTTGAGGTGCAACTGTGAATCAGAGATCAAATCAAAAAGAGCTTAGCATGGCCCAGATCTATGCCATATTTGGCACGCTCTTTGGATTCTTGCTGCCCATCATTGGAACACAGGCCAGGCTTGTCTTTTCGAACCTGCCGCTCACCCTTGCAAATATCATCAGCATACAAAGCGCAGACCCCATCTTATGGGTAGTGGACACGGCGCCTTTAGTCCTTGGACTCGTTGCCGCCTTTGCCGGCCGGCAGCAGGATACACTTACGGAAACCAATGCTGAGTTAAACGCCCGCGAACAGGAATTAAAAACAAACCAGCTAACTCTCGAACAACGCGTGGTTGAACGCACCGCTGAATTGACCATCGCCAACCAACACAATGAGCGCCGCTCCGCGCAATTTGAAGGCATCGCGCGTTTGGCCCGCACCATTCGTTCCTCGCAAACATTGGAAACCCTTCTTCCGCAGATCACCGAAGCCATCTCAAAGGAATTCGGCTTTTATCATATTGGCATCTTCCTTATTGAAAACACCAGAGAATATGCCATCCTCGTGGCCGCGAACAGCGAAGGCGGAAAGAGGATGCTCGCAAGGAATCACCGGCTGCTCATAGGCGGGGCTGGAATTGTGGGCTTCGTGACCAACAGCGGGCAACCCCGCGTCGCTCTGGACGTTGGGCAGGATGCGGCTTTCTTCAACAATCCCGACCTTCCAGATACCCACTCCGAAATTGCCCTGCCCCTGCGCGATACCTCCGGTGTCTTCGGCGCATTGGACGTGCAAAGCACGGAGACCAATGCTTTTTCCCAGGAAGACATTAGTATTCTTTCTGCCTTGTCCGACCAGGTAAGTATCGCGATCCAAAATGCGCGTTCATTGCAGCAGGCACGCGAAGCGCTGGCGCAGGTCCAGGCTGCATCCACTCAAATGAACAAACAGCAATGGTATGAATTCCTAGAACAACAATCTGTGGCCGGATACACCTTCGACGGTGTAGACATAAAAAAAATAAATCCGCAGGAACCGCAGCCCGTTCACAGCCTCGCCATTCCACTCACCTCGCGCGGAGTCCGCATTGGCACGCTAAAACTTAGCGCCGCCGGCAGTGCAACCCACACCTGGACCAACGACGAAATCGCCGTAGCACAAGCCACGGCGGAACGCACTGCCCTTGCCCTCGAAAATGCGCGCCTGCTTTTGGATGCCCAAAAGCACGCCGCAAAGGAACGCACCATCGGGCAAATATCCACCCGGATCGGCAGTTTGGTCAACCTGGAAAACATTCTGCAGACCGCGGTTCAGGAATTAGGCAGCACAATTCCAGAGACGGATATTGCCATCCAATTTCAGCCCATGGAAAAAGAACCAAAATGACCCAACTTGATAATGTATTGATTTTATCCAGATCAGCGCCAGGAAAGAAAAAATGAGCAACCTTCAAAACATACCAGAGACACTTGCCAAAGATACGCCCTCAAATGAGTTCGTTGAGAATTGGCGGCATAGTTTCGTTACCCCCCTGCTCATCACGTCTCTGGTCATTGGCTTATTCCTGCTCATCCCTGCCTTTCTTGCAACAACCAGCATCCCCACCAAAATATTCTATAGTTTTATTTATTTATTGATCATCGGAACGACATTATTTCCCTTCTCGTATAACACCCGCATCACGGTTGTTTTATTCTCCGTATTTGCCCTGGGATTAAATGAATTATTTTCCTATGGGATCCTAGGGGATGGTCTTGTCTTCTTCTACGGGACGATTGTCATAGCGACCATGATGTTTTCACCCCGAGCAGGAGTGGTCGCTGCCACGGTTTCCATGCTGACTTTTGCCATAACAGGCGCCCTGTTTCTTACAGGCACTCTTAAGCCCGCGAGCACGTCCATCGGAACAACGAACATTGGCGATTGGTTCAGCGCTGCCGCCACAATTATCGTCTTTGGCGCAATCATTATCATTGGTTTTCAGAGGCTTCAATCAGAAATTGATGAAGGGCAAAGGAAAACAAAAGCGGCAGTCAAAGCTCTTGAAGGAGAGCGCGCCAAACTCGATGAACGCGTCAAAGACCGCACCTACGATCTTGACGTGGCCGCCAAGGCCAGTGAACGCCGTGCCCGCCAGTTTGAGGCCATCTCGCAGGTGGTAAAAGCGGTTTCCACCATTCAGGATTCCAACCTGCTCCTATCACGAATTACAGAATTGATCAGCGAACAATTTATTTTCTATCACACCGGAATTTTCCTGCTCGACGATAACCGCGAGTATGCGGTGCTTCGCGCGTCAAATAGCGAGGGCGGAAGAAAAATGCTGGCACGTGGGCACAAACTACAGGTCGGGCAGACCGGGCTTGTAGGGATGGTCACCGCCACTGGACGCGCACGTGTCGCCCAAGACGTTGGCGCCGATGCGGCCTACTTCAACAATCCCGACCTGCCAAAGACACGTTCTGAGATCACATTGCCGCTTCGACACGCCGGGCAGATCATTGGAGCGCTTGACGTACAAAGCACAGAGATAAACGCCTTTGATCAGGAGGATGTGAGTGTATTGACTACACTTGCCGATCAGGTGGCTGTCATTTTGAATAACACTCTTATCCTTGAGGAAGCCCGCAAGTCGCTCGCAGAATCTCAAACAACATTCAGCGAATTGACACGCGAGACCTGGAAGGTGATGCGCCCCAAATCAGCGGGTCTGGGATTTCAGTCAGTAGACTCAAAGGTGGTTCCACTTGAACAACCCCTGGAAGGCGACTACATCAAAGCAGCGCTCTCCAAGGATAAAACTACTTTATCGAACCAGGAAAACGATTCTCCCAACCTTGCAATCCCCATCCGCCTGCGCGGACAGATCATCGGCGTAATCAGCCTGAAGGCACGCAAAAATCGAAAGATATCAAGGGACGAAACTGAAATCACGCAAGCGGTGGCAGATCGTCTCTCGCTGGCAATTGAGACCGCGGTGCTACTCCAGTCTACACAGCACCGCGCAGATATCGAGCGTGTCACAACGGATATTTCGTCAAAGATCAGCTCGTCCACCCGCCTTGAAGCCATCTTGCAAACGGCCGCGCAAGAGTTGAGCCGTGCGTTAGGCGGCTCTGATGTGCTCGTGCAAATCGAGCCAACCTCCATTGAATTGGGCATGGCAGGATAAACCATGAATATGCAAAGAAATTTATTCTTGAAATTCGTTCTTTTGGCGGCAATCCTGCAATTCGTTGTTTCCTGCACGGCATCCTCCCCGCAGGAGGAAACTGCCAACAACTCCCCTTTGATCGTGGCCTACACCCAATGGTGGGGCGACTATACGCTTCTGGTCGCAAAAGAAAAAGGCTTCTTTGAAAAATACGGCGTTGAAGTGGAGCCTGTCTATTACGATGTTTTCGCGAGGACTTTTTCAGACCTGGCCTCCGGTCAAATTGACGGCGCCATGATAGCAGTCGGTGACACGCTCAGCGTTGACCACAGCGCCAAAATGAAAGTCGTCGGCGTATCCGATGACGGCGGAGCGGATGCAATTATCGGCGGACCTGCGATAAACAGCATTGAAGACCTCAAAGGAAAAAAGGTTGGGGTGCTGCTCGGAAGTCAATACGAGCTGATGGTCACCTTAATGCTGCAAAGCGTGAACATAAACATGGATGATATTACCCTGACAGGCATCGACCCCGAGAACGCATCCAACGCGCTGAGAACGAATCAGGTACAGGCTGTTTATACATGGGAGCCATTTCTGTCCGAAGCGGTTTCCAACGGAAATAAAATTCTTTACCCAAAGGAAAAAACACGCCTCTTCCCGGACATGATCGTCTTCAACGCTTTGATCGTGAAAGACCGTCCGGAAGATGTTCGGGCTTTCCTGAAAGCGTGGTTCGAAGCAGTGGAGTACCGCCTGCTCAACCCGGAGGAAACCCAGGCGATTGCAGCCAAATATCTAAACGTGGATATCAAAGATATACCCGTGGACGATAATTTAAAAGTACTTTCTTTGGATGAAAACAAGAGCATGTTCAATCCGAAAGGTGAAGCTTCAGTTTTCACCACTCTTAGGCTTACTTCAGACTATCTGATTTCGATTGGATCTCTTGCGCAACAGATCAACCCGCTCGAATTACTGGACCCATCTTATCTGCCTTAATCGCAAACATTGACAAGAGAGTTTTTATGAATAACCCGCCCAATCAACCCATGCAACAGGAAGAACGCCGCCGCAAAAACGTACTAACGATCAGTTTGATCGCCGGAATATTATTTACGATCATTGCGGCCGTCTCCGGTTATGTTGGATATTCCCAGAATGGCGTCAAAGGTCTCTACGGTTTTGGGGTTACCAGCGCAGTTGCGATCTCGGCATTTATCAGTGTCTACCACACTCGTCGTAATCGGCCCTCTCTTGGAATTGCGATCTTGATCGGAACCATTTATGCGGTGGGACTTTCGATCCCATTCATCGTGCATGGACAAGGGCTTGCCCTTGGAATCATGGTCGCCATTGTTGTGGCGGGGATTTCATCTTCAACATTGCCGTCTGATCTATCAATACGTGCGATTGTCGGCGGCGCCATCGTTGCAGTGGTAATTACAGTCACAGACCTATATTTGCCAGACCTTGGACTACCCACCGATTCTGTCGCAACAAACTGGATCGCCGCTGTCACATCGGTCATATACATTTTCTTTATCCTAAGCCGTTTCAATTCCTACAGTCTTCGGACAAAGATCATTATTGCCTTCATCCTGGTGACCATCATTCCCCTGATCGCAACAGGATATTACAACACCTTATCTTCAACCCAATCACTCCAGGAGCAAAATAAGGCCCAATTAGCCTCTCTCGCCAAAACCACAGCCAGCACTGTGGATAAATTCATCTCCAACCAACTTGATAACATCCACTCGGATTCAAAACAATTGCCCCTGGTTTCCTACCTGATTATACCCGTACAATCCCGCATTAGCAGTGTGGAAGAGGGAAATGCCCGTCAGGTTCTGAATTCCATAACACGCAAGAACCCTATCTTCATCCACTCCATCGCATTGTTGGATAAAAACGGGGTGGACGTCCTTGATACAAACGAGAGTCATAAAGGACAGAAAGAAGGGATTCAGGATTACTTCAAAGTTCCTTTTCAAAGCAAACTGCCATTTGCATCGAATATTATTTTCCAGGACGACGGCGCATACTTGTTTTTCAGCTCGCCCATTATTGACCGAAGCGGAGAAACCGTGGGGGTTTTGCGAATTGCCTATGACGCCAAGATCATCCAATCCATCGTCCGCTCCATAGACACCGGCTACTCAGACACGATCATCCTGTTGGTGGACAAGAATACTTACGTCCGAGTCGGCTATACCGGCGACCGTGATGAATTATTGAAATCTTTCAAAAATTTTAACGAGCTTGAGTTTAGCGTTATGCAATTGGAAAACCGCCTGCCTTTGGGCGCCAGGGATAACGCGCTGGCTGACCTGAACGATGGATTGGTTGCCGGCTTGGATAATATTCAACGAACGCCTTTCTTTGAAGCCTACTCCGATTCACTGGGTTCGAACGCCATCAACACCGGCATCTTTCTCCAAACCCAGCCGTGGATCGCAACGATCCGCCAATCCACACAAATATACATGGAACCCATTAACAACCAATACAGAACAAATATTTTGCTCTCACTTGGGTTGATCGTTTTTAGCATTGCGGCAGGCTTTTTAGCATCGCAGATCCTTACCTCGCCGCTCATCTCGCTTGCCGATGTAGCTGAAAAAATTACAGCGGGAGATTTCAGCGCCCGCGCAAAAACCACATCTGAGGATGAGATCGGCATCCTTTCGGTTTCCTTCAACCGCATGACGGATGAATTAAGTCAGACCGTAAACAGCCTTGAAGCACGCGTGTCGGAACGCACAACAGATCTTGAAAACGCTCAAAAGCAGGCCGAGCAGCGGGCCGAAAAACTTCAAGCCATCGGCGAAATTTCAAGGATCATCGCCAGTGAACAAAGCCTTGAAACACTTCTCCCGCTGATCACCCGTCTCGTCAGCGAGCGATTTGGCTACTATCACACAGGCATCTTTTTGATCAATGAGACAAAGCAATTTGCGGTGCTGCAAGCCGCCAGCAGCGCAGGCGGAAAAAACATGTTGGCACGCGGACATAGACTCGAGGTCGGCGGGAGCGGCATTGTCGGTTACGTCGCCAAATACGGAACTCCGCGCATCTCTCTTGACGTTGGGACGGATGCGGTTTACTTCAACAATCCCGACCTTCCAAGCACCCGCTCTGAAATGGCCCTACCGCTGACGGTCCGCGACCAGATCGCGGGCATATTGGATGTGCAAAGCGAACAGCCCGGCGCTTTCACAGAAAACGACGCGAGCACCCTCAACATCCTTGCAGACCAGATCGCCATCGCGCTGGATAACGCGCGGCTATTCTCCCAAACACAAGCGGCCTTGAATGAAGCTCAGGCGCTATATCAACGCAATATCAGTGAAAGCTGGCAATCATTCAGCGCTGAAGAAGAAACACTTGGCTATCATCAAAGCATGGTCGGAGGCAGGAAATTGACCACCCCCGTCCAAACAGATGAGATCACTCAAACCATGAATCGCGGTATCACTTCGATCTTTAATTCAGACGGCAGCAACAGGGAGCCATCCATCGTTGTCCCCATTAAACTACGCGGACAAACGATCGGCGCAATGAATATCAAGGCCCCTGCCAAAGACCGCCAATGGAGCAGCGATGAGATCAACCTCGTTGAAGCGATCTCGGAACGCCTCTCGCTCGCGCTTGAAAATGCGCGCCTAATCCAGGAATCACAACGTCAGGTCGTCAAGGAACAGACGATCAGCGAAGTCACGGGCAAGATCGGCGCGTCCATCAGCATGAAAAATGTTCTACAGACAGCAGTGGAAGAATTGGGAAAGATCATGCCCGGCTCGGAGATCATGATCAATTTCCAAAGCGGGAACGCAGACAAAAGTGATGACAAAGGAATTTATTAATGAAAAAGCCGCGTTTCTCACTTTTATCCGCCTTCAATAACATGCCATTCGGGCGGTTTAAACTTCGCACCAAGTTAACCCTGGGCAGCATGTTGATTACATTTATCGCCATCATCGGGATGGGATATTATGTTTATTATCGCAATCAGGAATCGAATAAATTCCTGACGACCCAGCTTGAGGCAAATGTTCGAAAAAAGGCGGAAGATAATTTATCCACCCTCAGCAAGGAACAATCCACTTTGCTGAACAACTTTTTCGTGTCTGCGAGAGACAGTGTTTCCACATTAGGGACAATAGAAAGCCGGATGCTGTCCAACGAATCGATCCTAAACAGCGGAGCCTATTGGGATGCCTCCACAATGCTTTCCCGCCTGCCTTCTGGAAGCTGGGATAACCCAAACACAGAGATTTCATCGATTTTCATACCAGCCAATATTGACCTTGGCCCTGAACTCGCTTCAAAATTAAATGTACTCAAACAAACCGAACTGATCGTACCGTCCACTCTCGAGAATAACTCAGACATCATCGCCATCTATTTTGGGGGGACATCGGGAGAAACGGTTTATTTCCCAAATATTGACCTTGCGGCAATCGTCCCGCCCGATTTTGACGTGACCGGACGTCCCTGGTTTGTGGAAGCGGCCCCTGCCAACAACCCGCTTGGGAAAGTGGTCTGGGCGGCGCCTTATCAGGATGCGGCCCTCAACGGACTCGTCATCACTGCCAGCATACCTGTATTTGATGCAGGCAAAAAGCTTCTGGGTGTTTCCGCAATGGATATTCAGCTTAATAGGATCACAAAGCTGGTATCCAATATCCACGTCGGCAAGACCGGCTATGCTTTTCTCATTGACAAGGACCTGCGCCTGATCGCGCTTCCTCAATCCGGTTATACCGATTTTGGCGTGACAGCAGATACCCTGCCGCTGGGTGAGGTATTGGATCAAACCAAACTTACGAGAATGTCGCCTGAATTTTTCAAGGTATTACAGGAAACTGCACTGGGCAGTAATGTAAAGTTCGTGAGGATCAACGGAGTTGAAAGGTTAATTGCCTATCAACAAATACCCGAAATAAAATACAGCCTTGCCATCATCGTGCCTGCCAATGAGATGCTGGCTGAAGCCATTACCGTGAACGCGCAAGTCGCCCTGGAAACAAGGAATACGATCACGGTCAGCATTATTTTGGTGCTTGTGATCCTAACCCTCGCCTCCCTTGCGAATTTCGGGATCGGGAATCGATTAACCGCCCCATTAAAGAATTTAACCGACGTTGCGAACCAGATCGTTGCCGGCAACTTTGAAACAAAAGCGGAAATTCAGGAACATGATGAAATTGGTATTCTTGCAGAAACCCTGAACACAATGACCTCCACGATCAGGAGCATGATCCAATCCCTTGAACATCGCGTGGACGAGCGCACTTCCGCCCTCAAGAATGAGCTGGAAAAAGGGGAACATCGCGTCAGGCAGTTTGAAGCGATCACGAAAGTCACCCATGCGATCAATGCCGCAAAAAATCTTCAGGAGCTTTTGCCGCAAATATCGGAAGTGGTCAGCGAACAATTCGGCTTCTATCACGTTGGCATCTTCCTTAATGATGCCAGCAATCAATACGCAACATTGAGCGCGGCCAACAGCCCCGGCGGAAAGATCATGCTCAAACGCGGACATCAGCTCAAGATCGGTGAACAAGGCATCGTGGGTAATGTAACCGGCACAGGCAATCCGCGCATCGCTCTCGATGTAGGCGAAGACGTCACGTACTTCAACAACCCCGACCTGCCCGAAACACATTCTGAAATGGCGCTGCCGCTCAAGATTTCAGGACAAGTGATCGGCGCGCTGGATGTGCAAAGCACGATCCCCAACGCATTCTCGAATGAGGATGTGGAAGCGCTCTTGACCCTTGCAGATCAGGTAAGCCTTGCCATTCAAAACGCCCGTCTATTTGACCAGACCCAAAAAGCCCTGATGGAAGCGGAAGCCATCTCCCGCCAACAGTCCCGCATATCATGGGACCGCCTGCCACAGGAATTAAAACTGACAGGCTATCGTTACACGGCCAGCGGCGCAATTCTGCTAAACGAATCGGAGCCAATGGAAAAATCTGGCAAGAAGAACGACAAACGGCACGAAATCTCCGTACCCATTGTTTTGCGCGGCGAGACCATTGGCGCCTTATCGGTGCAGGTTCCAAAGAGCGAGCATGTCAGCAGGGACCAAATGGATTTGATCAAGGCGGTTGCCGAACGTGTCGCTTTATCTGCTGAAAATGCGCGTCTGTTTGAAGAGACCACCACCCGCGCCGCCCGTGAAAGCATCGTATCGGATATCACCAACAAGATCCGCAGTTCAAACGACCCGCAGGAAATGATGCAAACCGCCATGGCAGAATTGCAGCGCGTTCTGGGCGCTACACGGGTCGAGATCGTTCCGCAAAAAAATGCGCCGTCCCCTGATAAGTAGATCAAAAAAGGATAACCATGACAACAACAATTGCCGTATCAAATGAAAAAGGTGGCGTGGCAAAAACCACCACCACACTTTCCCTTGGCGCTGCCCTTGCAGAACTTGGACAGAATGTTTTGTTGATCGACCTGGACGCGCAAGCCAACTTGACTTTGGCGCTGGGGGTTGAGCCGGGTGAAGCCAGACAAACCTCCAGCGACATTATGCTCGATAACGTTTCCATACAAAGCGTCCGGCGCAAAACGGATTTTGAAAAACTCGACCTGGTCCCGTCCAATTCGCGCATAGAGTCATCCGAGCAATTCCTGCCGATGCGCACCAGTCACACCACCATTTTACAGCGCGCCATTGCAAGCGCGAATTTATCCTATGATTATATTCTTTTGGATTGTCCGCCGGTCCTGGGCGCCGTCACAAAGAACGCGCTGACCGCGGCCGACCTTTTACTGATCCCCTCACAGGCTGAATATTTTTCCGCCTACGCATTGCGCAACATGATGACCCTGATCCGCCGGATCCGCGAGGAAGATAACCCCAGCCTTGCCTACCGCATCCTGGTCACCATGCTGGATAAAAGAAACCGCACACACCGAAACATTCTCGAACAGCTCCGCACCACATTCGGCGAAGGCGTCTTCAACACCGTCATAGAAGTAGACACAAAATTGCGCGAAAGCCCCATCGCCGGAATGCCCATCACAAGCTACAAAACCGGCGCACGAAGTTCAATGCAATACCGCGTCCTCGCCCAGGAGTTAATGGAATATGCC
>Ga0172368_10008494_pt1 | contig 10446 bp, 6 predicted proteins | sample Lak11m_FD_114540 | JGI IMG/M metagenome (GOLD analysis project Ga0172368, IMG submission 114540) | Freshwater microbial communities from Kabuno Bay, South-Kivu, Congo - kab_022012_11m | ecosystem: Environmental > Aquatic > Freshwater > Lake | place: Democratic Republic of the Congo: South-Kivu...
AGGCCGTGCTCGGCGATGAGCGCCTGGAGAAGAGTACACTCGCCCTTCACCCATGCGATCGCCGCAGCCGTAGCCTCCGCAATGCCCAAGGCGATGCCGAGCCCGGGCTTCGCCTCGAGCAGCTTGAGCAGCTTCTGGGCGATGCCCTCCTCGTCCGCGGGCTCACGATGGGCCGTGTAGCCCTCCGCCTGCAGGGCCGCCGCCCGCTTCACAACGGGCTCGGGGTCGAAGGTGGGAACCGCTGGCGCCGCCGCTTGTGACGTCTTCGTCATGTCCTCTCCCGTTCTGCCGCCGAGGGGCGGCGGTTGTCGCACATCCGTGCCGTGGCTTCCCTGTCCGGGCTCCGGGCGCTCCGCATCCGGCTTCCGGCGGGTCGCATCGGGCTGCAGACGCCTCGCATCGGGCTCCAAAGGCTTCGCATCGGGCTGCCGACGCCCCGCATCGCGCTCCCGGGGCTTCGCGCAGGGCAGGGGACGCCCCGCATCGGGCTCCAAGGGCATCGCATCGGGCGCCCGACGCATCGCACGGGGCGGCGGACGCTTCGCATCCGGATCCCGACGCCTCGCGTCCGGCTTCGGGCGCTTCGCACCGCGCTCGGGGCGTCCCGCACCGGGCGCTTCTCGCCCGCCGGCGGGCGTCGAGGCTGTCAAGACGGCTCCACACGGACGACAAGCTACACGAGCGCCCGGCGGGTGGTCAAGAGAGAGCTTCGCGCCGGGTGCCGAACGATTTCGGGGGGGGCGGGACTCTCGATGGGTAGACAAGATGGGCAGACCGTCCCGCGCGGCACTGCGTTCGAGTCGAGCGCTGCGATGGCCGCGCGGGGGGACTGGCCGTCCAGTGGACGGCGGATTGTCCGCCCGTCTTCGCTCATTCTGAGCGAGCGCAGCGAGTCGAAGAACGGCCGACGGCGTGAGTCGGACGGGCAGCCCGCCGTGCGCCGCGCCGCCGGCACTGCCGACGGGCCACGCCTGAGACGCGGCGCACGGCGGGTCTGCCCATCCTACCGGTCGATACCGCCCCCCGAAATCGGGCTCTTCGACGGAATCCGTGGGTTGGAGAGGCGGGACCGCGGCGTGGGAGCCGCGGCCGATGGCCGCATCGGTGGTCGGCCGACGGCCGATGTGCGCGACGACGAAATCCGCGGCCGTCGGCCGACAACCGTTCCGGCCGTCGGCCGGAGCCCCCAGTGGGTCGTCTGTCCGCGTCCGCCCACAGATTCGGCCGGGGAGCCCGAAATCGGTACGCACCCTTCGCCCCTGCCGTCCCCCCGCCTTCCCCCCTCTCGTTTCCGGCCAAAAACAGGAGCGGTCGGAAACAAGGGGGCCGGGGGGGAGAGACGCCCGTCACGCAAGCGCTCTGGAAGGCGGTGATGGGGTCGGAGAACCCGAGCCGGTTCGTCGGCGACGACCGGCCGGTGGAGCAGGTGTGCTGGAAGGACTGCGTCGAGGAGTTTCTGCCGGGGTTGAACCGGGCGGTCGCGGGGCTTGACGCGAGACTGCCCAGCGAGGCGGAGTGGGAGTACGCCTGTCGCGCGGGCACGAAGACGGCGACGTGGGCAGGCGATCTGAACATCCTCGGCGCGAACAACGCACCTCTCCTGGACGACCTCGCGTGGTATGGCGGGAACTGCGGTGTCGATTTCGAGCTGTCGAACGGGGTGGACGCGTCTTGGTGGCCGCAGAAGCAACACGAATTCGCCAAAGGGGGCAGTCATCCTGTCGGCAGGAAGAAGCCGAACCCGGCGGGGCTGCTGGACATGCTCGGGAACGTCTGGGAGTGGTGCGCCGACTGGTACGGACCGTGCCATCCAACGGCGGTGAGCGACCCGGGCGGGTCCGAGTCGGGCTCGGACCGGGTGCTGCGCGGCGGCGCGTGGCGCGGCGACGCGAGGCGCGTCCGCGCGGCGTCCCGCCGCTGGTCCGCCGCCGGCTACCGGAACGACCTCGTCGGTTTCCGTCTTGCCCGAGGTCAGGCGCTCCCGGTCCAGCTGGCAGGAGCTGCCCCTGCCGGCTCGGGGCCCGGAGCGCGGAGCGCGTAGGGCGCCGACCGGTCGGGGGCCGCGGGCGGATTTCTGCGCAGATGGGACGAACGTGCGCGCGAAGCGCTCGGGCCTCCGGTCGGCTGCGTCCGGATCGGCCCTTGGGTCCTCCTTCGTGCCCTCCGGCCGTCCCTGTCCGGCCTGAAACTTGCCCTCGTGAATCCTTGCCGTACCATCGCTGCGTTCGCTTCTCCGGGGCGACCCGTGAGGAATCGGAACATGGCGCCGCGGCTGCTGCTGACCTCCGTCGTGGGCCCCTTCGGCGTCGCCGACGGATTCGCCGAGGGCATCGGCAGCCAGATGGAGCTGCTCAACAACCAGATCACCCGCGGCCAGGGCGTCCATTCGCCGCGGATGTTCCATCGCTCGTTCGGCCTCTACCTGCTTGCGCGCAACATCTCGGTCCCCACGACGGTGCTGGACTTCCCCACCTGGCGGCAGTTCCGGCGCGAGCTGCGCGGCGGCTACTCGCACGTCGGCATCAGCTTCACGACCACGAACGCGTTCAAGGCGCGGCGGATGGCCGAATACGTGCGCACCGCCCATCCCGGGATGCGGATCCTCCTGGGCGGATACGGCACCGCCATCCCCGACCTCGCGTCGATCGTGCCTCACGACGAGGCCTGCCGCGGGGAGGGCATCGCGTGGCTGCGCCGCTACTTCGGCGAGGATCCCGAGGCGCCCATCGAGCACCCGGTCCTGGGCGGGCACGGCTACCAGTATCTGTACGGCGTGCGCAGGCGGGCCAAGGGCGCCGTCATCATCCCGGGGCTCGGGTGCAGCAACGGGTGCGACTTCTGCATCACTTCGCACAAGTTCGGGCGCACCTACCTGCCGCTGCTGAAATCGGGAAAGGAGATCTTCGAGGCCTGCCGGCGTGCCGAGCGGGAAATCGGCGCGCGGAGCTTCACCATGCTCGACGAGAACTTCCTCAAGCGCCCGGACGACGTGCGGGAGCTGCTGCGGGAGATGGAGACCCAGGGCAAGCCGTACGTCTTCGACGTCTTCGCGTCGGCCGAGACCGTGACCGCCATGGGCGCCGACTTCCTGGCGAGGCTCGGCGTGCGGCTCCTGTGGCTCGGCGTGGAAGGGCGCTACTCGCGCTACGGCAAGATGGCCGGCGTCGACGCCGCGGGCCTCGTCCGCGGGCTCCAGGAGCAGGGAATCTCGGTCGTGGCCTCGGTGATGCTGTTTCAGGACTACCACACGGGGACGGGGCTCGACGAGGACATCGACTGGGCCGTCGGGCTCGGCTCGGATCTGCTCCAGTTCATGAACTACACGCCGCTTCCCTCCACGGCACTGTGGAAGAAGCTGGAACAGGCCGGGACGCTGGTGTCCGTACCGTGGTCGCGCCGCGACGGAGTGCATCACCTCGGCTGGTCGCACCCGCACTGGAGGTCGGAGGAGGATTTCCCGCGCAAGCTCGCCGAGGCCTTCGCCCGCAAGTACCGGGTCGGCGGACCGGCGATTCTCAACATGGCGATCACAGCCGCGCGCGGATTCGTCGCCCAGAGGGACGCGATGGCGACGCGTCGCGACCGCGGCGAGACATGGAATGCCTCCGTGGGCCGCTATGAGGCGACCGGCGACGGCGCGCCCGACGCCTTCATGGAGCGCAGGGTCGAGGTGCTGCGCCGGCTCGCGGAGAGGCACCGTCCCGTCCTGCGCGCGGCGAGGGCGTTCGCCCCGAACGCTGCCGCGCGGCGCAAGGCGGCCGACGCCGCGAAGCTGTTCGACTCGGCGTTCGGCACGGAGACGTTCGCATCCCGTCTCGGCGGCCTCGTCGTCCTGCCGTTCGCGGTGCTCGAGCAGGCACGCATCCTGTGGGCCCGCGCCGCGGGCAACGGCGAGCTCGTCCGCCAGCCGCCGCTGTGCCGGGTTGCAGCCGCGCCACGAGCGAGTCCACGTGCGTGTCGCGCCTCCGGATGAGAACCTCCCCTGCCCGGTCCACATGCGCCCGAGGATGATGCGCAACCCGGGTCGAGGTGTGGCTCGTGCCGCCGCGCTCGCTCCCCTCGCAGATGTTCCGGCACCGCCTGCCTTGACAACTCCCTGCGGCGCGCCTTTGCTGCGCCCGGAGGTGCCGCCGTGCCCCGCTTCTTCAACATCTCGGGGGAGTGCAACCCCGCCAGGCACTACATGCTGCCGCCGGCGCGCCGTCTGCCGAGCGTGCGGGATCTTGTCGACCGCCAGGCGTACTTCGTGCTCCACGCGCCCCGGCAGAGTGGCAAGACGACCGCCGTGCGCACGCTCGCGGCGCAGCTCGTCGCCGAGGGGAAGTACAACGCGGCGGTGCTCAGCATCGAGGTGGGCACGGCGATGCCCGACGATGTGGGCGCGGCGGAGCTCGCGATTCTCGCCGACTGGCGCGAGAAGGCGGACCGCCTGGCTCCCGAGCTGCGACCGCCTCCCTGGCCCGACGTGGCCGCGGGAGCCCGCATCGGCGTGGCGCTGGCCGCATGGGCGAAAACGTCTCCACGTCCGTTGGTGCTCTTCCTGGACGAGATCGACGCCATCCGGGACATGCCGCTGGTCTCCGTGCTGCGCCAGCTCCGTTCTGGCTTCGGCGAGCGTCCCGGAGGTTTCCCGTCGTCCGTGGCACTCGTGGGCCTGCGCGACGTGCGCGACTACGTCATCCAAGCCGGAGGAAAGGGTCGCGTCGGCTCCTCCAGCCCGTTCAACGTCAAGGACGAGTCGCTCACGCTGCGCAACTTCACGCGCGACGAGGTCGGCGAACTGTACGAGCAGCACACCGCCGAGACCGGACAGCGCTTCGCGTCCGACGCGGTCGACCGAGCCGCCGAGCTGAGCGGCGGCCATCCGTGGCTCGTCAACGCCTTGGCGCGCCAGATGGTCGAGAACCTCGTCCCCGACCGCAGCCTTCCCGTCACCCGCGCGCACGTGGACCAGGCGAAGGAAATCCTCATCCAGAGGCGCGACACGCACCTGGACTCGCTGATGGCGCGGCTGGAGGAGCCCCGCGTGCGCGCCCTCATGGAGCCGATGCTCGCGGGCGCACGCGTGAGCGGGGACGTTCTCGACGACGACTTCGCCTACGTACGCGACCTGGGGCTCATCGCGCGGCCGGAGGGGCAGTACGAGATCGCCAACCCGATCTACCGCGAGGTCATCCCGCGTGCCCTGACCTTCCAGATGCAGTCGCAGATCCGCGAGAACCCCGCCTGGTACGTGCGGCCCGACGGCGGCCTGGACATGCCGAAGCTCATGCGCGCCTGGCAGGAATTCTGGCGCAAGGACGGGCATCTCGCGGCGGCGGGCTTCCTCTACCGCGAGGCCGGCCCGCATCTCATGCTTCAGGCCTTTCTGCAGCGAATCGTCAACGGAGGCGGGGGAATCGAGCGCGAGTACGCCTTGGGCCGCGGCGCGCTGGATCTGCTCGTGAGGTGGAAGCAGGAGCAATACGCGATCGAGATGAAGATCCGCCGCGACCGCGAGACGCTTCCCGACGGCTTGAAGCAGCTCTCGCGATACCTCGACGTCACCGGGCTCGACGAAGGCTGGCTGCTCGTCGTCGACAAGCGCAAGCTGCCTTGGAGCCGGAAACTCTTCCGCCGCGACCGCCGCGTCGACGGGCGGAAGATCCACGTGATGGGAATGTAGCCGCCCGCTCACTTCACCTGCATGTGCACGACGCCGTCCCACTCGGGCCCGGGCGGGCGCCGTTCCAGCTCCGCGATGCGTTCCAGGAACGCGGCGGACACGGCGTCCTGCGGGCGCTCGCGCCGGATCTCCAGGTGCAGCGTCCGCGCCTCGTCGAAGCGGCGCGCGCGGTAGTGGTCGAAGGCGTCCTGGGACATCTTCGCCAGCCGCGCCAGTTCGGGCGGGTCGGCGTCGGTCCTCTCGGCGAGCAGCTCGTACATGCCGACGCCGCCGTGGCGGCCCTTGACCGCCACGACGTCCAGCGGGCGCAGCAGGAACCGGTCGCGCACGCGCACCGCCGTCGGCTCGGCCACCACCACGCGCGTGCCGTAGAGCTTGTTGAGCCCCTCGGTGCGGCTGGCGATGTTCACCGAGTCGCCCAGCGCCGTGTAGTTCATGCGGTCGCTGGAGCCCACGTTGCCCACCACCGCCTCGCCCGTGTTGACGCCGATGCGCGTGGGCATGAGCGGCCGGCCCGCCGCGAGCCACGACGTCTGCAGCTCGTCCAGACGCCGCTGGCATGCCAGCGCCGCGCGACAGGCCATGGCCGGGTGATCCTCCTGCACGGCCGGCGCGTTCCAGAACGCCATGATCGCGTCGCCGATGTACTTGTCGATGGTGCCGCCCTGGAGCTGGATGACGCGCGTGAGCTCGTCCAGGTAGTCGGACAGCAGCGGCATGAGCCGGTCGGCGGGCAGCCCCTCGCACAGCGAGGTGAAGCCCGCGATGTCCGTGAACATGACGGTCAGCTCGCGGCGCGCCCCGCCCAGCTTCGCCTCGACGCCCGCCTGCACGAGCTGGCGCACCAGACCCGCCGGCACGTACTTGCGGAACGCCGACAGGCCGCGTTTGGTCGCCTGCACCGCGCGCGTCATCTCGCGGATCTCGCGGATGTTGGAGCGCACCGGCACGTCGCCATCGAGCTCCAGCGCCATGATGCGGCGCATCTCCTCGGTGAGTGCCACGATGGGACGCGAGATGCTGCGCGACACGCGCATGGCGAGCAGCACCGCGACGAGCATCACGACCAGCGACACCGCGAGCGACACGGTGCGCGCGGCGGCCGGGGCGCCCACCAGTTCGCCCGCGGGGGTGACGACGCCGATGACCCAGTCGCGGCCCAGCCCCGGCGGCACGCGCTCGAAGGCGGCGAGCCACGCGCCGTCGCCGTCGCCCCCGTGGTAGCGGCCGGCGCCGTCCTCGAGGAAGCGCCGCCACGACTGGGCCAGGGCGGGCGCCTTGGCGTGATCCAGGTACGCCAGCCCGCGCGGATCCGGTTTGGGCAGCTCGCCGGGCCCGGCGATGGCGATGAGGCTGCCCTGCCCGTGCGCCAGGAACGCGTAGCCGTCCTGGCCGATGCGCAGCGTGTCCAGGAATCCGGCGAGCGCGGAGATCTCGATGTCGACGGCCACGACCCCGCGCACGTTCCCGTCCGGCGAGCGGATGGGGCACGTGGCCGACACGCCCAGCGTCCGGTCGAACGACGAGACGAACACGTCGGTCCAGAACAGGTCTTTCGTGGAGAGGGCGCCCTGGTACCAGGGCCGGGTGCGCGCGTCGTAGGCGTCGGCCTGGGGCTCGCGGCTGCGCTCGCGTCCGTCGGGTTCCAGCACCGCCCAGGTGGCGACGGGCTCCCCGGTGGTGCGGTCGATGCGCTTGACGCCCGTGGTCCCGTCGGGGAAGCGCCGCGCGAGCACGAAGTCCCCGTCGGCGTCGGCGAACTGGAACTTGGCGATCTGCGGATAGGTGCGCACGGCGGCCACGGAGAACTGCGCGAAGCGCTCGTCGGTGCCGACGTCGAACGGCTCCGTGCCGGCCATTTCCGCGCCGACGCAGGCCAGGCGCGCCGGCGGCAGCAGGTAGTCGGAGGTGCGCTCGATGGCCGCGCCCGCCACGCGCCGCAGCAGGTCGTCGGACAGGCCGTGCAGCGCCTTGGAATTCGTGGAGAAATTGTAGAACGTGATGGTCGCCACGGCGACCAGCAGCAGCAGCAGCAGCGCCGTCAGGATGTCGATGCGCAGGGCGCGGCCGTGGGTGCCGGCGTCGCGTCGCGTCTCGGCGGATATGTCCGACATGGCGTCCCTCCCGTGCCCGTACCTGTCGCCGTCCAAGGGGGGGACTATACGCCGCAGGTCCGCCGGCAGGGGAGAGCGGCCGGCGCGGGCCGCGGCAATGGCCGCCGTGCCCCCGGATCTGCGCGCCGGGCACCCCGGTTCCGGGACGAGGGGCGGCACCGCCCCTTGCGCCTGCGCGATCTCGATGCGCGGACGGCGACGCCCCCGGGTCCGAACCCGCGACCGACCGGATTCGTACATTCCGTCGTCCGCGGGGGTGTCATTCCGTCACGCATGTGTCATTCCGCCGCGATTGTCACCTGCGATTGCCCGTGTTAGGGGATGGTCCGCCCCCCGGTCGTGAGCGAAAACGACCCTTGTCCGGACGCTTCGTCCCGTGCCGCCTCGCGGCGGGCGTCTTCTCGTCGAAACGTGCCACCGAAAGGAGACACAATGCGCAGGTCCCGACCCTGTCCGATCGCCCTCGGCATTCTGCTGTGCGCATCGGCATCCGCGGCGCAGCCGCTGGCGATGCCGGCCCACGACCTCGAGCGCTTCACGCTGGACCCGTCCGGCGGCGGCTCGCTGGTGGTGGGCGGTGCCCGACTGCTGCCGGCCGGGGCGTTCCGGCTCGTCGTCGCGGGGCACTTCGAGCGCAATCCGCTGCTCCTGAACGTGGGCGGCTCCACTGCGGGGGCGCTCGTCGCCAACCGCTCGACGGTCCACGTGGACGGCGCCTGGGGGCTCACCGATCGCCTGGAGCTGGGATTCGACCTGCCGCTCATCGCCGACCAGACCGGCGCGGACCTGACGCGCTACGGGCTGGCCTCGCCGGCGTCGTCGGGACTTGCGAATCCGCTGCTGCACGGGCGATTCGCGTTCGTCTCCGCGGCCGACGGCGGCGCGGCGCTGGGGCTGCGGCTGACGCTCGGGCTTCCCATCGGGTCGAAGGACGCGCTGGGCGGCGGCGCCGGCATGACGACGGCGTCGGCGACCCCGGCGCTGGAGGCGAGCCTGCCGCTGGGGCCGATGCTCCTGTCCGCGCAGGCCGGCGTGCTGCTGCGTTCCGCGGAGCCGCTGGACACGCGCAAGCTCTCCAGCGAGGCCATCGGCGCGCTCGCGCTGGGGCTGCCCGACAACGCGTTCCGCCCGGAGATCATGGTGCGCGGCGACGTGCCGCTGGGCGATCTGCCCGCGGGCATGGAGGTGCTGGCGGGGCTCTCGCACGCCCTGGGATCGCCCTCGATTCGGCTCTTCGCGCTGGGCGGCGCCGGCCTGGGCTCGCTGCCCGGCATTCCCGCGTACCGGGTCCTCGCGGGCCTGTCGTACACGCCGTCGGCTGCTCCTCCCGCGCGCAGCGAGCCGATCGCGCCGATCGTCGAGAAACCCGCCGTCGCGGCCGTCGTCGTCGCCTCCGCGCCCGCTTGCCCGCCCGCGCCGGCCTGTCCGCAGAGCGAGTGCGCCGCGTGCCCCGCATGCGCGGCGTGTGCCGTCTGCCCGGTTCCCGTCGCCACCAAGGCCGATCCGTGCGCCCCCGGCACGTTCCACCAGCCGGCCGACTGCCCCGCCCTGGACGACGACGGCGACGGCGTTCCCAACGGCGGCGACAAGTGCCCGCTGGAGCGCGGTGCCCAGGCGACGTCCGGATGCCCCGCGCCCGACCGCGACCACGACGGCATCGCCGACCTGGACGACAGGTGCCCCGCCGAATTCGGTCCCTCCGACAACCTGGGCTGCCCGCTCAAGGACGCCGACGGCGACAGCGTGGCCGACGTCGTCGACAACTGTCCCGCGGTCAAGGGAGTCGCCGACAACCAGGGCTGCGCGAAAGAGGAGCCGCAGCAGGTCGTGATCACTCGCGAGCGCATCAACCGGGTGCGTTCGCGCATCAAGCTCAAGGCGGCCGTCAACTTCGAGTCCGGCAAGGCCGTCGTCCCTGCGGCGTCGTTCGCCGTGCTGGACCAGGTGGCGTCGCTGCTCGCGGCGCACCCGGAGCTGGCGAAGCTGCGCGTCGAGGGCCACACCGACAACCAGGGCGCGGAGAAGGCGAATCTGAAGCTCTCCGACGCGCGCGCCAAGGCCGTGCAGGCCTACCTGGAGGGCCACGGCGTGAAGAAGGGCCGGCTGAGCGCGAAGGGTTTCGGCCCGTCGCTGCCGCTGGATTCCAACGAGAACGAGCCCGGACGCGCGAAGAACCGGCGCGTCGAGCTCGTGTCCGCCGAGGAAGGAGCCGACCGATGACCCGCGCCCTCCTCGTCCCCACGGGAGCCACGATGAAGACCGCACTCCTCGCCGCGCTGTGTCTGTCGTCCTCCGCCGCGCTCGCGACGCCGTTCGTGACCATCACGACGCCGCAGGACGGCACGACCCTCACGCAGTACCTCTCGGCGACCGCCGGCAGCCCGATCGCCATCACGGGCCAGACCGAGCCCGACGCATGGGTCGAGATCAACGTCGGCACCGACGCACACCGCGCCGTCGGCGGCTGCTACGGGACGTGCTTCGGCTTCACGGTGCAGGCCGACGCCGACGGCCGCTTCACGTCGGGCAGCCACTACGGCTGGGGCTTCTGGGGGCTCGGGACCCAGGTCATCACCGTGAACGAGACCGCCGGCGAAGGCGGCGCGATCCTCGCCACCGCGGTGTCCACCGTCATCTGGGACAACGGGGCGCTGGCCATCACGGAAC
>Ga0172368_10008500_pt1 | contig 10443 bp, 10 predicted proteins | sample Lak11m_FD_114540 | JGI IMG/M metagenome (GOLD analysis project Ga0172368, IMG submission 114540) | Freshwater microbial communities from Kabuno Bay, South-Kivu, Congo - kab_022012_11m | ecosystem: Environmental > Aquatic > Freshwater > Lake | place: Democratic Republic of the Congo: South-Kivu...
ACAAAAATCCAGGTCCGATGTACTTCAATGCCATCAATAGTTTCTTTTATTTTACACTTGCCACGGTACCCTTCATAAATTTCCTGATGCGGATAATTGGGCAAAGCAGTTAATACCGTAATCTCATCGCCCATTTGCTTTAGTCTTATAGCAAGCTCGGATAAGCGGTTTTGCGGAGCACCTATTTCGGGAGGATAATATTGAGTGAGGAGAAGGATTTTCATAATTTTATTGTTCAAGTTCCTTTATGGCATCCTGATAAGAAATAAAAATACACTTTTGCTCTTTCAAAAACCAAATAAGCCATATATACCAGTTTTTCCAATCTTTGAATGAAGAATCGAAATATCTGTCGTGAAATAAGATAGAAAAATATTGTAAATTCTTATTTTTAGCCTCTTCAAAAATTTCTATTGTTTTCTTTTTTACTTGTTCTATTGATTGGGTCTGCCATGGTTTTCCATTTTCAAATAAATATCCCTCCATCAACGACAAAGGAAATTCCCACATGCTGCCAATTTTATAAGGATTTTTCAATGCGTAATCAGACGAATCAAATACATATCCTGATTTTTCTAGGTTTAAAAGTGTATCAGGTTTTTGCCTCAAATAATGTATTCGTATTCCAAATTCTTTTTTATCGCTTAAAGCAAAAAAGCGTTCATTCTCTTTTTTTATTAATTGTTCTTCGCAATAGGCTATTCCATGAACACCTGCATCAATACCATTATCAAGAACATATTTTATCCATGGCTGTACACTTTTATTTGAATACATCATTCCTTTACCTTTTGCCATACCAAAGAAAAAAGTAGCAGGAATATTATTTTTATTGTTAAATGTTACAATTTCCGGTATTCGGTGCCAACGATTCATAAATAGTTTAAAAATTCTCTTAAAAAATGTTTTCACTGAAATGGTTCCTGAAAAAAGTTCAATAAACGCACGAACTATAAACTTTGGAACAACCATATCGGCATAATGCTCGCTCACATATAAATGGTCAACATCGTGCGAAACAATTATTTTCATTTAAAAAACTTGTCTTTTTTTAAACTTTAATAGAACTTCCAAGAAGAAATTTGCTTTATTAACTGTATAATATGGAACTATTTTTCCACCAAAACCTCTGAAATACTTTTCAATTGCAGGCACCATGGAACCTTCAAAATCAAAAACCAAAGAGCCCAATCGTTTGGCATGCAAAATAGACTTCCACAAACTCATAGCTCCGGCACCTTTGTGACTATTGTTATTATCATATCCTCCTAATAAATAATAAACCTTTGAGCCTGACTTCAAACAAAATGTTCCGGCAATTGGAGTTTCGGCACGATAAGAAATATAAGCAAATGAGTTTTCAGTATTGGCATATTTCGTCAATATATTTTTAACAAATTCAGAATCAAGAGATTTTGACTGGCGCTCAAATGTTTTCTTTACTAATTCATGAATTAAATTAAAGTCGGTTGTTTCTTTTACAACTATTCCGTCTTTAATGGCTTTTTTAATATCGTTTCTTCTATCACCTGCTAATCCTGCAAACAATTCATCTTCCGTTTTTCCTAATTCAAGTTCGTAAGTATAGCTTGGAATAACTTTAAAATTTTTCCATATAAATGGTTGCATGTCTATTACTTCTTCAGGAAATGAAAAAGAAAGAATTTGCCAGGGTAATTTTTCAATAAATCGGGCTATTTCTTCTAAGACAGATTTAAGTTGTGAAGCACGACTTACAAGATGTTGACCGGTATTTACGTAAAAAAATCCAATATGAGGTGTGAACAGGGGATTTCTGAAATAATTTAAAGGACCTATCTTTGCTTTAAACAAATGAAAACCACCGACCAACTCTCCGGCATTATCAATTATTCCAAACAACAAAATCTTATTCCCGTGAACAGAATGCCAATCTTTCGAACTGAACACATCGCCATACTGTTCGGATAATTTATAAAACTTCTCTGTTTCTTTACTTTCAATGAAGCGGATTTCCATTTTTCAAAATACGGTTATACAACAAAAGTAATGTTTCCTTTTCTTTTTCCCACGACATTTCTGAAAGAACCTTTTTAAGCCCCTCTTTACCCATATTTAAAGCATTTTCTCTTTCGTCCTTCATTTGAGTAATGGCATTATTAATTGACTCAGGTTTTAGTGGGTCAGCAAATAATGCACAACCATCAAAAAGAGTTTTCCAATACACAAAATCAGACATAATCATGGGCTTTCCCATAGCCATATATTCAAAAGCTTTAACCGGAAGGCTGGTCAGATAATTTTTTACAGGATAAAGCATAGCAAAACCTGCATCGGCCTTAGCAATATATTGAAACACTTCATCGGGTTTTACTTTTCCTACATAATTTGTATAATTCCAGCCGGAAGATTTTTCGCACTTAGCACGATAATCATTATCATCAAACTCTCCCATCAAAATAAGTTTACATTTCCCGTTCTGCAGACCAATGGCTTCAATCATTTCGAAAATTCCACGAATACGGGTTAGTCCACCGGCATAAACCATAGTAAATTCTTTATTTCTTTCGCCTGAAATGGCACTATTATTTATTAATCCTAATACCGGATAATTTCGGATTACCACAGTTTTTCGCTTTGGGAATTTTACGGCAATATCTTCAGTGGCTGCAATAATTCCTTTAAAAAACAGACATGAAAATGCTTCGAACCATTGAATAAGAAAAGAAAAAATACTTTTAATGGATTTTGATTTTATCCATTCTTTATACAAAACCTGCTTTGGTAAGTCTTCGTGAACATCATAAATCACCTTTCTTCCACACAGCCATAACAACGTACCGCAATACATTAATTCAGGATCGTGAAAATGACAAACAGATGAATGAGTACGACGCGCCATACAAAATGCTCTCAGGTTCCCTGCTAATAATCTTTTTAATCGGTTTTTATATTCTGGTAATGCATGAATATGAACTCCCTGAATTATTTCGTTTTGGCCATGAGGAACCACCCAATGCATTTCATATCCTTGTTCTTTGAGCGATAAAATTTCTTTATAAAAAATTCTATCGTCATAAGCACTATGAACTGTTGTAATGTGACAAATTATTATGAGTTCTTTATTTTGCACCTTATTTAAAGCTTTTTAAAACATCAATATAAATATCAATCTGTTTTTTGATAATTCTATTTACATCAAAATTTTCTTTCACATATTTTTTCAACATCTCTGCTCTTTGCAATGCTTCAGAATAATGACCTTTAACTTCCATTATTGCATTAACAATTTGCTCCACATTTTTAGGACTTATAAAAACACCTCTATTATCTGCTAAAGTTTCAGTTATTCCACCAACAGATGACGCAATAACGGGCAAACCTACCTGTCCCGCTTCAACCACCACCATTCCTAGACCCTCTGAATATGAAGGAAGAATAAACACATCTGAAGCAAGCATATACATCATAACCTGATCTTGGGGTAGTTGCCCTACATATTTTGTGTTGGACAGTTTATTTATTTCATCAACCAAATTTGTTTTACCTCCACAGAATATTCCAAAAATATCTTTATCCTCTTGAAAACTTTTGAAAGCATTTATCAACTCTTTTACACCCTTACCTTCGCTTATATAGCCTGCAAACAACACTATAAACTTACTTTCCGGCAATGTTAATTTCTTTTTTGCCTCCATTTTATCTATAGAGGGAATAATTTTATCAGAAACAGGAAGATATAACGTCTCTGAATAGTGGCCTGAAATTTTATTAATTTCAGCAGAAAGTGCTTTACTCACTGCTATAATTTTATTAGAATTGTCAGTTAAATACTTAAACCTGGAATAACATTTTATATTTTTATTTGGATAATCATTTACGTCACTTCCAATAAACGTATTAACAATTGGTACATTTAATGACTTTGCATAATTTATAGCAGCATATGCAGTGGGATATCCACTAAACGCATGAATGATATCAGGTTTTTGTAACTTTAGTTTTTTAATTGCACTAAGTATGAAATAATGAGACACTCCAACATTGGCTTCATTAGGATGAGTATAATAACGAGGACGATATATTTTAACTCCATTAACTTCCTCGTACCTCGGACTCAAAGCATATTTTTCCCATTTCTTTGATAACAATGATAAAATTTTATTTGAATATGGTATTGGGGCTATAATTGTTAAATTAATTTTTTCCTTAACAAGATTTTCAGCTAAAGATTTATAGAATACTCCTGCCTGTACATCATATTTATGCGGGTAATTTGATACTATCCAATGTACATTCATTATTCTAATACTGTTTATGTTTTAAAATAATTTTGATCAACAATTTTATTAGAACCAAAGTTCCACATTTTTGTGAAAAATATGACGATTTAAATATTTTCCATACTTTTAGTCCAAGACCAGAATTACCACACGTTTTTGCCCAATTGAGCGAAAGTACTGTTTCCAATGCCTTCTTATCAAGTTTTTGATGAACATTGTTAATTTTTATAATCCTGACAAACCATAGATTCACATTTTTTAAAAATTCTACATCACCTTTACTTTTTCCATCTGATACGATATTATGAATTTCAATTTGTTCCTTAGTTGGAACAATACCAATGTATGACAAATAATTTATTATATTATTAATTTTTGAATTTTCCTTTTCGTTAATTAATCGTTGTGTAATTTGATTTCCATGAATACGATAATACAAGAGTACAGCAGTTAAATTAGCTAATTTTGTTACTTTAGCAAATTCTGTCCATAAGTGATAATCTTCAGACGAAGGAAAATCATTTGAATACTTTAATTTATTATTCACCAAAACATCAGTTCTGAGCATTACTGTAGGATGAGCAATTGGACAACTAAACAATAATTGAGCTTTTATTATTCCATCAGAACAGGGTATTCTTTTTCGCTTTAGTTTTCTGTTTTTCAATTTACAATATTGAGATCCACATAAACCGTAATCCTTATTTTCTTCAAGAAAATTAATTTGTTTCTCGAATCGTGTTGGCAGGCTTATATCATCGCAATCCATGCGGGCAATATACTTACCCTTAACTAATGTAATACCTTTATTCAATGTTTGAATTAAACCCAAATTCTGTTCGTTTTTAACATATACAATTCTTGGATCATGATAATATAAAATTATTTCTTCACTATTATCTGTAGAACCATCGTTAATTATAATGTATTCAAAATCAGAATAAGTTTGTTTTAAAATACTCTGAATAGCTTCATTCAGATATAATCCACCATTGTACACAGGCATAATTACACTTACCAATGGGTTGATATTTTTTACATTTTCAACCATTCGTTGGGGATTAAATCTTTAGTGTTTTTTTCTGGGTTATTAAACCATTTCTCTGGCGTTATAACAATTTTCGCTAAATTAGTATTTAGCCATGCAGCCCACCAGCTAAAACTACTGTTCGCAATTATGTTATGCTTACATAAGCTCATTAATCGCATATCTTCATAGCTATCTTTACCTTTATTATAATCAATAAAAGTAACAGGAAAATTAAAACTTAAATTATGTTTAGTCCATTCTGTATCATCAGAAAAAACAAAAAGATTAATTTCAGGTTCCTTTTCAGATAAGAATTTCACTGCTTTCTGATAATATTCAACATTACACAAACCATGTTGTTGTAATCCAATTTCATTTACATAATCAGTTCTTCTTACGTGAATACTAACAGAATTAACAGCCGATATAAGATTAGCTAATTCTTTATTAGTTATTGACGAATAATCTTTAAAAACAAATTCATTATGAATAATGGATTCTATGGATTTAAAATATTTTTCAGATTGCCAGTAACCTTCAATGTAAGTATTATTCTTTTGTTTAAAAAATTTTTCAGTATAACAAAAATCAGGTTCGCAAAAGTATTTATACTTTCCCAAATTCTTAAAACTTCTGATAAGTCGATTTGAATTTTTAACGTCTAAAAAAGGTTTTATATCTTCATTCGAAGCAATGTTATTAATTCCGGAAAAAACATCAAGTTCATAATACCTTTGTGTCCACTTATTCTCTGGTTTTATATTAAAAAAACTAACATCAACTTTTAAATCAGTATTTAACTTCATAGCAAGTGCCTTACCAGCTGCATACTGAAACATTTGATTTCCAAGGCCACCATTAAGTCTTACAACTATCATTTATATAAAAACTTTAACCAAATATACCTTTTTTAATCTTAAAAATTTTAGCTAAATATATTATTTTCAAATAATAACCTTTCCCATTCCATTCAGGATAGTATGTTTTAAGTTTACTTGAACTAAAAACTTTATATTTCATAAATAATCCAAGAAATAATTTAATGTATTTTTTCTTATCTTTATTTTGAACCAGTTCTTTAAGTTTATCATACAAATGCATATATTCACACAATTCAATATCAGGTGTATTACACTCTGCACTTACATTATGAGATGCATTAGAAACTGAATTAATTATTGGTGCATTTATATAAATCACTTTTTTGCCATTTTGGATTACCCGAATATAAAATTCAAAATCTACTACATATTTAAGTGTTTTATCGAAAACTAATCCGATATCTTTTTTGTAAATGGTTGAACTTGGAGCTCCCAGAATATTTCCTAAAAGTAAATTCACAGGGTTTGCCAGAATATCATTTACGTCCAACATAGTGGGTTGCAACACCCATTCTTTATTATCCTTTTCGATTAATACATGCACCGCACTAAATACAAAATCGGCATTATTTAATTCAATTGTTGAAACAAAATTTTCTAAACTATTTTCATCTGCAAACCACTCATCGTGGTGCATAATTTTAATATATTCACCTTTAGCTTTTCTTATTGACTCATTCCAGTTTTCAGGAGTCCCTTTAGGAGGATTATTTCGAAAATATTTTATTTTATTTATGAAAGTTGTTTTAAATCGTGAAACAAGATTTTGTACATCATCAGTTGAAGAATCATCTGATACTATTATCTCATAATCCTGAAATGTTTGAATTGCTATAGAATTCAAATTTTTTTCCAAATATAAAGTTTGGTTATATGTTGGAATACATATAGAAACTTTTGGTGTAGTCATTGTTAAGGTTTAATAATTAAGCCTTGACATGTTGGTAATGAAAGTATCTTAACATCTTTTGATGTTGCCCATTTATCGTGTTCTATTTTTTGATTTAAACAGCCAGGATAACCATAATCGTCTAACACAATCATTGCACCACTTACCATTTTATCCCAAAAATAATCCATAGCAGCAACTTCTGGAACTGCCGTATTCATATCAATTGATAAAAATGCAACTTTATCAGGTTTTGCCAGAGGTAATGTATCTGGAATTACTCCTTTTATTAGTTCTACATTAAAATCCTTAAAAGTATTTTTAACTTGGTCATATAAATTTACAGTATGTGCATATCCCAGTTCAGAATTTCTCCCAAGTTCGTATTCAGTACTATATTTTTCACTTAATCCTTGGAAAGTATCCATTAAATAATACTTCTTCTTTAAATTTTTAAAATCTATAAAATTGATAATAGCCATAGTACAGAATCCAGTATACACGCCACAATCCACAAAGTCACCCTCAAGTTTAGCACCATGACTTGCAGCCCAACATAACACATGAACTCTCCACTGGATATCGTAATTTTCAAGTAGTCTTCCACCAATTTGTTTACACAACTTATACGATTCTGCAAATTTAGGTTCGTTAATGAAATCTGAGTTATGATAAGTATATAGTAAATCATTTGCATACGTAATATCCTTTTTAGGCAATACGTAATATCTCTTATGGTTTACAATTCTATATTTGAATTGTTTTAACAATGAAGCAGGAATTATTTTTCTTAATATTTTTTTCATTTCATTTCTCGTTTTTCTGTCTCCCATTTACATAGTGGACGAACCATCCCAGGGAAACCTAAAGTATAATTACCTCTTGCTGAATCTCCTTTCATATAATCAATAACATTGAAACTTACAGCTTCTTTTTCGTGATAATAAATAGTAAATGGCTCTATTTTTATAATTGCAACTCCAACTACAACAACCCCTTCAGCTAATAAATTTTCAGGTATCCACATAGTGGTGGTATAAATTCCTTTGGAACGAGGTTTTGTTCTTAGGTCAGAAACTACATCGTGAGTATTAAAGACATTAACTCCTTCTTCATTATAAAAATTAAAAGAATGAGTAAATATATCTCCATCCTCTAACACTTCATATTCCATTGAGACACCTATCTTTTTAGTTATCTCAAAAGTTGCTTTAATTTCATAGCTTTCATTATGAATACTCACTTTTCGTAACTTAACAATATTATTTGATGGGATATTTGGACTGTTTAGCCAACTCCGATATGAACTTGATTCTGTTCCGGTATTCAGATAAGATTTAATTACTGTTTCGGTTGGTCCTATTTGTTTTATTTCTCCATTGTCAAGAAGAATAGTTTTATTACATAACCGTAAAACAGTTTCCATACTATGGCTAACAAATAATACAGTACGTCCCTCTCTTTTACTAACATCTTCCATCTTTCCAAGGCATTTTTTCTGAAACGAACTATCACCAACCGCTAAAACTTCATCAATTAATAATATTTCAGGTTCGAGGTGAGCTGCAACAGCAAATGCTAATCGCACATACATTCCAGACGAAAACCGTTTAACAGGAGTGTCTAAAAACTTCTCTACTTCGGAAAAAGCGACAATTTCATCAAATTTCTTTTTTATTTCAGCCTTGCTCATTCCAACTATTGAACCATTTAAAAAGATGTTTTCTCTACCTGTTAACTCAGGATGAAATCCAGTGCCAACTTCCAATAAACTAGCAACTCGCCCATCTATAGTTACGCGTCCTTTGGTAGGAGTAACAATTCTGCTTAGTACTTTTAACAGGGTAGATTTTCCAGCCCCATTTCGACCTATTATACCTACTCTTTCGCCTTGTTTAATCTCAAACGAAACATCTTTTAATGCCCAAAATTCTTCTGACTTAAGGTTTGATATTTTCGAAGTAGGATTAAAGATTGCTTTTATTTTATTTGTTAAAACATCACGCAATGCTATATAGTGTTCTGCATTCTTATGTTTAAGAAAGTAACTTTTACTTAGATTCTGAACTATTATAATTGGATCGCTCATTTTCTATATTATGTCGGCAAATGATTTTTCCATTTTTCGGAAATACCAAACTCCTATAAATAAAAACAATAAACTTATACCTATTGAGATAATAAACCCTGGTATATAAATCGTTGTATTACCTCCTAAAATACACCAACGGAAACCATCAATTACACCAACCATTGGATTTAATGAATAAATATATTTCAATAGTTCAGGGATTTTTTCGCTGTTATAAATATCGTTACTAGTAAATGCCACGGGTGAAATATATAAACCGAATTGTACAACAAAGGGAATAATGTATCTGAAATCGCGGTATTTTACATTCAGTGCAGAGATATATAAACCCGTTCCCATGGCTGTAATAATGGCTAACAATAGAAAAAGAGGAAGAAAAAACAATTTATAATCTGGTATATACTGATAGTAAAACATAAATACTATCAATATTACAAAAGAAATAAGAAAATCAATGAGACAAACAATAACTGTACTTGCTGGTACTATTAACCTAGGAAAATATACTTTTGTGAGTAAATTTGAATTAGCAATTAATGAATTACTAGTTTCGCTAAATGAAGAGGAAAAAAACTGCCAAGGTAAGGTTGCTGCACAAACCAAAAGAATGCGGGGTATTCCCTGAGGAACATTAGAACCAAACAGCCATCCTATAAACCACATAACTGTTATTGTTAGCAAGGGTCGTATAACACTCCACAAAATACCAATTGCAGTTTGTTTATATCTTACTAAAATATCACGCCAAGCTAAAAAATAGAACAAACCTCTGTAATTCCAAATATCTTTCCAATAATTAGTATTTTCAGTTCCTTGCTCTATAATTATTCTCCGCTTACTCATTAATACAAATTTAGTTTATATTGTATATAAGTGCAAAGTTAATAGATATTTTTATTTTTTTACATTTACTAATTGAACTTTATCAATCAAAAGATTACATTTAAATGTGTATTTTTTTAATTTTAGAATAAATTTAAACTAATTAAACCCAAATTACGAATTATAAAGCTACTGTTCTGATTTTCAAATAGTATCTAATGCGTAGCATTAGAAATAAAATCAAAGATAATCTCCTGCAATCCTTATTGTATTTGGTTTACAGAATAAATATAAATTTCATTTTCATCTATTGCGTAATTTGGGATAAAAGGATTGAGAGATAAAGAACTTATTTTATTATTTGAAGATACTGATACATGTCCTTTAATTTTAAATATAATTAATGTATCATTAACTTTATTCAAAAAGAAGATTAATACCTATAACAATCTACCAAATGATCGTTC
>Ga0172368_10008502_pt1 | contig 10442 bp, 11 predicted proteins | sample Lak11m_FD_114540 | JGI IMG/M metagenome (GOLD analysis project Ga0172368, IMG submission 114540) | Freshwater microbial communities from Kabuno Bay, South-Kivu, Congo - kab_022012_11m | ecosystem: Environmental > Aquatic > Freshwater > Lake | place: Democratic Republic of the Congo: South-Kivu...
GACAGCCTGAATGGCTCACGCCAAGACGCAAAGAACGCCAAGACACCCTCTGTATGGATTCTTTGCGCCCTTTGCGCCTTTGCGTGATGCTCTTCCAAGTCCAGCAGGTCATTGACCATTACAGAATCCATTATATTCCGTTAGCCTGAGAGCTTCATCCGCCCAACGACGGGGACACAGATCGGACTTAAGTCGGAGGCCCGCGTGGGCGACCACGGAGAGATCGCCGCGACAATCACACCCATCACGCGTAGGGTGGAGGGGCAGTACCTCCGTGTCTGCCCTCAGCCGGTTCCATATCTACCGCCAGTTGACCGCCGAACTCCCACATCTCGGCAACTTTGCCATCTTGGACGCGGAGCATGCACGTCCCGCCCGGCTCCTCGGGCCAGGACGAAAGAAGCGTGAATAGGGAAGGCCCCGGTTCGCCATCTCCGAACTTCCACCAGATCGTAACCAGGTTCCCATCGCCGACCACGCGCTCCATCTCCAGGTGCCCGTTGGCGTGGGCTGTGCGCACGCCGGAAACCCGCGTGCGTAAACCATCCAGGCTTAGCGTGTTCCCGTCGCCGCCGAGGTTACGAAAGGCGAATTCATCAGCAAACAACCCATGCAATTCCGTGCCGTTGTCACCATCCCACAGAACCTTTAGAGCCCGGTCCGCGACGATGACATTACTGGCTGTAACCATCGCATCCTCCCTCCTGTTCATCTCCGGACAGCGCGGCGGGTGAAAGGCCACGCAGTGAAGTAAGGGGACCAGGAGTATCACCTGAGGGCTATCCAGACAACTTCCCTTACACTGAGGGCCGACCTTCGACCGCGCGCCGGCCCGATCAGAAACCGTTCAGAGCGGGTTATTCGGATGGGCGCTTGACACGCGGCTGTTCCCCGGCACCCACATGCCGAATCGCATCCAGAAGCGACGCGACGTCCGTTGTCTTCTCAACAAAGGCCGCCGCGCCGGCCGCGAGCGCGCGCCGCTTGCTGCCCGGATCATTGTGAATGCTGAGAATCACGACGGCGCCACTCGCTTGCGTGATATTCAAGGCCTTGGTGACGGCGACGCCATCCAGGCCAGGCATTTCTAAATCAAGCACCACCACATCGGGGTGCTCCTCCGCGGCGAGGCGGAGCGCGGTTTCACCGTCACCGGCTTCACCTATGACTGTAAGGTCAGGTTCCAACGCGAGACACATTCGCAATCCCTGCCTCACTGCGGGTTGATCATCCACCAACAACAAGGTCGTCATATCTATCTTTGCTCGCATACTTGCTGCTTCTGTTGATTGTCTAATGCACCGCATTGTGCTATACTGACAGCATTGAGCTGGCCTCCATCGGATCGGATGTGAAGAGAACCTGCGATAAGCCGATCCAAGTCTTAGTATAAAGATCTGGGCCAGTTCCTGCATCGGGCGGAATACTTGTTTAATCTACACACTCAGGATGATTTAGGGTATCCGCCAAAAGGCTGACAGCAACCATGCCTATCCGGATTATCATTGCCGACGATCACAGTGTTGTTCGCCAGGGCCTTCGTATGTTTCTGGGACTCGATCCGGAGTTTCAGATCGTGGCCGAGGCCGCCGACGGCGCTCACGCTCTAGAGCTGGCCCGAGAGATCAAACCTGATGTTGTCCTGATGGATTTGTTGATGCCAGAAATGGACGGCATTCAGGCCACAGCCATGATCCGGCATGACTTACCTGACACGGAGGTCATTGCACTGACGAGTGTGCTCGAGGACGCATCTGTCATCGGCGCGATACGCGCCGGTGCCATCGGTTATCTGCTTAAAGACGCGGAAGCCGATGAACTCTGCCGGGCCATCCGGGCGGCGGCCGCGGGCCAGGTACAGTTGTCACCGAAAGCGGCCGAGCGGCTGATGCGCGAAGTGCGCGCACCTGATAGCCCGGAGGCATTAACCGAGCGCGAAACCGAGGTTTTGCGGCTGTTGGCCGAGGGTCATGCAAATAAAGAAATTGCCCGGACCCTGAATATCGGTGAGAAAACGGTCAAGACTCACGTCAGCAACATTTTGGCCAAACTCGGCGTGCCCAGCCGCACGCAGGCCGCCTTGCACGCCGCCCGGATCGGGCTCGTCACGCTGAAGTAACCCTCTGTTCAATCGTCACTACGGATGAGGATCCTGCGAAGGAGCAGGTGCACACACATCCGGGTTCAGGGTGCCCGGGGGCGCCGGTTCAGGGTTGCACCCCACAGCCGCGGGGGCCGACGTTGGCGTGGGCATCGGCGTGGGCGTGGGTGTTGGCGTGACAGGCGGGATCACCGGCGCTTCCACCGGCACCGTGTTATCGCCTCCGCTCAAAAGCAGCGTCCCGTAGCCACTTGGGTCACCGGCGGATTGGCCCCTCCAGATCATGGAATTCGTGGCTCCACCCTCTCCATCGTTCTCCTGCAAGGCAACAGTGAAACCGGCCTGTTGGCCTGATCCCAACGGGTCGGGACGAAGCAAGCTGGACGGTATATACAGTTCGACGCTCCATCCTCCCGCGCGTAAGCTCACCGCAGCGGTCACCCCCTGCGGCGGCGGTCCGCCGAGATCGGCCACGCTGCCGTCCGTCGCAACAACAAGAAGATGGTCATCGAAGCCGCCGGCCGCGCGGTCGAAGGCACCATCAAGCGCAAAATCGATCGTGTCGTAGGGCGATATGCTCGCAGCGTCTGGGGTCTGGGTATCGTCGGTGACGTCGGCAGCGAGAACCAGCGCGTCGCCACGCCACGCGCACCATACATTCGCCGACAACTCGTTGGGCGATGGCCGGGGCCCGACACCATCACTGGCAACGTACTCGGCCGTATCACGATCCAAGCGAATGGCCACGGGATCAACCCAATCACTCAACGCCCCATCCAGCACGAAATCAGGACTTGATTGAAGGCACTCGGCCACCGATGCCTGGCCCGCTGACGGCACCTCGGTCGCAGGGGAAGAAGGTCCGGCCGGCGTGGTCGCGGGCTGCGGCGTGGATGTTGGCAACGACCCCGAACGAGCATGCGCCGTCACCTGCACGAAATGAATAGTCTCATCGCCATCCCCGCGGCTCAAGATGCGGAAGTCACTGCCTGGGGACTTGCTACCGCCCGCCTCCCGATTGGCAAACTGGGCATCATTTAGCTCAAAGGTTGCGCTGAGCCACTGGTCAGTGTTGCCTTTAGTGATCACACCCGCGCTGCGATAGGCGTCGCCGGTGCTGTCGTACTGCAGCTCCCAGGTATCGGTGCCATGATCGAGATAAACGACGCTCACCGTCACCTGGTTAGTTCCTCCATAAATATACCCGTCGTCCACATTGAAGTACATGTCAGGGTTTCCGTTGGCCGCGTCAGTGCGTCGGGTATAGCGGCCTTCCGGCGCATTGCCGATGCGCCACAGGGGCACCGTCCTGCCGCCGGGCACGGCGTCGTTCTGATAAAGCCAGAACTGATAGTTGCCCCACTCCGGATACCAGGTATACTCGGTCTCACGCAAGGTGGTCCAGACGCCGGGTGTGTCAGCAAGCGTGCGCCCCAGGTATTGGTTGGCGAACCTGATCATGTCCCAGCGCGCGGGGTCGGTGACCTGTGGATAGTCAAGCAGGATGAAATCCGCATGTTTGTCCAGCGCGTTGTAAATCCGCCACATCGTCGCTGCGGCGTCGTCGGCGCCGCTGGTCTGCGTGCCCTCGCCGACCAACGGCACCTGGTTGCTCCACTTGAACATTGGGTCGTACTGGCCAGTTCCATAAAACGATACGTTGGGATCGTCAATGATCTGGCTGTCACCGTCCGGCTTGAGGCCGCTGTGTTGCAGGCCCACCCCGTGAATAGCGGCATAGTCGGTGACGAGACGACGTTCCTGCATCAACAGATAGCGCGGCGCATACTCCATCACCAACGCTGTGTCGGGGAAGGCCTGGGCGTACGCGTCAATCACCTGCTCGACGTAGGCAACCCACTTGTCGCTTGTCAATCCGGCGGCCGAAAGGCAGGTATTCTCCACGGGCATGGCGGGGGATGTCTCGCCGAAAATCCCGGTGCCGATTTCAATGAAAGCAATATGTGGATCACCGTTGTAGTGCTTGCCGAGCGCCTGGATGAACTTGCGGTACTCCGCCTGGTATCCCGCATCCCAATACGCGGGGATGGCTTCGCCGTCGGGACACACCAGTTTTGCTGAAGGATAGGCCTGGAACACGTAATCCGGCACGCCCATGCCACCGCAGCAAGGGCCCTCGTAGGTGTCGATGCCGAACGCCACAGGCTTGCCCAGTGCATATTCCTGTGCCATCCAGCGATCCAGCCAACCCCAGTCATACGCCTGGGCGTTGGGCTGGAGCAGCTTCCAGGTAGCTACAATGTGCCCGCCGACGATCGGGGCGTTCTGCGGACTCAAATGCTGCCAATCGTAGAAAATGTAGACGCCGGATGGGCCGCCCTTCCCTGCCGCGGTGATTGAGGCCTCGCTGGGCACGAAGATACCCCCTACGGCAGTGAGCAACGCGACGATCAAGAAGGCAACCAGGAACAGCCGACGCAGCGGCGCGGGCCGGCGCAAGGAACGGTGTCGGACAAGATCCGCGCTGACAGCGCCGCTGGTGGGCGAGAGTCGCGTGGAAGGGTGAGAATTGGTAGTTGGAACGTCCATGAGACCTCGCCTGTTCGCTCGACGATGCGGTGGGCAAAAACGTACGAACACCTCCGCGCTTCAACGGTGCGGCGCACGTATACCGGATTCTAGCCGACCGGCGTCGGGTATTTAACGAGCGAAGGATTGAATCGGCCTCACCATTCTGAGGGATGGGAAAAGTCCGCCAAAAGGTGGAGGAAGCGTACTACAACCGAGGACGCAGCGCATAGTTCAGCAGCACGAAAACGATCAGCGCGCTCACGATGAGCAGCACCGCCACAGGCTGCGCGGCGGACAGGCCGAACCCCTCGAAGCGCTCGTACACCAGCACCGGCACGATTTTGGGGTGATAGGCGAGGATCACCACCGCACCGAACTCGCTCACCCCGCGCGCCCACATCAGCAGTGCACCCGCCAGCACGCCCTGCCGCGCCTGCGGCAGCGCCACGTGCCAGAACGCCTGCCAGTGGCTCGCGCCGTCGACCAACGCGGCGAGCTTATGTTCCTCGTCCACCAGGGCAAACGCCTCGCGGGCGGTAGTTACCAGGAACGGCAGGCTGACGAACGCCATCGCCACGACGATCCCCGCCACGTTATCGGTGAAGAGGATTTCCAGCGGCGCCAGGACTCCTCCCAGCAGCCCTCAACGGCCGAAAACCAGCAGCAACGCGATGCCGGCCGCGGTGTGCGGGATAATGATCGGGAGATTGACGATCGCCTGGATCAGATGCTTGCCCCGGAAACGCCGCCGCGCCAGCAGGTAGGCCAGCGGCGCCCCCGTCAGCAGCCCGAAGGCGACCGCGGCCAGCCCGCACAGGAAGGTCAGGCGGATTGATGCCAGCACCTCGGGGTCCCGTAGCGCATCCCACAGCGAGATCGGGGTTGTGGAAAAAAACGCGGCGCCGATGGGGGCAACGAGAAAAAGCAGCAGGGTGCCCCCAGCCAGGCTTAAGAAGACATCTAACGCCGAGAGGCGGCTCACGGCGCCCCGGCTGGTCGGCACAGCGATTGGAGCGCGGCCGGCACGTGCTCGAACCCATCGGCAAGCGGCTGATCGAACAGCGGATGCTGGTTTGCCTCCATCACCGCGCGGCCTTCAGGGCCGAGCAGGAACGCGATGAACTCGGCTGCCTCCTCAGGGTGCGGCGCGTTGCTCGGGATGGTGATCCCATAGCCGATCTGTTCCCCGCGAAAGCTTGGCTTGACCGTGGCGAAGCGCCGGAAGTCCAGGTTGACCTGCACGCGAGCGTAGGCCGTCTCTTGCTCCTGGGCGCCGAGGTTCTCCTCATCCGGCAGCCGCACCATCTCGAGCCCGTGCTGCCGGATCACCGACTCGTACTCGAAAGAGTAATCCAAGTCGCCCGACTCCAACAGCGCGACAAGCTGAATGCTGGCCCCGCGCAACACCACGTGCGAGCCAGACTTTGTTTCCAGGATCTCGGGCACGGTGAAGGTCACCAGGTCATCATCCAGGAAGATCGTCACGGGACTGGTGAACTGTCCGTTGAACATTTGGGGGAAGTACGTGTACGTGCCAGTGCGCGCCTGGGCCAGCGCGAACGCCATCAAGCCGCGATAACCCACCGCATCGAAGCGCGGATCGGCGATGCCCACCCTCACGTCAGGCCGGGCGAGAATCTCCGGCCAGTTCTCCGCGGTGATCTCACCGGCATCCTTGCTCTCCGGCCGGTAGGCGATCGCCAGGCGGTTGCTGGCGAAGCGGATGTACCAGTCAGCGTAGGCGCGACCGGTGTCGGGATCCTGTTGCCCGTACATCAGCATTGGGATCAGCGATGCGTCGGCGGTAGCAACAACGTCGATGGGCTCGTGCAGGTCGGTGGCATGACGGATGACCTGAATGCTGCCGTGGTACTCGGCGCGCACGTCAATCTCCGGGTACTGTGCTTCGAATGCTTTCTCCAGGGCGTCGAACGGCACAATCAGGCTGCCCGCGCCGAGCACTACCAACGGCACGCGCGACGCCGGAGACGTGGCGGTCGCCTCCGGCGCGGGCGTTGGGATCGTCGGCATGGCGATCGGCGTTGCAGGCGCGGCCGCGGGAAGCAACACCGGGCTCATGCAGCCGGAGATCAGCAGGCCGAACAAAACGACGAACGGGAATATCCGTCTCACGGACACGATCGCCTTCCCTATTTGCGCAAATGCTGTAATGGTCAGTGACCTGCGGAGCAGAGTTATCCGCCTCCCGAGCCCTTCACATACTTGTCGAAGAACGCGATCGAGCGCTGCATCGCCAGCGCGAAGTTGGCGTTGATGTTGTGGTTGTCGCCCGGATAGGTGTAAAGCTCGACGGTCTTTCCTGCCGCCTGCATCTCCGCAAACAGCGTCTGCGAGGCCGCGACAGGCACCTCTTCGTCCGTGACACTGTGATCGAGCTGCAGCGGGCCGGAAATATCGGCAAGATAGCTGTTCGGTGAGATAGACGCCCAGAAGGCCGGATTCTGCTCGGGTGTGCCGTACTTGGCCGTAAGCTCCTGGCGCCAGGGCCGTCCGTAAGGGCCAAACCGCCCTGGCAGTACAGGCGTGGGCGGCACCCGAGTCGGCCGCGCGGGATTGTTCTCGCGAGCGAAGATATTCGGATAGGGCGCCACCACACCTCCCCAGATCACGCCGGCCTTGATGTCTTTGGAAACAACCATGGCCCGCAGGGTAAGCGAACCGCCCATGGAATGCCCCCACATGCCGATCCGGTTCGGATCCGCGTCCTTGTACGCCTTCATTGACGCCAGCGCGTTCAATACATCGTCGGTGTAGCCGGGTGAACCGTAAGCACCCTCCGGCGGCCCCTCGGAGCTGCCGTGCCCCCGGTAGTCGGACTTGAAGACGATGTAGCCGTTGCGGGCGATGGCATCCACATAGGCTACATAGCGCTCTGTGGTTCGGTATTGCGCGGGCGGAATGTAGCCGTGATTGAAGATGATGACGGGCCAGCCGGTTGGTGGCTTAGGGCCGGTAGGCACGGTCATCAGCGCGTGGATTTTGTAACCGTCGGACTGGTACGAGACAATGTAACGGTTATAGTTCGCGCCCGGCGCCAGCGTCTGCTCGAACACGATCTCGCTGCCCGGATAACTCTGCTGGCGCATGACCTCGATCTGGAGCGGGTAGGGGTCCTGCGAAGGGAAAGTCGTCGTGACCGTTGCAGTTGCGACCGTCGCGGCCTCATCCGCTGAGGCCGGCGCAGGTGTAGCGGTCATCAGCGCGAGCAGCGGTGTAGCGGTTGCTGCCGGCAGCGCGGTTGCCGTCGCGGCAGGCGACGCAGTCGGCGATTCAGTCGGCGGGATCGCGAGGGATTCCGTCGTTGCCGTGGGGGAATCGACGGTCGGCTCGCCGGAGGTCACGCCGCCCTCGTCGGGCGGAGGCGCTTTGTCGGGCTGCGCAGGCGTAACCGCAGCCGTTGCTGTTGGAACGGGCAGTGGCGTCGGGGTCGGAGCCGGACGGCCCCCACAGCCGGCGAGCGCGATGACGCCGGCCAATGCCAGCCCCCAAAAGCGCCTGAGTCCTACAGGTGTCATTCATTCCTCCGATGAAGCGCGGGATGTGTCGAGGTCGGCTGGCAACATAACTACCCCGGATAGGTTAATTATAACGCAACATTGTCGAGATAAACGCGTGCGGAATAGCGGCGACCCTCCCGCGGGTTGGAATACCCGCGGGAGGGTCGCAGAACTGATGAGATATTGAAGTGTGCTACACGCCGAGCTTTTGTCGCAGTTCATCGAACTCCTGCGACGTGATCTCTCCGGCCGCCAATCGGCGCCGGAGCGTCTCAAGCACAGGGTCGGCCTGCACGCTTGGCGCCGACGGCGCATTCTGCTGTGGCGGCGTATTCTGAAGCGATCTGAACGAGCCAGAACGCACCAGCCGAACTACCAGCCACACCACAAGGCCGATGACCAGGGCCCAGAACAGCAACATTGCCAGGCCACCCAGGAACGGTAATACGCCGAAGCCCCAACGCATTCCCCAACCACCCATAATGTTGTTACCTCCCCTTGACCGGTGTTACACCAGCTTCACCGGCAGATGACGACCCCGTCCGATTATCGATGCCCTCGATGCCCGATGTTACCTGGACAGACCAGCGCCTGGGTCGGCGGGTGTGGTCGCCATCCTATAGCGTCCCGGCAGGCACCGAATGAGAACCTTCGCGGTGCCCAGCCGTGTCGCCTGGACTCCTTAGCATCGACACTGAAAGTATACCAAAGCCGTGTGAAGATTTGATGAAGGAGGTATTGGTAGTTGATTAGGATGTGTTCAAGATGTGTCAAGGCCCGGCCGTTCTGTTACACTGCGGCCGTGCTTTCAGCTATCAGCAGGCAACGCTCTCTTGCGCGAACCGTGCCATAGGATGATAATCACCGGAAACTTATCCTGGGGAAGAAGGTGTGGCTTGACTGTCCATACCTGACCCCGACTGGTGTGAAACCTCTATGGACTATGTCTTCAAGCTCGCGCATTTCGGCTACCGCCCCGACACGCCGATCATTAAGGACATGTCGCTGGAAGCAGACACCGGGGAGATGATCGCGCTGGTGGGGCCTACCGGCGCGGGCAAGACGACGATCATCAACCTGCTGACGCGGTTCTACGAGATCAACGGCGGCAGCATTACTATCGACGGCCAGGATATCCGCGACATCAAGAAGGCCGACCTGCGCCGCCAGCTCGGCCTGGTGCTGCAAGACACGTTCCTGTTCTCCGGCTCGGTGATGGAAAACATCCGCTACGGGCGGCTGGACGCGACCGATGAGGAGGTGATCGAAGCGGCCCGCATGGCAGACGCGGATCACTTTATCCGGCAGTTGCCGCAGGGTTATCAGACACACCTTTCGGAACGGGCGAGCAACCTCAGCCAGGGCCAGCGGCAACTCCTGGCCATCGCCCGCGCCATCCTCGCCGACCCCGGCATCTTGATCCTGGATGAGGCTACCAGCAGCGTGGACACCCGCACGGAAGCCCGTATCCAGGAAGCCTTGCTCAGGCTGATGGAGGGGCGGACCAGCTTCGTGATCGCCCATCGCCTGAGCACCATCCGTGACGCGAATCGTGTCCTGGTGATCAACAACGGTGAGATCGTCGAGCAAGGCACGCACCAACAATTACTGGATCGACGGGGGTTCTATCACCACTTGTACATCAGCCAGTTCAAGGGACAGCAAATCTGAGGTTTGTGGAGGAAGCTACCATGAGCATCCGTGCCCGTTACGTACACACCAACCTCGTCGCCCGCGACTGGCGGGCGTTGGCGGATTTCTACCGGGATGTCTTCGGCTGCGTGCAGGTGCCGCCGGAGCGCGATTTTTCAGGGCCGGGCCTTGAAGATGGCACCGGTATTGCAGGAGCTCATCTGCGCGGGGCTCACCTCCGGCTGCCGGGCCACGGCGACGAGGGACCAACACTGGAAATCTTCAACTACAACGTGCTGGCAGATCGCCCGCCAACAGCCGTCAATCGGCCCGGTTTCGGCCACATCGCGTTCAGCGTGGACGATGTCGCGCACGCACGCGCGGCCATCCAGGCCGCGGGCGGGCAGCCGGTCGGCCAGATCGTGACACTGGTATTGCAGGATGGGGCTCGGGTCACGTGGTGCTATGTGACCGACCCGGAGGGTAATATCGTCGAGCTCCAGTCATGGCTCCGATGAGGTCAAATCACAGCGGATACTGTAAGGGTCAATGACATGCTGCCGGGCGACGATCTCACGCAAAGGCGCAAAGGACGCAAAGAATCACTATCTTGGCGCTCTTTGCGTCTTGGCGTGAGCATTTGGGCCGTGCATCATGTC
>Ga0172368_10008504_pt1 | contig 10441 bp, 13 predicted proteins | sample Lak11m_FD_114540 | JGI IMG/M metagenome (GOLD analysis project Ga0172368, IMG submission 114540) | Freshwater microbial communities from Kabuno Bay, South-Kivu, Congo - kab_022012_11m | ecosystem: Environmental > Aquatic > Freshwater > Lake | place: Democratic Republic of the Congo: South-Kivu...
GCTAACGGTTTCTTTTACTTGATCATCTTTCTTCATAAATGTTTGAAATCTTCCATAACCCCAATAAACACCCAGAGCGATCATAAGGCAGACCAAAACAAGTACAAAATTTTTCATATAAAACAGTATAACAAAAGATAATTTCAATGAAAATGATAGAATATATTATATGGGAAAAGCAGAGGGAGCCGTGCCTGCTTCGGAATATAGTATCGGACAAAAAGTTTTAATTCTTCAATATTCCTGTTTTCCAGGAAGATTGGGAACATACGGAAGGGTTGATTCGATGAACGGGGGAGTTCCGGTAACCGCAAAGTGTGATGATTGCGGTCAATCGATCGGCGTAAATCTTAAAGCAATGCAAGAATTGCGACAAACAAAAAAACCTAAAGCATAATTAATTATCCCAAAGTAACATCTTCAAATATTAATCGTCAGGATAGTCTATAACTGCATTTTTGCCCATAAACCACACTGGGTTTAGGGCAACCCTGAACCGTCCTCGCAGTGCGAGGTCTGGTTCATGAGTTGTAGGTTATAAGCGGTTGACCGTATTTATTATTAAATATTAAATATTAAATGTTAAAGGTTAAATAAATATTAAAAAACTAAAAAGTTAAACAAGCTTGACATTATGATAAATTAGTCATAAAATAATTATGAAAATTATTTATTATCCCGTAATCGAAAAAGAAATTAAGATCTTAGATCAAAAAAAACAAATCCAAGCTCATAAAGGTGGTTGACTTATTTGAAGAATATGGTTTTCAATTATCAATAGAGTTTTTAAAGAAAATAACAAAAGAAATTTGGGAATTAAGAGCGGGTAGATGTAGATTATTATTTGGAGTAATTAAAGATATTGGTGTTGCAGTTTGTTTATTTCAGAAAAAAACTCAAAAGACACCAATAAAAGAAATTAGATTAGCAATTTCCCGTTTTAAACAATATGAAAAATAAAAAATGGACTACTCATGGGGAACTAAAGGCTCAATTGATGAAGGATCCGGAATTTGTAAAAGAATATGACAAATTGGAGGCGGAGTTTCAAATAGCCAGCCAAATGATAGAAGCTCGAATAAAACAAAACATTTCTCAAGAAGAGCTAGCCAAAAAAGTTAAGACCGGTCAGGCAGTCATTTCTCGTTTGGAAGGTGCTAATGGAAAACCATCAATCTCTCTCTTAGAGCGGATCGCCCGCGCGCTTAATATAAAGTTTAATATCACTATTCAATAGCGTCCATCCTTGGTCTTCAAAGAATTACCATGGTAAAGATCCCTGTTTAAGGTTTTTTTGATTTTTTATTAACTGATTGCTATAATCCGATTAACTAATTTTTTAACAAAAATATATGTCTATATGGTATCCAAGAAAAGGCGGACCGGAAACACCTTCAGGTTTACCGGGAATAAAACCTATTTCACATTTCTTCAAACAAAATCAAAGTAAAGAAAATAAGGCGTTAACTTTTGCTGCCGTCGGTTTTCTTATTCTCGTTCCAGCTCTGATCTGGCTCGCAAAGTTTTATAGATGAGGTAACCTTGTTCTTGCTGCTCTTGAAACTGCATTTGGAGAAGTTGCATTTCCGACAGCCCTACGTACTCTTTTTTCAGAAATTACTCCGTGAAAAGCTCTTACAAGATTTGCAATACAAACTTGAGCAGCCAAAAAAGCAGTTTGTTTATCTGGATAATTACTAAACTTAAATTGATCCATCATTGACTTTGTTTGTCCCTGATCAACAATTGCCATTAGAGCATTATATATAAAAATATTTAGTCGTCAATAGAATTATATTATTATTTGAAAAATGATAAAATAATTTAATGATAGATATAAAGTATCTTCTTTTCGTCTTAGTTCCTATAATTGCTTTTTTATTTGCTTGGTTGGTAATAGAAAGAATAAAAAGGGAGAATCTTGAAGAGAAAATGGCAAGGATAATATCAGGTAATGATAGAGTAGAGGCAAAAACTTATTTAATGACTCCATCAGAACAACGATTTTTTGAAGAAATACAAAAGGTTTTTAAGGAAAAATATTTAATTTTTTCACAAGTAAGTCTTGCTGCAATCATAAATATAAAAGAAAATCAGCTTGATAGATTTGAAAGGAGAAATATAATAAATAAATTTTATTTAGATTTTGTTATTTGTGACAAAAAATCTACAAAATCTTTGTTGGTTATAGAACTTAATGATAAAACTCATATTTTATCTAGTAGAAAAGAACGAGATACATATATCAAAAGCTTATTAGATTCATCAAAAATTCCATTTTATGCTTGTACTGTCAATACAGAAAGTTATCAGGGTGATATAGAAGGAATAAAAAAACTCCTTATTTAAATATCCACAGTCCTTAATTTGAATAAAATTTTATAAAAGTGATAAAATGTATCTTATGGATAAAGTCAAGAATACTTCCGTGAATTCTGGTAATGAGAATTTGGATAAACTTCGTCGTGTTTTCCCAAATTTTGTCAAAGAAAATAAAATAGATTTTGATGCTTTAAAAAAGTTTTTTGAAGTCGAAAAGGTTGTTGCTGGTGAAGAAAAATATGAACTTAACTGGGCAGGCAAAAGCAATGCATTTAAACTTATCCGCACTCCATCAGTCGGAACCTTGACACCACAGGAAAAAGAAAGCAAAGATTGGGATAAAACTGAGAATCTTTTTGTCGAGGGAGATAATCTCGAAGTCTTAAAACTCTTGCAAAAACATTATCGTGAAAAAATCAAAATGATTTATATTGATCCACCATACAATACCGGTAAGGATTTTATTTATAAAGATAACTACACGGAAAATATCTCTGATTATTATGAAAAGACTGGACAAAGTAAAAACGGGATCAAGATGACCACTAACCCCGAATCGGCTGGACGATATCATAGTGACTGGTTAACGATGATGTATCCTCGCCTATTTCTCGCCAGAAATCTACTCAAAGAAGACGGCGTTATCTTCATCTCCATCGACGACAACGAAGTCGCCAACTTGAGATTAATAATGGATGAAATTTTTGGAGAAGAAAATTTTGTTGGTGACATTATTTGGAATTCAACAAAATCTGTTACAAATACAGCTATCATTTCAGTCGCTCATACTCATAATTTAGTTTATTCAAAGAATATTGATTATTGGGTTGAGCACCGTCAAGAATTTAGACTTCCAGAAAACGGGAATGGCTTTTCTAATCCTGATAATGACTCGCGTGGCCCATGGAAAGCAGATCCTTTTCAGGTTGGAGGGTGGAGACCTAATCAGCAATACGAAATAAAAAATCCAAAAACAGAAGAAATTTATAAACCAAATTCTGGAAATAGTTGGAAAAACGATTATAAAAAATTTAAAGAATTATTGAGTGATAATAGGATTGTTTTTGGATCAACAGGCGATGCCGGACCGCAAAGAAAAAGATTTTTGTCTGAAGCCATTGAAAGAGGTCGTGTAACCACGACTCTTTGGAATGATATTGAAACAACTACAAACGGAACTCAAACTCTACATGATTTATTGGGCGGTAATTATTTTACTAATCCTAAACCTGTTTCACTTATAAAAAGATTTGCTCAACTGGCAACCAAAAAGGATGAAATTGTTATTGATTTCTTTGCCGGGTCTGGGACGACAGCTCAAGCGGTAATGGAATTAAATGTCGAAGATGGAGGAAATAGAAAATGGATTTGTGTACAGTTGCCGGAGGCAACTAATGAAGACAGTGAAGCTTACAAAGCCGGTTATAAAAATATTGCTGAAATTGCTAAAGAGAGAATAAAACGAGCTGGAAAAAAAATAAGTAAAGGAGATACTGGTTTTAAATCATTAGCTCTTTCAAAATCCAACTACCGTCAGTGGAATTTATTAACTGATAAAGACGATGAGCAAAAATTAAAAAAACAAATGAAACTGTTTTTGGAAAAACCGTTAGTTGATGGGTACGATGAAAAAACAGTAGTTTATGAAATATTGCTTAAGGAAGGTTTTGATCTTAATTCAAAAGTAACTCAAGAGAAAGGCGCCAATATAAAATATTGGCAAGTGGTTGATGATAATAAAAAATTATTGGTAACGTTTGAGAATAAGATAACAAAAGACCAAGTAGAATCCCTAAAACTAACCGAAGAAGACACTTTTGTCTGCCTCGACTCCGCCCTCGACGACACAACAAAAATAAATATTGGGAGGAATTTAAATGTTAAGGTGATTTAATATGAAATCAAATAATTATCATTGGAGAAATGAAAAAATAAAAATAAAGGACTTGTATTTGTGGGATGAGAATGCTCGTTTTCCAGATAAATACTTTAATAAAACTGAAAAAGAATTAATTGAGTATTTTATATCTAAAAAAGATTTTAAAATTAAAGAACTTGCGGAAGCAGTTATTAAGGATTTAGATTTACCTCAATTAGAAAAAATAGTTGTTTACAATTATGATGAGAGATTGATTGTCCTAGAAGGGAATAGAAGATTGATAGTATACAAACTGATAATTGACCCAGAGCTCACGGATGATAAAAAATTAAAAGATTTTTTTAGAACTCTCAGACTTAAAAACAATATTACCGATGACTACGTTTTAGAGTCATTAGTAACACAGAATAAAGATCAGGGGCTTAGATATATAGATAGAAAACACCTCCAGAGCAATAATCAAGTTAATTGGGGAGATACAGAGCGTGCTCATTATAACGTGAGAAGAGGAAATGCAAAAAAACAAGAATTATTTAAAATAGCATTAGCTAAAATTATTAAATCTTTAAATATTCCAGAACAGCTAAAAGAACAGGTCTTAGGATATGGTTATGTGACTAACTTCTATAGAATTATTGAAAATAAAGCCGCTTGGAAAATTCTTGGGATAGAAATAAATAGTGATGGGAGCTTAATAATAAAAGATAAAAACTTTAATAAAAAACTGGAAGTAATAATTGTAAATGTTCTAAAAAAACATGATTTTAATGGAAATAAAATTGATTCCCGTACTTTAAATAAAAATGAAGAAATAGAAAAATATATATATTCAATTAAAAATGATGATTTCAATAAGGCTGAAAAGGAAATTAGTAAAAGTAAAGTTACAAATCTTCTTGGAGAGGAGACAATTCAAATTACAAAAATAGATTCTATAAGAAGCAACCCTAAATCGACAACAAGAATTTATCTAATTCCAAAAACCTGTGTCTTAAATATTAAAGAAACAAAAATTAACAATATTTACTGTGAATTAAGAAATGACCTTTTACTTGACGATACAAATAAAGCCGTTCCAAATGCTGTGGGCGTTTTGTTTAGAGTATTCCTGGAAATTAGTATTGATTTCTTTTTAGAAAAAGAGGGGGTTATCTTAAAAAATGATATTAAACTCGCTGGGAAAATAACAAAAATATCTGAACATATGGAAAATTCTAAAATTGCAACTAAAAAACAATTGATCAATATAAGAAAAGTTGCCATAGCAAAAACTAGTTTATTATCTATTGATAATTTTCATGATTATGTTCATTCATATAAAACTCAACCGAGTTCAAGTGATCTTAAATTAAACTGGGATAACCTGCAAGAATTTTTTGAAATACTATGGAAATATATTAATAAAAAATTATTTTCAAAAATAAAAGCATGAAATTTTATTCACCACTAAGATATCCTGGAGGAAAAAATAAATTATCAAAATTTATAGCCAAAATTTGTAAAGAAAATAATATTAATGGACATTATGTTGAGCCATATGCTGGCGGAGCGGCCGTTGCCTTATATCTACTTTTTGAAGGGTATGTTTCAAAAATTACTATAAACGATAAAGATCGATCGCTTTATGCTTTTTGGTTTTCAGTTTTAAATAACACTGAAGAATTGTGTAAATTAATAAGTAAAACTGAAATTAACCTTGCCACTTGGTATAAGTATAAAAAAATACAACTAAACAAGCAAAATGCTACTTTGATTGATTTGGGTTTTTCTACTCTTTTTTTAAATAGGACAAATCATTCAGGAATAATAAATGGTGGCATGATTGGAGGACTAAGTCAAAAGGGAAAATATAAAATTGATTGTAGATTCGATAAGGAAGAATTAATTAAAAAAATACGATTGATATCTGAGCACAAAAAAAACATTAAAATTTATCAGCTTGATGCTTTGGTGCTTATTAAAAAAATCCAAAAAAAATCTAAAAAAACTTCGACTATATTTTATTTTGATCCACCATATTACCTGAAAGGAAAATCTTTATATATGAATTTTTATGAACATGATAATCATATAGAAGTAAGTAAGGAAATAAAAAAAATTAAAAACAGCAAATGGATTGTTTCATATGACAATCATAAAGAGATTAAGGAAATGTATAAAGGTTACAAAGCAATAGAATATCAATTATTTCATTCTGCTCACCACGCAAAAAAAAGTAGTGAAGTAATATTTTTCAGCAATAATTTGGTTGTTCCTAATGTTATTTCTCCTTTAAATACTTATCAATGAAATTCAAATTTAACAAAAATTTAGATTATCAAAACGAGGCGATCAATGCCGTCACAGAAATTTTTGAAACAGGGAAAAACCTAATAAATAATAAGGAAATTTTTGAACTTCAATCCTCTCCTATTATTGCTAATGAACTGGAAATAGATAAAACAAGAATTTTTGAAAATCTAAAAAATATTCAGAAGCAAAATAACATTGATGTTCTTGAAAAACTTGACTCGATGGATTTTTCCGTTGAAATGGAAACTGGTACAGGAAAAACCTATGTCTACCTGCGAACAATATTAGAATTAAACAAAAAATATAATTTAAAAAAATTTATCATTCTTGTTCCAAGCGTGGCCATAAGGGAAGGAGTCTTAAAAACAATTGAACAGACCAAAGAACATTTTAGAGAAATATACAACACTCATTTTGGATACTTCGCTTACGACTCTAAAAAATTATCACGGGTAAGGGAATTTGCCCAATCAATAAATATTCAAATAATGATAATGACTATTCAATCTTTCAATAAAGACAGTAATATTATGCGTCAAACACCAGACAGATTTAATGGTGAAAGCCCACTTAACTTAGTTGCGAAAACACTACCTGTTGTGATAATGGATGAACCACAGAATATGGAATCGGAACTTTCAAAATCTGCTATCAATGATTTAACCTCTTTATTTCGTCTTCGCTACAGTGCTACTCATAAACATATTTATAATCTGGTTTATAGACTAACACCTTACGACGCCTATATAAAAGGATTGGTCAAAAAAATAGAAGTTTATGGTGCGGAAGAATCTGATCCCTCCGCTTTTATTTTTAAAGTTGTAGAAATAAAAACCCAAGCGGGAAAACTACCCCAAGCTAAAGTAATTCTTGAAACTAAATTAGCTGGAGATGAATTTGTCAACAAAGAGATTTTGCTTAAAGCTGGAGATGAACTTTATAGAAAAACTAAAAATGAAAAATATCAAGGACTTTATGTAAACGAGATTGACGCAAGAACCAAAAAAGTTGAGATTTCTGATGGAAGAATATTTAAGCTTGAAGAAAATGTCGGAGAAAATAAAGAGGCAATATTTAGAACTCAGATAAGGGAAACAATCAAAGCTCATTTTAATAAACAAGAAGAGTTAGGAAATAAAATTAAAGTTTTATCATTATTTTTTATTGATAAAGTTGATAATTATGTAAAAGAAGAAGGGGTAATAAAAAAGATTTTTTGCCAGGAATTTGAAAAGCTAAAAGGAAATTTTAACCAGTTTAAAAATCTTGAAGTCAACACTGTTCATAACGGCTATTTTGCAAAGACCAAAATAAAAGGAGAAACAATTTATAAAGACACTGACGGAAAAACCAAAGATGATAAAGAAGTATACGACCTGATTATGAAAGATAAAGAAAAATTATTATCATTTTCCGAACCAATTAGTTTTATTTTTTCCCATTCAGCTTTAAAGGAAGGTTGGGATAATCCTAATATTTTTCAGATTTGTACACTTCGTGAAGTAAGGACTGATAAAGAAAGACGACAGCAGATAGGACGAGGACTTAGACTTGCTATTAATACAGATGGAGACAGAATTTTCGATACTCAGACAAACGTACTAACTGTGATTGCTAATGAAAGCTATCGTGAATTTGTTGGTGGACTACAGACAGAATACGACGAAGCAGGATATAAAGAAATGCCAAAGACGTCAGACGCACGTGAGAGAGTCACAATAAAATTTAAAAAACATTTAGCGAGTGAAAACGAGGATTTTAAAAAACTTTGGGAAAAGATAAGGAGAAGAACTAAGTTCAATATAGAACTTAATACAAGGAAATTAGTTGAAAGCTCCATATCCAAAATAAATGAATTGGATATAAATAATCTCGTGGTAAAAGTAGAAAAGGTACAGGTTGATTTTAGTCGAGATGGAAAACTTGAAACTATTTATCAGACGACTTCGTATGGAGAGAGACTTATCAACAAAATATCAATTGATAATATCATCGATAGAATTGCGAGTGACACACGAGTGACAAGAGCGACTATTTTTGAAATCTTTTCCAAGATAAATAATCTTGATTTAATTTTTAAAAATCCAGAAGAATTTTCGAGAAGCTGTATTTCATTTTTAAATATTAGTCTTAATGAACTTTTGATTAACGAGGGATTAAAGTATATTCCGACCGGAGAAATATGGGAGGTAAATTTATTTGTAGACTTTGTTAGTTATGCAAAAAAATCTATTGAAAGCAAAAAATCAGTTTACGAAAGAGTAGTTTTTGATAGCGAGGGAGAAAGACAATTTGCTGAGAACCTTGAGAAAAGTAACAGAGTAATTCTTTTTACAAAACTTCCTCCTAATTTTTTTGTAGATACTCCACTAGGGAGTTATCATCCCGATTGGGCAATAGTTTACAAAAGTGATGAAGGAGAAAAATTATATTTAGTAAGGGAAAGTAAATTCGTTGACAACCTGGAAAATCTAAGACCTAGTGAACAACAAAAGATTGTTTGTGGACAAAAGCATTTCAAGGCGATTGATGTTGATTTTAAAGTAGCGACCCAATTGAAGTTGGAAGATTTAATTTCATAATTTTAGATTTAACAATTAAAATTTGAGATGAAGAATATTAAAGTAGATAAAATAACTGAAGATTTTGTAAAGAATTCCATAATAAAATGGCTATCGGCAAATGGATGGGGACACTTTAAATTTGGAGGTCTTCACGATCACGGAGTTGATCTAAAAGCAAAAAATTTCAAATACTCCAGATTTTTTTTTATAGAAACAAAAGGTGAGGGGAAAATTTCTCAGGGAAATGAAGTTGCTTTTATTTATTCACTTGGACAAATTGTCACAAGAATGAAATCGGGTGGAACTACAAGAAATTATTATGGATTGGGATTACCTGAAATTAGCACTCGGATTGCTATTCGACGTACCCCATGGCAAGTTGCCAAAAAACTTTTACTATATGTTTTTTCTGTTAACAAGTTGGGTGGGGTAAAACAGTATTCTTGGCAAGATCTTAAAAAGATTCAGTCAATAAAAAAATAATCTTCAAAACATAACTTAAATTGATTTAAAAAACAGCGTTGGTATAATGATGGCTATGCAAAAACCTGTCAGACCTGTTGTTGATACCAGTCTTTCAGTCAAACCTTGCGCGCTTTATTTAGCCGCTGACTCCCGTTCATTTCCAAGGATAATGATTGACGCTCAAGATAAAGAACAACCATGTACTTCAGTTGCTGAAGGAGATGTACTTCCGGAAAGTTTGGCAATGGGGTTTGTCGGAGTAGGGGTTTGCGCACTTCAAAGAAGATTTGGTGTTTGTCCTAGAGAACTAGGAATGGAAATAAATCCTGCATTAATTCCTTTCAATCAAAGAAAATAGTAACCTCCAAAACAATAATTTTATTGAATATATAATCTTATAGGATATAATATTCAAATGACAGAACAAAGATTTAGAGTTCCAGAACAAATAAAAGTAAATGAAGTGATAAGAAAAAATCTCTATGAATTAGCAATTCAAGAGCTGGATTCCGGGGCACAGGCTTTTGGGGTTTTTGGTAGAAGTACGTATGCTCCAAGCACTAAAGATGTTGATGTCATTGTTGTAAGACCTGGAATCCAGAGAGGGGGAATAACCCTTAGAAATGGAATTTTTCACTTAAATTATTTTCCTTTAGATATTATGTCTGATCCACTTGCAACCTTTGGTCATCAAGCATACACAAGTGCTGTTTTTATATACAATTTTTTATAAAAAAAATCTTCAAAATCAAGAACTCAAATCTAAATAATAATAGGCTTCGTTGGGTTGATCTACATTTTTTAATTCAAAATTGAAGACTTCGAACATGTCATTTTTTGCTTTAAGTTTATGAACGTAGGTTTTTATTTCTCCAAAAAAATATGGTCTGACGGGAAAACCGACGACTCCCTTGAGTCC
>Ga0172368_10008506_pt1 | contig 10440 bp, 7 predicted proteins | sample Lak11m_FD_114540 | JGI IMG/M metagenome (GOLD analysis project Ga0172368, IMG submission 114540) | Freshwater microbial communities from Kabuno Bay, South-Kivu, Congo - kab_022012_11m | ecosystem: Environmental > Aquatic > Freshwater > Lake | place: Democratic Republic of the Congo: South-Kivu...
AAAGAGGCTTACCTCGAACAGCTCTTCACCTTTGGCCGCCCCGAGCGCGACCCGCGCGCGCGCGTGATCACCGTCACCTACTTCGCTCTGATCCCCTGGAAGCGCCTGCCGCGCCCCGAGTCAACCCAGATCTCCGGCGTGGATTGGTTCCCGGTCGAAGATGCGCCGCGCCTGGCTTTTGACCACAGCGAGATCCTCGACTTCGCCGTCAGCCGCCTGCGCGCCAAGGCGGGCTACTCCAGCATCGTCTACGGCCTGCTGCCCGAAGCCTTCCGCCTCTCCGACCTGCAGAAAGTATACGAGGTGATTATGAACCACAGCTTCGACAAGCGCAACTTCCGCAAGCGCATGCTGGCCAGCGGGCTGCTGGAACCCACCGGCCAGAAAGACCTGGTTGGGGCGCACCGCCCGGCCATGCTCTACCAGTTCAAAAAACACGAGCTGGTCTTCTTTGACTGATCTTTTTTTTGCCGATAGTTAGTGTATAAAATACACTTTCAGAAAGGAGAACGCGATGAACCCTGATTTGGAACGGATCGCCCGCCATCTCGAAAAGGCTCGCGCCAGCGAGGAAATCTTCGGCGACCTGGGCAGCCCGGCCGAGCAGGCCGCCAACCTCAAAAATGCCTACCACCGCCTGGCCAAACAGACCCACCCCGACGCCTACCCCGAGCGCGCCGACCAGGCCGCCGCCGCGGCCGCCTTCCAGCGCCTGAACGAATGGCACGCCGACGCCCTTGCGCGCCTGCGCGCCGGGGTCTACGGCACCCCGGACGTGCTGCACAGCCTGCGCGTGGTCCTGCAAGCCGGGCGGCGCAGCTACATTCTCGACAACACCTACACCTCCAACCCGCTCTACGCCATCTATCCCGCCAGCTTTGAGCAGGACGGCCGCCGCGCGGCGGCCCTGGTCAAAATCCCGCTGCAGGCCAGCGACAACGACCTGGCCGAAAACGAGGCGCGCGCCCTGCAAACCCTGGCCGCCGCCAGCGAGGCGCGCAAGTACGCCAACTACCTGCCGCGCCTGCTCGACACCTTCTATTATGAAGAGGACGGCGTGTTCCGCCTGGTCAACACCTTCGAGCATGGCGGCGGCTGGCACACCCTCAGCGAGGTGCGCCGCGCCTTCCCGCGCGGCCTGGACCCCAAAGAGGTCTCGTGGATCTGGCGGCGCATCCTGGTCGCACTGGGCTTTGCCCACCGCGCCGGGCGCATCCACGCCGCGGTCCTGCCGGACAACCTCCAAATCCTGCCCGAACTGCACGGCCTGCGCCTGCTGGAATGGTCCTACTCCGTGGCCTATGACCCGGCCAGCGCGGAAAGTGAAGCCTGCGTCGCCGCGATCGACCCGGCCTACGAGCGCTGGTACCCGCGCGAGCTGAGCGGCCCGGACCGCCGCCCGCCCCTGCCCGGCGCGGACATCTACCTGGCGGCGCGCTGCATGGTCGACCTGCTCGGCGGCGACCCGCTCAGCGGCGCGCTGCCCGCCAGCGTCCCGGCCGCCCTGAGGGCTTTCTTCAAAGGCTGCCTCCTCTCCGCGCCGCGCGCCCGCCCGCAGGATGCCTGGGCGCTCAAAGCCGAGTACGAGGAGCTGATCCATGCGTTGTGGGGCAAACTGCCCTTTCATCCGTTCGTTTTTCACCCAATTAACCGTTAGGAGGACAAAATGGGCTCTGGAAGATGGTCTACCGATGTGTATGATGAACACAGCCGCTACCGCGCGGCCACCGGCAAAGGCGCCTTTGACTACAGCGACACGCTGCACAGCGCCGGGCGCGCCAGCTGGCGCGTGCATCCCTCGCTCGACCCGCACGGGGTCAAAGCGCGCGAGAGCCGCGACAGCGCCGAACACCCCAATTCGACCGCCATCGCCGTCTTGTTCGACGTGACCGGCTCGATGGGCTCGGTGCCGGTCACCCTGCAGCAGAAGCTGCCCCAGCTGCTCGGGCTGCTGCTGCGCAAGAATTACGTCAGCGACCCGCAGATCCTATTCGGCGCGCTGGGCGATGCCACCTGCGACGAAATCCCGCTGCAGGTCGGCCAGTTCGAGTCGGACAACCGCATGGACGAAAACCTCGAGCACATTTTCCTGGAAGGCGGCGGCGGCGGCCAGCAGACCGAGTCCTACGAGCTGGGCATGTACTTCATCGCCCGCCACACCGCCATCGACTGCTGGGAAAAGCATGGCCGCAAAGGCTACCTGTTCTTGATCGGCGATGAGATGGCTTACCCGCGCGTCAGCAAAGCCGAAGTCAACAAGCTGATCGGGGCGGGACTGCAAGCCTCGATTTCGCTGGCCGAGATCGTCAAAGAGCTGCGCCGCCGCTACCATGTCTTCTACCTGCTGCCCAAGGCCGCCAGCTACGGCGGCGACGCCACGATCCTCAAATTCTGGCGCGACTTGCTCGGTCAGAACGTGCTCGAGCTGGAAAACAGCGAGGCCGTCTGCGAGACGATTGCCCTGACGATCGGCATGATGGAAGGCACGATCGGCCTGCACGCCGGGATCGACGACCTGCGCGAAAACAGCGTCCCCGAGGAGACCCTGCGCACGGTCACGCATGCCCTGGCCGCCCTGCCCGCCAGCCTGATGACAGCCCGCGCCAGTGGCGGCCTGAACGCCAAAGCCCTGCCCGCCGGGGCCGCCCGCCGTCTGCGCTAACCCAAGTGTGTGGCTGCGCGCCAGTGCGCGCAGCCACACCGAAACGCTAACCCTCACATACTCAACCAAACTGGTCGCCCACTTGCCAAACTAGAGGCTTGGAGGTGAAATGCGGAACTTTGTGCCGCATTTCACCTCCAAAAACTCCGCTCCCCGCCCCTCGGAGGGGCGGGGCCGGGGGTGGGGTGGGGCGAGGGGCACACCATAACCGGAGGTTTTTATGCACGCACACCCATCGAACGCGATCTTGATTGCCGACCTGGGCTACGGCGACGCGGGCAAAGGCAGCCTGGTCGACGCCCTGGCCCGCCAGACCCTCACCCACACCGTCGTGCGCTACAACGGCGGCGCCCAGGCCGCCCACAACGTCATCACCCCCGACGGCCGCCAGCACACCTTCGCCCAGTTTGGCAGCGCGGCCTTCGTGCCCGGCGTGCGCACCCACCTCTCGCGCTTCATGATCCTGCACCCGCTGGCCATGCTGGCTGAAGAGCGCCACCTGCGCGGACTGGGCGTGCGCGACGCCTTTGAGCGCACCACCATCGAGCGCGCCGCCCTGGTCATCAGCCCCTTTCAGCAGGCCGCCAACCGCCTGCGCGAGATCGCGCGCGGCGACGCCCGCCACGGCAGCTGTGGCCTGGGCGTCGGCGAGACTATGTCCGACTGGCTCGATCACGGCGCGGAAATGCTCAGCGCGGGCGACCTGTCCCAGCCAGCCCTGGCCGCCAGCAAGCTAGAGCGCATCCGCGAGTTAAAAATGGCCCAGCTTTCAGACCTGCTGCCCGGCTTGCGCGCCCTGCCTGAGGCGCAGGCCGAGCTGAAAGTTCTCTTCGACCCGCGCCTGGCGGCCGTCACTGCCGAAATCTACGCGCACTTCGCCAGTCTGGCGCGCCTGGTGGACGAAACGGAGCTGGGCCGCTTGCTGCGCCAGCCCGGCGCGACCCTCTTCGAAGGCGCGCAGGGCGTCCTGCTCGACGAATGGTGGGGCTTTTACCCCTACAACTCCTGGAGCACCCTCAACTACCGCAACGCCGACACCCTCCTGGCCGAAAACGGCTTCGCGGGGCCAACCCTCAAGCTGGGCCTGCTGCGCGGCTACGCCACCCGCCACGGCGCCGGGCCGTTCGTCAGCGAGGACCCCGCCCTCACCGCCGCCCTGCCCGATTCCCACAACACCGACAACCCCTGGCAGCGTGCCTTCCGCGTCGGCCACCTCGACCTGCTGGCCCTGCGCTACGCCCTGCAGGTCGCAGGGCCCATCGACGGCCTGGCCGTCAGCTGCCTCGATCGCATGCAAGCGCTGCCCGAGTGGCGCGTCTGCGACGCATACGACTACCCCGGCGATCCAGCCGAGCTGGACGGCAGCTTCGCGCACCGCGGCGCGCGCGTCAGCGCCATCCGCCTGCCCGCCGACCCGACCGACCTGGTCCAGCAGGCCCGCCTGACTCAGCGTCTGATGGCGATGCGCCCGCTCACCACCGTCTGGCCGCGCGACCGCCAGGCGTACCTGGAAACCCTCGAATCCGCGCTGGGCCTGCCCATCCTCGCCACCTCCGACGGCCCCACCGCGCTTCAGAAGGAATTTCGCCTGCCCGCCCTAGCATCGCCAATCGTCTAACATTCTCAACCATCGCCAAAAGTCATACGATTCAACCTGAGGAACGGCCAATAGGCCGCGGCTCAGGTTGAATTTGTATTTTATTGGTAAAATTGACATATCCTAACAAAATGGCAGCCTGATATGAATAAATTTGCGTACCTGTTTCTCTTTGCCATCATCCTCTCAGCCTGCGCGGCCAAAACCCCCACGCCGGAGGCCGCACAGCAGATGCCCGCTGGCATGGGCATGGGCGCAGGCGGCATGATGGAGCGCCACCATACCCAGGTCCCCGAAGCCTACGCTGGCAAGACCAGCCCGGTTGAAGCGGACAGCGCTTCCCTCGCACGCGGCGAAACAATTTACACGCGCGACTGCGCCACCTGTCATGGCGCGGGTGGCATGGGGGACGGGCCAGCCGGCGCAGCGCTGGATCCCAAGCCCGCCCCAGTCGCTCATACCAGCCAGATGATGTCTGATGACTACCTTTTCTGGCGCCTCAGCGAAGGCGGGGCGCAGTTTAAGACCGCCATGCCCGCCTGGGCCTCGCTCGACGAATCATCGCGCTGGGATTTGATCAATTACATGCGCGCCCTGGGATCCGGCAAGGTCCAGCCTGGCCCGGGTGGCGCTGCCTTCGACCCGGCCGTCCAGGCCACCCAACAGGCCACGCTGCTGGCCCAGGCCGTTTCCCAGAAAGTGATCAGCCAGGCAGAGGCAGAAACGTTCACCCTGGTGCATGACGCGATGGAAAAGTACAGCGCCGAACACCCTGAGTTGCTGAACAGCGGAAAGAGCGCCGACGAGCGCGAAGCGGCGGTCAAGGCCGCCCTGGTTGCCGCCGGGACCATCACCCTGGCCCAGGCCGACGCCTTCCAGGATATTCACGACCGCCTCGGCAAGGCCAACCTGATGCCTTAAAAAATAATTGTGTGTGTTGCGCAAAGCGCAACACACACAATTAGAATTAAAATCGGGCCGGCGGGCGCCCTTCTTTAGAGGGTGCCCGCTTCGTTTAAGCGCTTGATCTGCTCGGGGCTGAGCGCCAGTTCCAGCGCGCCGAGATCCTCGCCCATCTGCTCCGGCGTGCTGGCCGAGAACACCGGCAGCACCAACGGGCTGCCCTGCAGCATCCAGGCCAGCAGGACCTGGTTGGGGCTGGCATTCAACTCCTGCGCCACCTCGCGCAGCGCATCCAGGCGCAGCTGGTTGTCCGGGCTGGCATACTGCCCGCCCAGCGCCTTATCCGCGCGGGTGTAAGCCCCGGCCAGCAGCGGCGAATAAGCCAGCAGGGTCGTGGCGCGGCTGCGGCAGTAATCCAGCAAATCTTCATTGGCTGCCACCTGCCGCCCAAAGACGGCCCCCGGGCGCGGATGCAAGTAGGTGTGGCGCTGCTGCACGCACTGGTAGCGCGCCAGCCCGCGCGCGGTGCTGATCTTGTCCGCTTCTTCCAGCCGCCAGGCGCGGAAGTTGCTCGCGCCGATATAACGCACCTTGCCCTGGCGCACCAGGCTGTCAAACGCCTCCAGGCTTTCCTCCTGTGGGGTGGCGCGATCATCTACGTGCGCGTAATACAGGTCGATTGTCTCCACCCCCAGCTGGCGCAGGCTTTTCTCGCACTCGCTGACGATCAGCGCGCGGGTCAGCCCGGTCGGGATGCTGCCGTAGCCAAACCCCACCTTCGAGGCCAGGAACAAGCGCCCGCGGTTCTGGCGCGCCCGCATCCATTCGCCCAGCAGGGTCTCGCTTTCCCCGCCCTGGAAGCCCGCCACCCACCAGGCATAGATGTTGGCGGTGTCGATAAAGCTCCCGCCCGCGTCCAGGTACTGGTCCAACAGTTGGAACGACATCTCGCGCGACACGCTGCTGCCGTAAAACATCGCGCCCAGGCACAGCGCGCTGACCTGTTCGCCTGTGTTTCCCAAAACAACGCTCTTCATGCGGCCTCCTACAGCTTCTGCTCCCCGGCCTCGTCATGCCCGCCGTGCAGCTGCGGGAAATAGCTCGCCATGCGGTATTCGGGCGGGCCGTCAAATTCCAGCTGCAGTACCGTCACCCCGGCCGCCTGATCAGGCGGAGTAGCAGGCAGGTTTTTGAGCAGGATGCGGTGCCCGCGCTGCTCAAACGCCAGCGGCGTGCCGTCCTTGAGCAGGCGCACCGCCCGCACCGGTGAGAGAAACCCGCCGATCGCCATCTCGCCGTCCTTCGGCCAGATCCAGTTCCACAGGTAGACCGACTTGCCGTCGTACGACGTGCCGCCCACCCCGCTCGGGGCGTGGAACGGCGATTTGAGCTTGCGCCCGTACACCGCCTGGCCGTTTTCCGCCAGCCACTTGCCCACCGCGCTCAGCGGCTCGATCGCCTCCTGTGGCACTGAGCCGTCGGGCATCGGGCCGATGTTGAGCAGCAGGTTGCCGCCGCCCGAGGTGACCGTATTGAGCATCTTGATGATGCGCTGGGCATTGTAGCTGTAGGGCGCGGCCTGGACCGAGTCGACATAGCCCCAGCTGATCCCGTTGAAGGTCATGCAGGCTTCCCAGTCACGGTTTTCGGCGGTCAGGTGCTCCTCGGGCGTGCCGAAGTCCTCATCCAGCCGGCTGCGGTTGTCGATGATCAGGTCCGGCTGCAGCTCGCGCATCAGCTGGTTGCGCTCCAGCGAATCCCAGCCCTCCCAGTTTTCCATCGGCAGGGCCACGTCGTACCACAGGATATCGATCTTGCCGTAGTTGGTCAGCAGCTCGCGGTTCAGCTCGGTGATGTAGGCGTTGAAGCGCCGGCGCGCCTCGGTGTCGAAGGCGCTGCGCCAACCGTCCGGATGATGCCAGTCCATCAGCGAGGAATAGAAGCCGATCTTCAGGCCAAACTCACGGCAGGCATCCACAAACTCGCGCACAATGTCACGCTTCGGCCCGTAGTTGACCGAGTTGTAGGGATTCACCTTTGAGTCCCACAGGCTGAACCCCTCATGGTGGCGCGTGGTCATCACCATATACTTCATCCCGGCCTGCACCGCCAGCCGCGCCCACTCGCGCGGCGCGCCCGGCTTGGGGTTGAAGGTCTGCACCAGCTTTTCATACTCGGCGATCGGGTAGTTCTCCAGCGACATGACCCACTCGTTGCGCCCGACCTGCGAATACAGGCCGTAATGCACGAACATGCCAAAGCGCGCCTCGCGCCACCAGGCCATGCGCGCGTCGCGGGTGCTCGCCACCCACTTCTCATAATCCGGCTTGCTCATCAGCTGTGTCATTTCAAATCTCCTTTGCTATAGATGGAAAAGAACTTGAGGCTCGGAGATGAGTATTGGCACTTTGTGCCAATACTCATCTCCGAAAACCTCTTTCCCCTCCCGCTTCGGGAGGGAGCAGGGGGTGGGTCCGCTGAATGGAACATTCACCTTTGTATTATCGCTTATTTTAGCGCCTCCATGCCGGCAAACTGCCGGTATGGAGAAAGCGCCCCCAGCACCTCTTCATCTTCGGCCTGCAGCCCGCCCGCCACGATGCGCGCCAGCAGCTCTCCCAGCCCCGGCCCGAGCATAAAGCCCTGCCCGCAGGTCCCCACCGCCAGCAGCAGCCCCTCCACCTCGCGGCTCCAGCCCACGATCGGGCTGCCATCCGGCGTCATCGGGTACAGCCCGCGCCAGGTGCGCCGCACGCGGATATTCTGCAGGCGCGGCATGACTTCGATCAGGCGTTTGGCCACCTGCGGCAGGAACACGCTGGTCTCGTTGATGTCATAGCCCCAGATATTCGGCGCAGGCGTCACGCAGAAAATGATTTGTCCGGTCTTGTGCTGGTAAAAGTAAAAATTCGCGCTGCCCGGCCGCGGGCGGATATCCACAATCATCGGGCGCACCAGCGGCGCAACCGACTCGGTGATCCCGGCCTCGTGGCAGTCCGGCCGCACCGGCAAATCCAATCCACTCAGCTTGCCCATCTGCCTGGCCCAGGCCCCCGCCGCGTTGATCACCACGCCCGCCGCGTATTCGCCGCGCGCGGTCGTCACGCCCTGAATCCTGCCGTTCTTGACCGTGATCCCGGTCACCGGCTCATCATAATGAAAGACAGCCCCGTATTCTTCGGCTTTGGCGTAGAAAGCGTGCAGCGCAAGCAGCGGCGAGGCGTTACCATCGCCGGGTGAATAGGTCCCGCCCAGCAGGTTCTGCGGGTTGAGGGCGGGCGCGACCTCCAGCAGCGCGCCCGGCTCCAGCCAGTCGATGTCCAGCCCCAGGCCTTTTTGGGTCTGCAGCAGGTCTTTGAGAATTTTCTCTTCGCGCTCGGTATAGGCCACAAAGCTGTAGCCGCCCTGCACCCACTCGATGTCATCGCCGTACTGCTCCTGCCAGTTCGAGAAGATCTCGATGCTGCGCAGACACAGGCGAATTTTGGCCGGGTCGGAGTGCGTGGCGCGGATCCCGCCGATCGCGCGCTTGTTTGAACCCTGGCCCACGCTGGCGCAGCTGTCCAGCACCAGCACTTTCAACCCGGCCCGCGCCAGCGCCAGCGCCGCCGGCACGCCCACCGATCCCGAGCCAATCACTATCACGTCATAATGCGCCGCAGGTTTCTTCATGCGTTCCCCTGCCCCTCATCTTGGATCCCGGCAAAGATCTTCAGCGGCACCTCGATAAAGACCGGGCGGCGCGTCTGGTCGGTGATCTCCGAAGTGGTGATGCCCTCGTCGCGGAACAGGCGGTGGATCAGCGAATTGCAGGTTTTCGAGCCGCACGCCCCCATCGCCGCGCGCGTGATCGCCTTGATCTCGTTGATGTCGCGGTAGCCGGCCCGGATCAGGCGCCGGATCTCGCCCGCGCTGACCCGCTCGCAGCGGCAAATCACCGCCTCATCCGGGATGACCTGCACGTACTGGTTCATCGGCTGGCTCTGGTGGACCTCCTTGGAGCGGATCCCGGCGATACGCGGTGCAATCGCGGCCGGCGCGCGCACCTTGACCACGATCGTGTGATCGCGTCCGAACACCCGCTCCACCTTGACCACCTCCAGATCGCCCAACACCGCGCCTTCGGTGTCCAGCACGGTCACCGTCTCGTCCTCGGGCGTGACGGCGTAATTGAACTCATAAGGGATCGCCACGGTCGGGTACTCCGCGTCCTTGCGGTAATCGACCAGGGTGATCGCCAGCCCGGGACAGACTGTGATGCACTTCTCGCAGCCCACGCAGTTGCTCTCATCGCCGGTGTAGGCCGGGATGGCGCGGATGTCCTCGCGGTCGATCAAGATCAGCCCCTTGGGGCAGATTGAAGCGCACGGGTCGCAGGGAATTTCCTGCATGCAGTGGAAGACCGGGTACAGCCCGGCCGGGATGTGCGGCTCCATGGCGGATTTGACTTGCCCAGGCCGCGACTTGAGGATCTCCTCGGTCTGGTACCATTGCTCGGGCACTTCGCCCAGCTCGACCCCCAAATAGCGCGCAATCTCCAACCCGCGGATGCGCCCCGAGAACATCGCCGCCGAGGCCTCGGCAATCTCCTCAGCGTCGCCCGCCGCGTAGACCTTGAAGCCAAAATCTGCTGCCTTGGACAGCAGTTCATTGACCGGCTCCAGCCCCACCGCCACCAGGATGCTGTCGCAGGCGAAGGTCTTTTCGGTGCCGGGGATGGCCTGGAACTGCGCGTCAACCTTGGCGATCGTGACCGACTCGACCCGTTCCTTGCCGTTGGCGCTCAGGATCGTGTGCGAGGTAAAAACGGGAACGCCCAGCCGCACCAGCTTATCCTTGTGGACCTTATAGCCGCCGCACTCGGGCAGCGCTTCAGCCAGCCCGACCACCTCGATCCCTGCCTGCAGGGCGTGGTAGCCGGTGATCAGCCCCACATTGCCGCCGCCGATGATAAAAAGGCGTTTCGAAGGCTCGACCAGGTCGCGGTTGACCAGCGTCTGGAAAGCCCCGGCGCCAAACACGCCCGGCAGGGTGTTGCCGGGAAAGGCCAGGAACTTCTCGCGCGCGCCGGTCGCGATCAGCACCACCTTGGGGTTGAGCAGCACATACTCGCTGCCATCTTTGAGAACGCCCACCTTTTGATCGCTGTAGGCCGCCAGGCAGGTGCTGTTCAGCCAGATCTGCACCGAATCATAGCGGCGCAGCTCCTTCTCCAGCCGCGCGGCGATGTTGATCCCGCGCGTCCCGGCGAAGACCGCGTCGCTCGAGCCGAAGAAGC
>Ga0172368_10008508_pt1 | contig 10438 bp, 9 predicted proteins | sample Lak11m_FD_114540 | JGI IMG/M metagenome (GOLD analysis project Ga0172368, IMG submission 114540) | Freshwater microbial communities from Kabuno Bay, South-Kivu, Congo - kab_022012_11m | ecosystem: Environmental > Aquatic > Freshwater > Lake | place: Democratic Republic of the Congo: South-Kivu...
CACTATCTTCTTCGGGTTGATGCCTCGCCATTACCGCTTCTTCCTGTGGTGCGCCTTCTCGAACGGATTGTTGAACTCGTTTGTATTCTCGGCATTATTGGGGACCTCCCTCAGTGTGGTGGGAATGCTGTGGACATTTTTAACTGCGTTGTGGGCTTTGGTGGCAGACGATCCAAAGTACGCCTGGCGTTGGTTTGCCGCTTACATTGTTCTGCTCGGGATCCGCGTCGCTCTTCAACCTTACCTGCGCCCGTCGAGCCTCTTGCCGCCGACAATAGATATGATCGTTGCGGTCATGAGCATGATCGGCGTCACGGCGATCACCTTCTTCACACTCAGCTATTTTGCGGATCAGAAGAATCTGTTTCAAGAGAAGGCGGATCATTTGCTCCTCAACATCCTGCCCAAAGAGATCGCCGCGATTCTAAAAAATGAAGATCGCCTCATCGCCGATCAGTTTGACGGCGCGAGCATTTTATTTGCCGACGTGGTGAACTTTACGCCGATGTCGGCGCAGATGTCGCCCACCGAGTTGGTGGAACTGCTCAACGAAGTTTTCTCGCACTTCGATTCTCTTGTTGAGAAATATGGATTGGAAAAAATTAAGACGATAGGCGATTGTTACATGGCTGCCGCCGGTGTGCCGCGCCCGCGATCCGATCACGCTCATACTCTGGCGCGCATGGCATTAGATATACGTGACTACGTGGATCAACACGAATTTCGCGGCAAGCATCTCGCGTTTCGAATCGGCATCAATTCGGGCGCGGTGGTGGCGGGTGTGATCGGGCGCAAAAAGTTTATTTACGATCTGTGGGGCGACGCGGTGAACACCGCTAGCCGCATGGAGTCGCAAGGCGCGGGTGGAATCATTCAAATCACCGAAGCGACTTACGATCTCGTCAAGAATGATTTTGTTTGCGAATCGCGCGGCGTGATTGACGTGAAGGGCAAGGGCGCGATGAAGGTGTGGCAGGTATTGGATCGTGTGAAGTAGACTCACTCATGCGTCGCTTAAATTTTTGGCAGACCCTCGCCATCGTCTTTCTCGCCCTCTACTTCGCTTCAATTTTCTTTTTCGCGCTACGTCCTCTGCTCGGCTGGCGCATCCCCGTTTTTCTTGGGCCCGTCTCAACTCTTTTCGTGTGGGGGTTTGCCATCCTCCACGCTTGGCGCACGTTGGGTTGGCGGCGCGCGCTGGCGTTCTTCGCCATCGCCTTCGTCGTCGGTCTCGCCCTCGAAGCCATCGGCGTGGCAACGGGTTGGGTGTACGGCGGCTACCATTACAGTGAACGGCTGGGGTTCATGGTGTTCGGTGTCCCGGTGTTGATCCCACTGGCGTGGTTCATGGTGATCTATCTTGCCTATTGCCTCACACAAAAATTAATCGGGGATCGATCCTTGATGTGGAACAGCCTCATTGGCGCGGTGGCGGCAACCGCGTGGGATGTGGTTGCCGATCCGCAAATGGCGCGCACGGGATTATGGATTTGGGATCGCGGCGGCGAATTTTTCGGTGTGCCGATTCAAAATTTCGTCGGATGGTGGATCACCTCATTCGCCGTCTTGATCCTTTATCACACGGTGGCGCGGACTCTGCCCCCTCAACCGATATCCGCACACGCGCCTTCTTTTGCGTTGCTGCCCGTCGTTGCGTACAGCGGCTTGTCTCTCTCGTTCATCATCGGCTACGCCGGGCAGGGCGAGGGCGCGATGGCGGTGATCACATTTTTTACAATGGGCGCGATGTCGTTGATCGCGTTAGCGAAATCATAAAACCGTATTGCGTAACGGAATACGTAATACGTATCACGCATCACGTTCGTCTTGGAGACTCCCCATGTCCCATCTCCCTCAACCCTTCAAATTTTTTGCGCCGATCAAAGTACGCTTCAACGAGACCGATCTGCAAGGTCACGTTAACTTTGGGCAGTATTATTTTTACTTCGACGTGGGCGCGACGGAGTATATGGAAGCGATTGGCTACGATTACGCCACCATGCTCAAGGACGACGTGGATTTGTTGTACGCCGAGTCGCACTGCACTTACAAATCGTCTGCCAAGTGGGCAGAAGTGCTGCGTGTTTATACTCGCATCGCGCACTTAGGGCGGCGCAGCGTGCGTTACGAGTTTGACGTGCGCGCCGAGAGTGACGGGCGGCAGGTGGCAATAGGTCACATCGTCGCTATCGCCGCGCAAAGGGGGACGTGGGCAGAGCGTGAAGTGCCGCAGGGGTTGAGGAGCGCTGTAGAAAAATATGAAAGCGGCAAATAAAATGCTTGAACCGCATCCGCAGGACGCCTACGGCGAGGCGCGAAGAACGCGAAGGAAGATTAAAAGGCTTTGCGCCCTTGGCGTTTTTGCGGCGAGATTCTTGTGAGCGAATTTGAAGAGGTGATGCACGCCGCGATGCGCGCGTTGGAGAATGGCGAGCCTGTGGCGCTGGCAACGGTGGTGAAGTCACGCGGGTCAACGCCACGACATGCGGGCGCGCGGATGATTGTGTATCGTGACGGGCGATGCGTGGGAACGGTTGGCGGCGCCACCTTAGAACAAAAAGTGATCGAAGATTCGCTGGCGGTTTTATCCGATGGTCAATCGCGTTTAAACAATTATGTATTCAGCATGCGCGAGGAAGATCGATCTAACAGTGTGGGCTTGTGCGGTGGGAGCGTGGAGGTGTATATCGAAAAATTAAATCCCGATCCCGCGTTGATGATCATCGGCGCGGGGCATATTGCGTTGCCGTTGGCGCGCATGGCGCATGAACTTGAGATGCGAGTGATCGTCGTGGATGATCGCGCCGATTATGCGAACAAGGATCGTTTTCCGTACGCGGCAGAGGTTCACGTTGTTGGCTACGATTCTAAAACAGAATCGCTCGCGCCCATCCCTGTGGCAATCACGTCCTCAACGTTTGTGGTCGTGGCGACGTGGGGTTGGGATGCGCCCGCGTTGGAGCAAGTGCTTAAACAGAATCCGGCTTACGTTGGGCTGGTCGCCTCAAAAACAAAATGGCGGGCGATCTCGGAGATGTTGAAGGGCAGGGGGATCAGTGAGGAGGCGATAAGCAGAGTCCACGCCCCCGTTGGGCTCGATCTGAGCGCGGAGACTCCGGCGGAGGTGGCGTTAGCGATCATCGCTGAGATTCTCAAAGTGCGAAAACACGCGACGGGGAAAGAGTTGAAAGTTAATTAATCTGGTTCGGGTGGGTAGGGTGTGGGGACTTCGATCCGCAACGTTACGCCGCCCGCCGCAGGTGAATCGATCTGCATCATTCCGTTTAACAAAGCCACCCGTTCGCTAATGTTTAACAAGCCGTAGTGTTTATGGGTCGAGAGAGAAAGAAGGTCGAGCGGTTGTGCCAGCCCTTGCCCATCATCCGCGAGCCGGATGAGTAAACTGGCGGTGGGCGTGCGTTCAACGACGAGCTCTGCGTGTTTGGCTTTGGCATGACGCTTGATGTTGTTCAATCCCTCTTGCACGATCCGAAAGATTGATAACTCAATGGCTTCGGGTAAGCGTCCCAGTGTGGGTTCAATGAACAACTGTAATTGCACGTTGGTCTGCTCAGCCCAGGCTTGCGCAAAGGATCGAATGGCTGAAACCAAGCCATGACTATCAATGGTGGGCGGGCGAAGGTTGCTGCATACGTCGCGCAAGTCGCTTACCACTTGGCGGATGCCGCCGCGAATGGCAGCCAGTTCTCGGTGCAGGGAGGCATCGCGGGTGTGACTCTCCACTTCCTCTAAGCGGTAATTGAAGCTCAACAAATCTTGAATGGCTTGATCGTGCAATTCGCGGGCGAGGTGTTTGCGTTCCTGTTCGCGTTCGATGATCAAGCGGCGGTGAGTGGCTTGCAGCGCCACATTGAGATGATCGAGCGCAATGAGCTGCTCGCGCAAGCGTTCGACCAGCTGCTGGTTCAACGAATCTTGCGCGGCTAAATTTTCGCGCAGGGCGGCTTGGGCTTGCCCCAATTCTTCGGCTTGTTGCTGCGCGAGATGGTAGCTTTCTAAAGCCCAGATAATCGGCGTGACCTGATCGAACCGCGAAGCACCCACCATCAATTCCACCACTTCGCGTTGAGTCGAATCGCTCGTGCGCCTGTCGGCGATAACGCGCCCCTCGTACAACACCAGAATGCGATCCGTCACTGCAAAAAGGTGCTTAAGATTATCACTGCTGATCAGTATTGCCACACCCTCGCCTGCCAATTTCTTCAAGCGTTCTAACAGCATTTGCTGTCGTGGATAGCTCAAGGCAGCTAGCGAATCATCCAGCATCAAGAGCCGCGCCGCGCCGCATAGCACGCCGGTGATCGCTACGATCTGTCGCTGCTCGTCCGAGAGATTGCCAATCTCCTCATGGAGTATCGCTGCCGCGAATCAAGCGGTCGTACGAAACACCTTCACACCGGCTTTGCGCGCGGCTTCGGCGGACGCGGCGGCGGCGTTGCCATCTTGCGGAGTGATGATGAGCACTTTCACGCCTTTGGTGATCAACGATTCGACGTTGGCTTTTTCTTTGGCGGAGTCACCTTGGCTGAAGAGAATTTCGACATCATATCCGGCGGCTTTGAGCGCATCCTTGAAACGCGCTTCGTCCTGAATCCAACGGGGTTCGTCTTTCGTTGGCAACACAATACCGACGGCTAACTTGCTACCAGCCGCGGCGGCTGTGGGCTTGGGTGCTTCAGTTGCCGGCGTGGCGCAGGCTGTGAGCAAAATTGCTACCACAGTAAAGATACTTATAGTTTTGAATAACTTGATCATCTTAATCTCCTGAAGAATTTGGGACTACCTTATGAGTGGTTGTTATTAAAAGAAATAGGTTGTGTAGGCGGTGTGAACCTCCTTATTCAGATTAAACGATTTTTCCAAATGACTCTTCTATCTTACGAACAAAAGGGTGGTGGTGTCTGCTACTTTTTCCACTAACAGACCCATTGAGAATCCCCCAGTCCGCTTAGGGGAAAACCCTTAACGCTCTCGCCTTAGCCATGCGCCTGAAGATATAATAGTGTTATGCCTCCTCTTCGTACCTTGTTAGCCGACGATCACGCCATTGTGCGCGCGGGTTTGCGCAATGCGTTGCAAAGTATGAGTGATATTGAAGTGGTGGGGGAAGCCGCCGATGGGTTGGACTTGCTAAAAAATCTGAGTGAGCTGCGCCCCGAGCTCTTGGTGGTGGATGTGACTATGCCGGATTTTGAACCCATCACCGCGATTCGAAAAATAAAAGCCGATTATCCGGCGATGAAAATTCTTGTCGTCAGCGCCTATAACGATGAGATGTACGTGGTGGGCTTATTAGAAGCGGGTGTGGATGGTTATCATCTGAAGGATCGACCCCTCTCGGATTTACAACTGGCTGTGCAAAGAGTTCTCGCCGGTGAACGTTGGATCTCCGGTTCGTTAGTGGAACAGCTCGTCCGCCACCGTTCGGCTCCCACCAAGGTGGTGCCGTCTCTCACGCGCCGCCAACGTGAACTCCTCCGCCTGTTGGCGCAAGGCTCCGACAATCGCAAAATCGCCCAAGCCATGGAACTGAGTATCAAGACCGTCGAAAATCATTTGACCAGTTTATATCGGGCGATTAACGTTGAGAGCCGCTTAGAAGCTTTGAGATACGTTATGGATCATCCCGAAGCGCTCGCTATTTCCGGGCATGAGATGATCGAGCCGGAAGCCCCTTCAAAAGACACCCTCGTTGTCTTGCTCGTAGACGACAACCCGCGTTACCGTCAGCAATTGGGTCGCCTCATCGGCAAGACTCATCCTACTTCTACACTGTACGAAGCGGAAGACACGTTGGATGCCGTGCGTTTGGCGCAGCAGGTGAAACCGCAATTAGCTTTGGTGGATGTGGTGCTGACGGATGAGGATGGTATTCAATGCACGCGTCGCATTAAATCTGTTTCGGCAGCCACGCGCGTGATTTTGATCAGCGCCTACCCGGATCGAGAATTTCGTCGTTTGGGTTTAGCCGCCGGGGCGGTGGCGTTTTTGGACAAAAAAGATTTGGACTCGGCGGCGATTCGCCAAGTGATCAACAACGCTTTGAGTTGAGGATCGATCTATCGCGTTATTTCACCGGGCAAATGCCCAATCTGAATTTCGCTGTCGTCGCAAAATAACATAGCGTTCTCCATCGCGCTTCGCAGTTGGCGGATGTTGCCGGGCCAGTGATACGCCTGTAACGACTCGAGCGCGCGGGGATGTATTGACTTTACTTGTTTGCCCATCTCGCGGTTAAACTTGTTGATGAACGCGCCCGCCAGCGCCGGGACATCTTCGCGGCGATCACGCAGTGGCGGCAGATCAATGGTGATCACTTTCAACCGCCAATACAGGTCTTCGCGGAATTGACCGGCTTCGATCATCTTAGGCAGATCGCGATTCGAGGCGGCGATCAATCTCACGTCCGTTTTGATCAAGGTGGTGCCGCCGACTCTGCGAATGGCTTTTTCCTCAATCGCCCTCAACAACTTTGCCTGCAAGTCCGGTTTCATACTGGCGATCTCATCCAAGAACAACGTCCCATCTTCCGCCACTTCGATGAGACCTTCTTTGCGTTTGGTCGCGCCGGTGAACGCTTGCGCCTCGTGACCAAAAAGCTCGCTCTCTAAAAGCTGGTCGGGTAGGGCGGCGCAGTTGATCGGCATGAAGGGTTTATCGCGGCGCGGACTGAGTTGATGAATAGCGTTGGCGATCACTTCCTTGCCCGTGCCGCTCTCGCCGCAGATCAACACACTCGCCTGAGTTGGCGCGGCGCGTTCCATAATTTCTGTCACCCGCTTCATGGCAGGCGTTGTGCCGACGACCCAATCGTATTGCGCGCGGTGGGCTTCCCGCAGATGAGCCAGCTCGCGCCGCAAGGCAACACCTTGCGAGGCGCGTTCCAGCGCTTTGAGCATGCGCGGCGCTTGGATCGGCTTGGTCAAAAAATCTTGCGCCCCGGCTTGCATCGCTTCAACCGCCATTTCAATATCGCCAAAACTTGTCATGACGATCACCGGCAGACCGGGCTGCTCTTGCGCTAAACGCTCCAACAACAAGAGTCCGTTGCCGTCCGGCAGCATCACGTCGAGCAGGACAATGTCGGCGTCGCCGCGATCAATTTGGGCGTGCGCCGATTCCATATTCTCCGCTTCGAGTGTGGCGTAACCTTGGTCGGCAAGGATGTCTTTAATGAAAGAGCGGGGGGTGGGTTCGTCGTCAACGATTAAGACTGTGGGCATGAATCGCAATCGGTAATTAGTAAATGGTAATTACTAATTACTCTCTTTCTCGGCAAGGGGCAGGAAAATATGGAAGGCTGTCCCGATCCCCGCCCAGCTTTGCATGAAGATCGATCCTTTGTGGGCATTGACGATGCGTTTGGCGATGGCGAGACCCAGCCCGGTGCCGTCGGCTTTGGTGGTGATGAACGGATCGAAGATGCGCCCTTGCATTTCGGCGGGGATGCCGGGTCCCGTGTCGCTAAAGATCACTTCGACAAAATTGCCGCGCGGCGCTTGGGCGTGAGTCGCTTTGAAACACTTAATTGCTAGCGTGCCGTTTTTGCCAATGGCGTCCACCGCGTTCACGATCAGATTCGTAAACACTTGATCCATCTGGTTTAAATCTGCCATCACCTGCGGCGTATCCGGATTGATCTCTTTTTCGAGATGGATGTTGAGCTTCGCTAAGCGCGGCGTCCAACGGATAAGAGTCCGCTCCAGTAGCGGGACGATGGACGTTTGCTGATAATTGATCTCCGAAGATTTGACGACGAGTAAAACGTTGTTGACCAATTGATCGATCCGCAAGACTTCTGCCTGCATCATGCTCACGCGCTCGGCGAGCGGGTCGGACGGCGGGAACTTGGTGGCGAAGAAGCCCAGCCCGGTGGAGATTCCGTTGAGCGGATTTCGCAGATCGTGAGCGAAGATCGCCGAGACATCGCCGAGCCACGCGCGCTGCTCGAGATGCGCGCTTTGTGTTTGGAAAAACTTTTGCTGACGCCGATCAGTGATCACGATCAACCCGCCGATGAAGGCATTGTCACGGCTCATGAGCGGCGCGGCGCGAATAAATGCGGCAAGGCTTTCACCGTCCCGGCGAATGAGATCGGTTTCTACGCCGCTCCAAGGCACGCCGCGTTTGAGAGTCTCGATCACTTGTGAAGCGAGCGGCTGTGATGCCACCAACACATCTTCTAATGGCTCGTTGACCATGTCGGTGAGCCGGAAACCCAAAAGTGTCTCTGCTGCCGAGTTGAGATCTACCACGCGCCCCAAGGCGTTGATACGCAGGATGCCCTCGGTGCTTTGACTCATGATCGCTTCCAGTTGTTGACTTACTTCGGAAGCGTAAACTTCGGTCTCGGTGGTCGTCTGCGCCCGCCGCAGTTGAAGCAGCAGGGCAGAAAAATAGTGTGCGGCAACGGCGGCGAGCGCGGGGGCATCCGGCGGTTGAACGTCTGCTTCTGTGTACACCACGACTAACAATCCCAACAGAGTAGTGCGATCGGTGATAGCCTGAGTGTGGATAGCGGCGAAGTTTCCGGCGCGCGCCGCACGCGCCAAAGTCGAGGCGGGTCGCTCGCCCAGTCGCCAACTGAACGCCGACGATTTCATGATGGGATCATCTGCGCCAATGTGTGATGGGAATTTTGCGGGAAAGTTGATTGCCCGCCCAACGTGGAAGCCGGGCGGATTGATGGAACGCCAGTAGAGTATGACGCTCTCGGCGAGGAGCATTTGGCGGCACGACCCTAGCGTCTGTTCAAGGGTTTCATCGGATACGGCGTGGGGGAGCGCCTGTACCATTTCACCAAGTGCCACTACAGAACTGTGATGGCGGTTAAGACGCGGCGTCACGACGCCTTCCGTATATTCACGGACGAGGATCATTACAAAATCTTCGTCGTCGTAGGTGCAGCCGGTGATACGCATGTCCACCGGGATCAGAACACCGTGGCGGGCGCGAAATAAAATGTTACGCAGTGAATGATATGACCTAACCTCTGCATTGCGAATAATTTTCAATACTTCGGCAGAGTGTTCGGCGGGGAAAATATCGGCAATATTCAACGTGTCAAAATCGGCGCGCGAATAGCCGCTAAAGGTGAGGGCTTTGGTGTTGGTATAAACGAATGTGCCCGATATGGGTTTAACCAAAAGGAGTGCGTCAACAAGTTTTTCGACGATGTCGTGATAACGATCATCGTTTTGTTGGGCGCGGAGGTTGCTCAGCAGATCGAGCGGCGACGTTTTACGAGAGAAGGACATTAGGAATTCATTTCTCGTAATGACGATTTAAATCGTCATTACGAGTTCGCGTATGCAGTAAAACTAAAACAACAAAACACAACAAACAATCAAGAAAGAAAAACCTCACGCCCACGCAAACTCGCCGGTAAAATCCCAAGCATCTGACGATACTTCGCTACCGTGCGCCGCGCCACTTTGTAACCGTGCGGCTTCAACATCTCGGCGATCTGCGTGTCCGAGAGCGGGGCAGTACGCTGTTCACATTTGATGATCGTCTGCACGGCGTCACGCACGGCAAGTGAACGATCAAAAAACATCGAGAGCGGCACAATACGACCGTTCGGCAGAGCCGCGCATTTATTTGCTACAGCGCGCGAGATAGTGGACTCGTGAAGTTCTAATCGCTGAGAAAGCGTAGCACGGGTAAGCGGCTTTAGATCGGCATCACTGCCCAAGATAAACGCTCGCTGTTCTATTGTAATAATCTCTGCCAGACGCTTCATGGTGTTATTGCGTTGTTGAACACATTTGGTAAGCAATGAAGCGCGCTCAATATGATTCGCCCAATTCGATCTTTCATCTTCTGAAAGCTGATTGAGGCTAGCGCGAATTTCGGGGTCAACGCGCAGCGTACCCAACATGCCACTAAACACTTCCACCAAAAGCGGACCGCCCGGTCGCGGGTTGTGGCTAATCATAATGTCAGGTTCATAAAAAACAGATCGGGCAAGATGATTAATGCCACGCCCTGAATCTTGCCATGAACGTCCCGGATACGGCGTGAGATTATGCCGGATGAACATCGCCGCCTCTTGCACCAGCACGAGCGGCGTGCGCATACAACGCGCAATCGCCGCGTAATTTCGTTTCACCAGATGATCCCAATAATCCGAGATAACCCGCCGCGCTAATGGATGAGACGTGCCGCTCTCACTCAACACTTCTAACTGCACCAACAAGCTTTCGCGTAGATCACGAGTGGCAACGCCCGGCGGGTCTGCGCGTTGGATCAACTTTAACACGCGCTCCACGCTTTCCAAAGAGACACGCAGAGTCATTGCAATCTCGGCAGGATGATCGGATAGCAAGCCGCGATCATCGAGTCGTTCCAAGATATGTTAGGCAATGCGTTGTTCTTCGGAGTTTGCAGCGCAAGCCACTTGCCGCAATAAATGCTC
>Ga0172368_10008510_pt1 | contig 10438 bp, 7 predicted proteins | sample Lak11m_FD_114540 | JGI IMG/M metagenome (GOLD analysis project Ga0172368, IMG submission 114540) | Freshwater microbial communities from Kabuno Bay, South-Kivu, Congo - kab_022012_11m | ecosystem: Environmental > Aquatic > Freshwater > Lake | place: Democratic Republic of the Congo: South-Kivu...
CCCTCCCCTCCAGGCTGACAGCATACGGCGCGCGTGCGAGCGTGCTCCTGGCATAGAGATAGTATGCGGCGCCAGCCGCCAGCGCTGCCAGAAAGATGACGGTGAGGATGATCCGCGAATACTCGACCGGGCGCAAATAGACCGACTTGCGGCTGCGGGGGCGCCGTCGAATCGGCGTTACCAGCACCTCGGCTTCCTGCTCTGGTCCAAACGCCTGTTCACTCATAACTAGACTTCAACCTTTACTGGCAGCTCCTCATGTTGACTGTCTTCCGCCGACGCGATCGGCTCCGCGGCGCTGTCCTTCGCGGCGTTGTCGGCGTCACGTAGATATTGTGCCGCGTCTTCGGGACTGGTGACGTTGATGTAAATCCCCGTCCCCATCTCGAACCCGGCAGCGATGGTCAAACGCGGCATGATGACCATATGCCAGTGAAACACTTCCGAATCCTCGTTGCCGCACGGCGCCGTGTGCAAGGCGAAATTATACGGCGGCGAGTTCAGGCAGCGCGACACGCGCGCCAGCGTATCCCGTAGTAAGCGGGCGAAATCCACCACCCGCTCGCGCGTCATCATCGGAAAACTGGCCTGATGCTGCTTCGGCAGCAGCCAGGTTTCAAAGGGGTATTTCGAGGCAAACGGCTCGAAGGCCACGAAATGCTCGGTATCGCTCACCACCCGCTTGCCCTGGTCCAACTCCTGCTGCACCATGTCGCACCAGATGCAACGATCGTGGAACTTGTGATAGGTTTCGGCGCCCTGCAGCTCATTCAGCACATCGATAGGGATCATCGGCGTGGCGATGAGCTGCGAGTGCGGATGTTCGAGCGACGCGCCCGCCACTTTACCGTGGTTGCGGAAGATCAGGATATACTTGAACCGGGGGTCCTTGCGCAGATCCAGGTAACGTTCACGGTAAGCCCACAGCACTTCCGAGAGCTGTTCGGTCGTCATCACCGAGGGATCGAGGTGGTGCTTGGGCGTCTCGATAATCACCTCGTGAGCCCCCACCCCATTCATCATATCATACATACCCACACCGCGCTTGTGCAGGTCGCCCTCGATGGCCAACGCGGGGAACTTGTTGGGCACCACGCGTACCCACCAGTCCGGCGTATTGGCCTCGCGTCCCTGACGAAACGCCAGGATCTCCGGCGGGGTCATCAACTCCTTGCCCGGGCAAAACGGGCAGGTGGGCGAATATTCCGGTTTATCCGGTTCGGCAATCGTCAAATGAGTGAAGTCAGACGGGCGCCGCGCACGTTCGGTGGCGACGATCACCCACTCCTGCGTGATTGGATCTTTTCTCAATTCAGGCATAATCCACTCCTACTCCCGGTCTCACCCGTTGCCGCACCCCCTGTTGTAAGCAATCATTCTCATCAGTGCGCCATGTGAACTGATCGCACGATATGCTGTACCCACCCATTCCGGATAAAACCCGTGGGCTTGTTCCGGATAGTGACGCGCATGATCTCTTATCGTCGCGTCCATCGTGATCGACGCAACTGGACCCCACTATTGCGCACCACCCGCGGAGGGTGCGACCGTGTTCTCTGTCCATTATCGAAACAACGCGCAATCTCCTGTATTACTCATCGTCCATTTGTCGTCACCATGCGCAAATTTCGTTTATCGTTGCGGCGCAGCCGCCCTGTGGCAATATACCCGCATTTATGCAAGTTGTCGATCAGAAGCCGGGCATCACATAGTCGGCGATGACAACGTCCCACGCGTGTTCGCGCAGCGCGGCGCGCAAGGCGTCGCCGGAATCGACGCGTTGCGAGACGATCACCACTCCGCCCTGGCGAAGAGTGCGCTCGAGCAGCAGTGCATCATTTTCGGAATCTTCCACCAACAACACGTGTAGTGGTGCGATCATTTCATGGCTTTCCGGTCGGCGGCGGCTCATTGAGCAACAACCAGTAAACACCGAGCTGCCGCACGGCATCCGCGAATTGATTAAAATCCACCGGCTTGCGAATATAGCTGTTGGCGCCGAGGTTGTAGCCCTGCGCGATATCCTGCTCTTCTTTCGAGGAGGTGAGGATGACCACCGGCAGCATGCGGGTGTGTTGATCGGTGCGCACCCGCTCCAGCACCTCTAACCCGCCGACTTTGGGCAGCTTCAGGTCCAACAGTATCACGGCCGGCGCCTTCTCCGGGTCGCGATTTGCATGCGCGCCCGTACAGAACAGATAGTCGAGGGCCTCCACCCCGTCGCGGACCACCACGATCTCGTTGGCGATATTCGCCCGTTTCAAGGCGCGCATGGTCAGCGCGACGTCGTCAGGATTGTCTTCCACCAGGAGAATAATCTGATTCGACATTTGCTGTGACCTCCATTGGCTTCAACGTAAAGTAAAATGCCGCTCCCCGGTCCACTGCGCCCTCAGCCCGAACCTGCCCGCCATGCCGGCGGATGATCCGCTGGGCCAGGGCCAACCCGATGCCGGTGCCTGGAAATTCTTCAATCGCATGCAGGCGCTGGAAAGGCATAAACAGCTTCTCTGCATAGGTGGCATCAAATCCGGCTCCGTTATCCCGGATATAATACAGGATTTCACCGTTCTCCGTTGTCGTGCCAAACTCGATCTGCGCGACAGCACACTTGCCGGTAAATTTCCAGGCGTTTCCCAGTAAATTCTCCAGCATGATCCGCAGCAGATCAGGATCACCATCCGCCATGATCCCCGGCGTGATCGCTTCCTCGACGGTCCGTTCAGGCTCGCGCTGGCGCCACTCGTCGAGCACCGACCGCGCCAGCCCACTGAGATCGACTCTTGCGATACGCATCTGGGAGCGGGTGACACGCGACAGCCGCAGTAGATCATCGATGAGGTGGCCCATGCGCTGTGAAGCGGCGCGGATCCGATGCAGGTAATCCAGTCCAATGGCATCCAGTTTATCCGGGTAATCCTCCACCAGCGCCAGACTGAAGCCGTCGATGCTGCGCAACGGCGCCCGCAGGTCATGCGAGACCGAATAGCTGAACGCCTCCAGCTCCCGGTTGCTGGCCTCCAGCTCGACGGTGCGATGCCGCAAGTTATCGTTGAGTTTTTCGATAGCTTCCTCAGCCTTTTTCCGCTCGGTGATGTCGCGGGCGGCGGCGAATACGCCGGCCACATTCCCCGTCCCATCCAGATAGACGGTCGCATTGTATAGCACATCCGTCACCCGACCGGAAACGTGCCGGATCGCCAGCGGGTAATCACGCACGAGTCCTTCGGAGAAGACCAGTTGATAGCCCTCGCGCGCCCGGGTCGGCTCGGTGAAATAATCCGCAAAGTCGGTGCCGATCAACCGGTCGCGCGCCACCCCGGTTACCGCTTCCGTGGCGAGATTCACATCGGTAATTTTGCCATCCGGTCCGATGGTGACCAGAGGATCGAGGCTCGCTTCGATCAGCGTTCGCGTATATTGCGATGCCGCCTGGAGTTGCTCTTCCGCTTTTTTCCGTTTAGTGATGTCCCGTGCCGCGGCGAAAACCCCCTGCACATCGCCCATCTCATCCCGATAAATGGCGGCATTATACACCACATCGATAATTCGGCCCGAAATATGCCGGATCGCCAGGGGGTAATCGATCACCCTTCCTTGCGAAAACACCCGTTGATACCCCTCGCGAGCTTTGTCGGGTTCCGTGAAGTATTCGGCGAAATCGGTGCCGATGAGGCGTTCGCGCGGGATTCCGGTCACCCCTTCTGTCGCCCGGTTCACATCGGTGATTTTCCCATCGGCGCCGATGGTGACCAGGGGATCGAGGCTCGCTTCGATGAGGCTACGGGCGTAGAGCGAAGCGGCGCGAATCTGCTCTTCCGCCTTTTTCCGCTCGGTAATATCGCGCGCGGCGGCGAATACGCCGGCGACATTCCCTGCCTCATCCCGGTAGACCGTCGCGTTATAGAGCACGTCCGTGACACGTCCGGAGACATGGCGGATGGCCAGCGGGTAGTCGCGCACCAATCCCGCGGAGAATACCAGTTGATAACCTTCGCGCGCTTTCTCCGGCTCAGTAAAATAGTCGGCGAAATCAGCGCCGATCAGACGATCGCGCGCAACGCCGGTCACCTCTTCCGTCATCCGGTTGACATCGGTAATTTTCCCATCGGCGCCGATGGTGACCAGGGGATCGAGGCTCGCTTCGAGGAGGCTGCGGGTATACAGCGAGGCGGTGCGCACTTGCGCTTCCGCCTTCTTCCGTTCGGTGATGTTGCGAGCAATCGTCGAGGCGCCGACGATCCTCCCCTCTTCATTTTTGATCGGCGAGACAGTCAGCGAGACATCGAGCAATTGGCCGTCCTTTCGCATACGGATGGTTTCAAAGTGCTCGACGCTTTCACCGCGTTTGACGGCTTCGAGGACGCGGGGGATCTCATCCGGATGGCCCGGCGGCGTGAGAATATCGATGGACTTGCCGACGGCTTCAGCGGCTGTGTAGCCGTATAAGCGTTCTGCCGCCGGATTCCAACTGATGACGGTGCCATCCGGCAACTTTCCAATGATGGCATCGTCCGAGGACTCGATGATAGCAGCCAGCGTAAAAGCCGCTCCGAGAGTAGGTTTCTGACTGCTGTGATTCTCGACTGGCTCGACCACAAATAATCCCCGTGTTCTACAAAATCGCATCGTTAGAGATAATTTCAACACTGGGGGCATCTGCCCCCCGCCCCCTTCCTTTGCAGGGAATGCTTGCCCCGATGAAATCGCGGGGGACGGGCGGTCAGGTGCCTCCGGTTTTGAAACTATCTTTATTATACTGTGATCTCCACATTATACTGTGATCTCCACCCTGGAAACAACCGGTTGCTGTGTACAAACCAAATATTTTTTTGCTGAAGCGCTTTTGTCAGAATGGCACGACATCGAAAGCGCCGCCTTGACAGATTCTCGCGGGCACCGTACCATAGACACGATCCTGCCCCCGTGGCCAAGTGGATAAGGCACAGGCCTCCGGAGCCTGCATCGCAGGTTCGAATCCTGCCGGGGGTACCATTTTCGACGAAGGCCGCCAGTCTCGCTGGCGGCCTTCGCGATTTGGTACTCACTTCAAAAACTCGGTCTCATGCTCTGAATCAAAGACTGATCGGTTGGATGATTAGATTCAGAGCAAGAGGGAAGAGCAAGTGTAAGAAGTATCCCCTACCCCATTTTTCCACTTTCTTCAGAAATTCCTGTAACATTTGCTTGAAATACTCCACTACACAGATAACAATGCGTTCGGGGATACGGGAGCTGGATGGAATCCGCACACGACCGGATATTTGAAGAGCTGGTGAATCGCTACCGCAAAACACTGACGGCAGCGGCGTACCACCTGTGCGACGATTGGGAGACGGCGCGCGATCTGGTGCAGGACACGCTGCTGGATGCCTACCGCAGCCTTGACAGCCTGCGCGACCGGGAGAAGGTGGGCGCATGGCTGTTTACCATCCTGCGCCGGAAAGCCGCTGCCTATCGCCACGTGCGCAGTCTGGAAACTATGTTGATCAACGAGCCATCAGTATCCCCCGATGACGTAGAAGCGATGGTGCGCGGTATCGTCATCGAGCAAATAGCGAAGCTGACAAGGGACGACCGGGAGATTTTGGCAGGCAAATATCTGCTGGGATTGTCCTACCGGGAGCTGGCCGAAGCACTCGGCAGCAATGAAGGCGCCATGCGCGTGCGCTGCTTCCGCGCCAAGGAGAAGCTCCGCGAGATATTGAGCGGCGCCGGCGTCGAGATTCCGCTGAAAGCAAAGTCAGCCCCGCAAGCGTGCCTTTCCAGGAAAAACAATGGAGGTGAGCAGCATGACGTGTGATCACGAGATACTACAGCTCATATCCAGTTACGATGACGGAGAAGCGACGCCGGAGGAGGCGGCGCACGCCGCCGAACACCTGGCAAACTGCAGCGGCTGCCGCAAGATGCTCGAACAGTGGCAGGGGCACCGGCAGCTTTTCACCTGGGCCTATACCCGCGAAATACCCGACGAAGACAATGCAGTCGAGACGCTGTTGCGCCGGGTCAAAAAGGAGGAAACCATGCCAGAAGAACCGATGCTGCATAAAGATGCGCAGGCAAGGAAACGCAATGCCTTTCTGCTCCGCCGGTGGGGATGGGCAACGGCGCTGGCTGCCCTCTTTGTACTCATCTTTGTCGCTTATCAACTTATTACGCCGCTGTATTTCCTGAAAGTTGGGCGTGAAGTCGCCACGACGACCACTTCGCGAAAGATGCGGATAGCATTCAACGTCGATCTCACCCTGGGGCCGCATACAAAAATTAGCCGCCTCCACAAGCACACCATCCACGTGGAGCAAGGCTGGGTGGCCGTGGAGGTGCGCAGCGGCAGCATCACTATCTCCACACCGCGCATCATGGTCACCGATCAGGGCACGAAGTTCCACATTGGCACCGGCGCGAAGGCGGATTATGTCACCGTGGAGGAAGGGCAGATCGAGGCGATTGCCGTCGGTTCGCCGCGAGTAATGTATGCCAGACAGGCGCTGCTCGTCGATAATCAGGGGAAAGTGACCGCATTTACCGAGGCGGAAATGCAACCGGTAGAGAAAGAGACATGCCCGCCGCTGCGCGACCGCCGGCGTGATGAGTTCGTGCCTGCCACGGTTGAGCAGCTCGATTGGGACGATGGTATCCAGCGGCTGGCGACGCGTTTCCCGAATATCTGCTTAAGTGGCATGCATAACACACGAAGCAATCCAGACCCTTACGTCGGCCGCGTGATCGGGTACGAGAATAGCTCGTCATACAGTTTCCGGCAGACCATGGTCACGCACCTGCCGCAGATCGCGCAGATCCTCGCCGGCGGCCTGAGTGAAGAGACCTGGGAGCTGCCACTCGGCGTGGTGCAGCTCACCGGCATCACCGATCCTCCCGGCCTGGTCGATGATGTGTATTATCTTCGCCTGGTGCCGAAAGGCAATGCCTTCGCCTGGCGATTCACCGGATCGCGCGGGAACGAGGTGGAAATCCCGGTGAGCTTCCAGTCTCCCGGGCCGAGATCCATGACCGAGGCCAGGGGTGCGATATGGTCGTTGCCCATGCAACAGTATTCCTCCACCGGTGTGAATCACCTGTTTACTACACCGGGTTTTATCTCCTGGTGGCCCGGCGCCATGAAACCGGTGCTGGCACTGCGCGTGGTGAACGGGCCGCGGGAGCTGCCCATTTGGCGGGACAAGCGGGCGATGTTTACCAGGCTGGTGCGGTCATGCGCCGGCGTGCCGGGCCTGACGCTGACGTATTCGCAAAGCAATCAATTTTACCTCGATCCACAGCGTAAATACCGGATGATGATTGCCTGGAATGACGACGCCGGCCGGCAGCTCCTCCGCCTGTCCAGGCAAACCGGCGGATCGGTGCTGCTGGGGGCGATCGCCACCGAGCGCCCGCTGGCGAAGCCCGCGGCGGCAGCCGGCGCCTACCTGGTGCGTTTCGTGCAGCCGGCGGGCAAGCCACCCCACCTGGAGCTGACCACTCCCGGCAGGAAGCCGGTGGCAGCCTGGGGGGGTGCATCGTGCATATTACCGGACAAGCCGGAGCTGCGGAGCATGGACGAATCAGGTTATTCACTCCGTATCCCATCCGAATCCGATCCGATGACGCTGCAATACGACTTCGCCAGCGCAAGCAATGGTGCGTTTCCGGTGCAATTCGCGGTTCGCCATCGGTACCCCTATAATAAGGGGTCAATTGGCAGGAGTATGCCGGCAATGGGCGATATCAAGCTGGCGCAGGGATGTATTCAGGTAATGAAACCGTAGATGAGAATAGGAGAGTGAGCAAAGGAGAACGTTCGTGAGGCATCCGTGAACGATTTGAGCTCCGTTGTTGCGCAGGCAAGATACGGCAGGCATTATAATACGGAAACGGGCGCGTGATCGGGGCTCGCGAGGACGCTCGCCCTCCCATGTGGTTCGCTTTCCTGTTTGGCTCGCGAGGACGCTCGCCCTCCCATCCATTCAGCCAACCATCCAGCCTTCCATTCTTCAAATCTTCCATCCTTCCACTCTTCCAGGTATAATACCGTTCAGTCAATCCCCTTACGAAAGGTGACAGGCATGAATAGCATTCGCATTGCCGGGCAGGCGATTACCTGCACGAACTATACGACCCCGCGGCTGTTCGACTTCCGGCCGCACATGATCCAGGCCATGGCGGAAGACTTCCTCGCCGCCGGCGTGTCGGAGGTGGAGATTCCACAGGGTGTGCTCGATCCGGAAGGGAAATTTCCGGAGACAGGCCTGGATGAGGCGGCCGTGCTCGAAAGCCTTTCGCGCTTGCCGAAAGAAACCCGCGTCATCGGCTCCTACCTCGGCTCGCCCAACCTGGGCACGGACAATGCCGCGTATCTAACCGTGCAAAAGCGGGCGATCAGCCAGTTGATCCAGTTTTTCCCTGACGTGCAGTATGTCATGCTGCACCCCGCCGGGGCGCAGTTGACCGACGCCGGCACCGTGCGTGGCATCGTGGACACGTGGGCGGAGCTGGCTGACTACGCCGCCGGCCTGCGCACAGGCTTCCAGTGCTGCCTGCACAACCATTACGACAGCAACTGCGAGACGGCCGACCAGGTGCTCACCTACCTGAACGCCATCCGCGCGGTGAACTCGCCGGCGCTGAAATGGGCACCGGATACCGGTCATAGCCAGGGTATGGGCAACCGCTACCTGGAGGTGCTCGATGCCAATGCCGACCTCATCGGCAACTGGTTCCACCTGAAAACGCGCGTGCCCGCCTTCGACAAGCTGCACGGCGGCGACAAATACCGCGCCGAACGCGACATCTGGGGTAACCCGGCGGAGAAGGGCACCGGCCTTTACAGCGGGTTCGTCAACTGTGCCGACCCGGAGATCGAGACGCCACTGAAGCAGGTCTTTGACATCATCGCGCGCAAAGCGAAACCGACGAACGGCGTGGTCACCGGCGCCATCGAGATCGACAACCCCCGCCAGCACCCGCGCCTGGAAGTGCTCTGCAGCGTGCTCTACCTGCGTGAAGTGCACAGCCTCACCCCTGCCATGGCGCTCTCCTATGACGAGATCGTCAAGCGGGTGTTTACCATGCCTGTACTCAACGTGCACTGATCCGGCTGTCGATCTATATCTGCATGCCCTGCCCGCCGTTGATATGGTGATGGATGAATGGGAGGACTGGGAGGACTGGGAGTGAATGGGATAATATGGGATAGAGCAAGAGCAAATCACTTGTAACTTCCATATTTCCCATTCTCATTCATTCAGAGCAGCAGATCGGTGACTTATGCACCAATCGCTTGAGGAGTTCCACCCCGCGGTCACGCGCTGGTTCAGCGATATGTTCGCAGAGCCGTCGCCGGCGCAGGTGCTGGCGTGGCCGGCGATCAGGCGCGGGGAGAATACGCTGCTGCTGGCGCCTACCGGTTCGGGGAAGACGCTGGCGGCGTTCCTTTGCGGGATCGACGACCTGTACCGCCGGGCGGAAGCGGGCACGCTGGCAGATGGCATCCACCTGCTCTACGTGAGCCCGCTGAAGGCGCTGGGGAACGATATCCGCAAGAACCTGCTGGAACCGCTGCACGGCATTCGCGCGCTGGGTAAGCTGCCGGAGCTGCGGGCGGCAGTGCGCACCGGCGACACCCCACGGTCCGAGCGTGCGGCGATGGCGAAGACGCCGCCGCATATCCTCATCACCACCCCGGAATCCCTGTACCTGCTGCTGCAGCAAGGCAGCATGGCGGAAGCGCTGCGCAGCGTGCGCACGGTGATCGTGGATGAAGTGCATTCCCTGTGCGGCAACAAGCGCGGCGTGCACCTGGCGGTCAGCCTGGAACGGCTGCAGGAGCACGTCGCCGGCCCGCTGCAGCGCGTGGGCTGCTCCGCCACCCTCAATCCGCTGGAGGAGATCGCCGCCTACCTGGTGGGCAGCGAGCAGGGACGACCGCGCCCATGCACCATTGTCGATGCCGGCATGCGCAAGGAGCTGGACGTGCGGGTGATGAGCCCGCTGCCCGACTTCCTGGAGGCGAGCAATACCGCGCTCTGGACCAGCGCCTACGACCTGCTGCTGGAGGAGATCGCCCGTCACCGCACCACCCTCATCTTCGCCAACAGCCGCTACAAGGCCGAGCGCACGGCGCTGCGGCTGGGCGAGCTGGCGGGCGAAGGGCTGAAGATCGGCACCCACCACGGCTCCATGTCGAAGGAGATCCGCCTGGAGACGGAGGACGCGCTGAAAAGCGGCAAGCTCAACGCGCTGGTGGCCACCTCCTCGCTGGAGCTGGGCATCGACATCGGCGCGGTGGACATCGTCTACCAGCTCGAGTCGCCGAAGTCGGTCAGCGCCGGCTTGCAGCGCATCGGGCGGGCCGGGCACCTGCTGCATGCCACCAGCAAAGGTCGTGTGCTGGTCTTCGAGCGTGATGAACTGCCGGAAGCCGCCGCTGTTTGCAAGG
>Ga0172368_10008513_pt1 | contig 10436 bp, 8 predicted proteins | sample Lak11m_FD_114540 | JGI IMG/M metagenome (GOLD analysis project Ga0172368, IMG submission 114540) | Freshwater microbial communities from Kabuno Bay, South-Kivu, Congo - kab_022012_11m | ecosystem: Environmental > Aquatic > Freshwater > Lake | place: Democratic Republic of the Congo: South-Kivu...
AAAGCATGGTCGTAAAGCTAAAAGTTTGTTCAAGTATGGGTTGACTTATCTCGCAAAGGTGTTGTTTTCAAATGATTTAGATGAATTTAAAGTATGTTGTAAATTTTTGTCATGTACTTAAATCGGGATATTAAATGTATTTTTGCGATAAAATCTTTGAAAGCATTAATATTAAAGACGATGGATCATGGAACAGTCGGGAAAAAACGATAAATTATTTGGTGAATTTCCGGAAGTAACGGCCAAGGCATGGGAAGAGAAAATAAAAGAGGATATAAAGGGTGCCGACTATGAAAAGAAACTGGTTTGGAACACCGGTGAAGGTTTTAAAGTGAAGCCGTTTTATAATTCAGCGGATACGGATGAGCTTGCATTTAATGAAATGCTTGCCGGTAAATTTCCATTTATAAGAGGATATAAAATAACAGGAAACGATTGGTATATCAGGCAGGATATTTATGTTGATGATATTAAAACAGCTAACAAAAAAGCTCTTGATATATTGATGAAAGGAGTTACATCCCTCGGCTTTGTCATTGATCCCAAATTCGAACCAACTATTGATGAGATAGAGTTATTGTGTGAGAACATTTTTGCTGATGCTGTGGAACTCAATTTTATTTGTTTTCACAATTCACTGAAAGTGGTACAGTATGTTGAAAAGTTAGTTAAAAAATATAACCGTGATCTGGACAAAATCTATGGTTCTGTTGATTTTGATCCGCTCGGGCAGTTTGCGCTTAAAGGAATTTTCCCGGTATCTTCTGAAACTTCCTTTGATCTCGCAAAACAAATGATTGAAACGGCTGCACATCTGCCGCATTTTAAGGTATTAACTGTAAATGGAACTTACTTTCACAATTCCGGTTCATCCATCGTGGAAGAGCTTGCCTTTGCTTTAGCCAAAGGGGCCAATTATCTTACTGAGATAACCGAAAGGGGTATAAGTGTAGATAAGATCGCGCCGAGAATCAAATTCCAGATGTCGGCCGGTTCGAATTATTTCCTTGAAATCGCCAAGCTGCGGGCAGCAAGATTATTGTGGGCTCAAATTGTTAAAGCTTATGGTTGCGGTTCTGAAGATGCCTGCCTGATGAATATCCATTCCACTACTTCCGAATGGAATAAAACAATCTATGATCCGAATGTGAACCTTTTACGATCAACCACTGAATCCATGTCGGCCATTCTTGCAGGAACCGATTCGCTAACGGTAAATCCTTTTAATTCGACATTCGGGCGGACTTCTGAATTTTCGGAACGAATCGCCCGCAACCAGCAACTGCTTCTGAAAGAGGAATCCTATCTGGATAAGGTCGCCGATCCCGCAGCAGGTTCTTATTACATCGAAAATCTTACCGATGCGATCGCAGAGCACGTTTGGAAACTATTTTTAGAGGTTCAGGAAAAGGGCGGATTTCTTGAAGCATTAAAAGTGGGCTTTATCCAGGATACTATCGAAAAGACGGCATGGGAAAAGGATATGGCCATTGCCACCGCGAAAGAAATTTTGCTAGGCACTAACCAATATCCCAACAGAAACGAAGTAATTGAACAACCGTTGCCTGATTCCGTCTTCGCACCCAAAGTAAAAAGTGATAAAAATGCGTCCATTCGTACCCTAAAGACATACAGAGGAGCACAGGCTTTCGAAGAAATGAGATATAAAACGGATTTGTTTGCTCAAAAAGGAAAGCGTCCGAAAGTCTTTATTATCCCTATCGGCAATCCGGCAATGAAAAGAACACGGGCGCAATTTGCAGGAAATTTTTTCGGATGTGCAGGATTTGAAATTATTGATAATCCAGGATTTAATTCGGTGGATGAAGCAGCCCGAGCTTGTTTAATAGCTAAAGCTGATATTGCTGTGATCTGCAGTTCGGATGATGAATACGGCAGCCTGGCACCTGCTCTTTTCGACCTGCTTAAAAATAAAACGATTTTTGTTGTGGCAGGTTATCCGAAAGCAATCCTTGACAATTTGAAACAAAAAGGAATACAGCATTTCATTCATATTAAATCCAATATTCTGGAAACATTAATCAAATTTCAGAAAATGCTTAATATTATTTAACGATTTTGTAAAAAGAATATCTAAGGATAATGAATGATAAGAATTAGCTATAACCATTATGGACGCAAAATCAGGCCTTAAGCAATCCCGGAAAAACTCTCCGGAGAATCCGATAGTGAAATATAGCGAAGATATTTCAACATTAATTTACTTTGTCAGAGGTCAAAGGATAATGTTGGATTCTGATTTGGCATTGATTTATAATGTGGAAACTAAACGTCTTAAAGAATCTGTAAGAAGAAATATTGATAGATTTCCTGATGATTTCATGTTTGAATTGACTCAACCTGAACATCAGTCTTTAAGGTCGCAAAATTCGTCCTTAAAAAGAGGAGAACATTCCAAATACCTGCCTTTTGCTTTTACCGAGCATGGAGCAATAATGCTCGCCAGTATCCTTCATAGTCCTGTAGCAGTTAAAGCAAGTATTCAAGTTGTCCGGGCATTTGTAAAACTAAGAGAAATTCTTTCTTCAAATAGTGAGTTGGCAAAGAAGTTTGAAGAATTGGAAAAAAAATACGATAAACAATTTAAAGTAGTCTTTGAGGCAATCAGGCAATTAATGTCCCCTCAAAATACAAAGAGAGAGCCGGTTGGATATAAGATTAAATCGAACAATAAATGAATTTTATGAAGCCGAATTTTCATAATATTAATATCAGATCGAAATCAAAAAGTAATATTGATCTCCACCAATGGGAACTGGAAAACCGTGTTTCGAAGGACTGGAAGCCCGCAGAGCAAATTGATGTGAAATCTGTATATACCAGTGATGATTTGAAAGGGATGGAGCATTTGAATTATGCTGCAGGTATTCCACCCTATTTGCGGGGGCCTTATTCCACAATGTATGTGACGCAACCCTGGACCATCAGGCAGTATGCCGGATTTTCAACTGCCGAGGAATCAAATGCCTTTTACAGGCGAAACCTGGCTGCAGGCCAGAAAGGATTATCCATTGCATTCGATCTTGCAACCCACCGGGGCTATGATTCGGATCATCCCAGAGTTGAAGGTGATGTCGGTAAGGCGGGAGTGGCGGTTGATTCCATCCTCGACATGAATATTCTGTTCGACCATATACCTCTGAACCAGATGACCGTTTCGATGACTATGAACGGCGCCGTGATCCCGGTTCTTGCTTTCTATATTGTTGCGGCTCTGGAACAGGGAGTGAAGTATGAAGAAATGGCCGGTACCATACAAAACGATATTCTAAAAGAATTCATGGTTCGAAACACCTACATCTATCCTCCGGCTCCATCCATGAGGATCATCGCCGATATTTTTGAGTTTACCTCGAAGAAAATGCCTAAATTCAACTCGATAAGTATAAGCGGCTACCATATTCAGGAGGCAGGAGCCACCGCCGATCTCGAACTTGCATATACTCTGGCAGACGGACTGGAATATCTCCGAACAGGAGTGAATGCAGGAATGGACATTGATTCCTTTGCTCCCCGTTTGTCTTTTTTCTGGGGCATCGGTATGAATCATTTTATGGAAATTGCAAAAATGCGGGCCGCACGTATGCTTTGGGCAAAGCTTGTCAATCAGTTCAATCCGAAAAATCCAAAATCGCTTGCCTTGCGAACCCATTGCCAAACTTCTGGCTGGAGCCTCACCGCCCAGGATCCTTTCAACAATGTTACCCGAACCTGTGTTGAGGCTTTAGGAGCCGTTTTGGGTCATACTCAATCATTACATACTAACGCTATGGATGAGGCGATAGCCCTGCCAACCGATTTTTCTGCAAGGATTGCAAGAAATACTCAAATCTATATTCAGGAGGAGACCAACGTTTACCGCACCGTTGACCCCTGGGCAGGTTCATACTATGTTGAATCGCTTACACATGAACTGGCGCACAAAGCATGGAAACTGATTCAGGAAGTTGAAAAACTTGGCGGAATGGCGAAAGCAATCGAAACCGGTATACCCAAGATGCGAATTGAAGAAGCTGCCGCCAGAAAACAGGGACGAATAGATTCAAATAAAGATACCATAGTCGGGGTGAACAAATACCGGCTCGAGAAACAGGATCCTATTGAAATACTTGAAATTGACAATACTGCAGTCAGAGAATCTCAAATCAAACGGCTTGAATTACTCCGGGCAAACCGGAATGACGAGGATGTGAAAGCCGCTTTAAATGCAATAACCCGTGCCAGTGAATCAGGAAAAGGTAATTTATTGGAACTTGCCATTGATGCAGCAAAAAAGCGGGCGAGCCTTGGTGAGATTTCGGAAGCCATGGAAAAGGTATTTGGAAGATATAAGGCTGATATAAAAGCAATTTCGGGTGTTTATTATTCCGAAAGCAAGGGAGACGAAAGTTTTAAAACAGCCTGTGAACTCGCAAACAAATTTGCAACACTTGAGGGTCGCAGACCAAGGATTATGGTGGCAAAAATGGGGCAGGACGGGCATGATCGCGGCGCTAAAGTAGTTTCGACAGGATTTGCGGATATCGGATTCGATGTGGATATCGGGCCTTTATTCCAGACACCGGAAGAAGCGGCAAGACAGGCAGTGGAAAACGATGTTCACATCCTCGGTATTTCAAGCCTTGCAGCCGGACACAAGACGCTTGTCCCTCAGGTGATAGCCGAACTGAAAAAACTTGGCAGAGAAGATATCATGGTGATCGTTGGCGGTGTGATCCCTCCTCAGGATTATAACTTTCTTTACAAAGCAGGTGTGCTGGCAATTTTTGGGCCGGGATCAGTGATTTCGGATGCAGGGATAAAACTTCTGGAGATTTTGATTGAGGCGAGGGAGGGGTGAAAGTGTTAAAGTGTTAAATGTGCTGAATTGAAAGTTCGCTGTGGTTCCGGGCAAATTCCATAAATCGGAACCCAAAACGTTGTACTTTTACAAATCCAGGTTAAACTGAACCTTATATTCCATGGATTTCAATTCAAGCGCAACCAGGTTCCCGAATCCTTCGCGCTTGGTCATGTAGGAACCGTTGTCGAGATCAATGAACCTGTAGTTTTTGTTTTTAATGCTCAAATCAATAAATTCAAGGCTTACGGGAACATGCCCGTGTATGATCCTTTTATTGCCTATCTTTTCCAAATCAATGTCGTACTCGCGAATCCAAAGCATCGAATCTTTGTCTTTAAATGGATTTTCAAGTTTAAAATTGAAGCCTGCATGAACAAGGTAATAATTATCGTGCTCAATAAAGTACTCAAGGTTCTTCATCCATTCGAGATATTCAGCCGGAAATTCTTTAAGGTGGGCCAACTTGAAACTTTTCATGGTTTCCTTTCCGCCATGAAAAAACCACTCCTCTTTTTTCCTGTTCTTTCTCCTGATACCCATGATGCTCTTCAGTTTCGCTTCCTCCTCAAATGCCTTTAAAAGGAAATCTTCATGATTTCCCATCAAAGTCCTGATATTGTACTGCTCTTTCTGAAGGTATATGATATAATCTATAACTTCTTTCGAAGAAGGGCCGCGGTCAATATAATCCCCTAAAAAATACAACCAGTCATGCTTAGACGGTTGGATCAAATCTTCAATCAGCGCCTGAAGTGTTTTTGCGCATCCGTGTATGTCGGGAATTACCCAGTGTTCTCTCATGCTTTACAATAGCTGGGGTAAATGTACTTTATAATACAATATATTGAATAACACATAGTATTAAATCAATAATGATAAAGCCATAGCTGGTACTATTCGGTACTTAACATTTATTATTTTTTCTTTGCCTGGTTTGCAACCTGTTCCATCATCTTTTTTATTTCTTCCGGATCACCGATAAAGTAATCTTTTAAAAGGTTCATATTATCATCGAACTCAAAAACATAAGGAATTCCTGTAGGGATGTTAAACTGAATGATTTCATCCTCTCCCATATTTTTGAGATATTTTACTATCCCTCTGAGGCTGTTACCGTGAGCAGCGACAAGTACCTCCCTGTGTGTTCTAAGCGTCCTTGAAATTTCATTCTCCCAGTAAGGAATGATCCGGTTCACAGTATCCATTAAGGCTTCTGCCGCGGGAAGTTCACTGGAATTAAGTTCAGCATAACGAGGATCGTGCCGTGGGTGTCGTTCATCGTCCAATGCGAGTGGTTCGGGAGGTGTTGAATAGCTGCGGCGCCAGATCAGGACTTGCTCATCACCATATTTTTCGGCAGTTTCCAGCTTGTTCAAACCCTGTAATTTTCCATAATGTTTTTCGTTCAGCCTCCAGGATTTATATACTGGAATCCACATCAGATCCATCTGTTCGAGAATGATCCAAAGTGTTTTAATGGCACGGGTCAAATAAGAGGTATAAGCCACCTTAAATGAAAATCCCTGTTCCTTTAAAATATTTCCTGCGTCAATGGCTTCCTGAATGCCTTTATCCGATAATCCGACATCCTTCCATCCGGTGAACCTGTTTTCCTTATTCCAGATACTTTCGCCATGGCGGATCAACACAAGTTTCAACATATTCTACTTCTTTTAATTTTAGCGTGCAAAAGTATGTATTATTAAAATTAAGGCAAAAATTACTTCTCACCCACCTGCTGTATCAGGATTGCTTATATTTTATACTTTCGCATAAGATTAATTTCCGTATAACAATGAATAATTACAGCAAATTAAACAATATCCTGGGATGGATTGTTTTCGCCATCGCATCGACGACCTATATTTTAACCTCGGAGCCAACAGCCAGTTTCTGGGATTGCGGCGAGTATGTCGCTACGGCCTATAAACTTCAGGTCGGTCATCCGCCGGGTGCCCCCTTTTTTCAACTTATCGGAAAATTCTTTACATTGTTTGCATTCGGGAATGTCGCTGATGTGGCAATGATGATCAATATTATGTCGGCGCTGGCAAGCGGTTTTACTATATTATTTCTGTTCTGGTCACTAACAATTTTGGTTAAAAAATTGGCCATACACTCCGGCGACATGACTCAGTGGAAGATGATCGCAGTTTTTGGCAGCGCTGCTGTCGGCTCTTTGGCTTACACTTTTTCCGATTCATTCTGGTTCTCCGCGGTAGAAGGCGAAGTATATGCCATGTCGTCATTTTTTACAGCTCTGGTTTTTTGGGCCATTCTGAAATGGGAAGAAAATGCCGGTGAAAAAAATGCTTTTCGCTGGCTGATTTTCATCGCTTATATGGTTGGTTTATCCATTGGCGTCCACCTTTTAAACCTGCTCGCAATACCTGCCATCGCTTTTGTTTACTACTTTAAAAAACACACGCAATCAACTGTCAAAGGCATTATTCTGACTTTTTTAATTTCCATCCTGATCCTTGGATTCGTAATGAATGGTATTATTCCATGGATCGTAAAGCTGGCTGGGTATTTCGAATTATTTTTTATAAATATCATCGGATTACCTTTTAATTCAGGAACCATCATTTATTTTCTTCTGATCATCGCCGGAATTTATTTTGGAATCCGATATACCCGGAAAAATCAGAAAACCATTTTAAATGCAATAATTTGGGGTTTAACCTTTGTCCTGATCGGTTATTCCTCATTCTTTTTGCTGATCATTCGCTCCAATGCAAATACTCCAATAGATGAAAACAGCCCTGAGGATGCCATCAGTCTTTTAGCTTATCTGAACCGGGAGCAATACGGCGACTGGCCTGTGATTCAAGGACAGTACTTCAATGCGCCTGTTACCGGCAGAAAGGATGGTACTCCCGTTTACCGCAAAAACAGGGAAAGCGGCAGGTATGAAATTCTCGATCACAGAAAAGGGACGATCCCGGTTTATGCTGATGAATTCACTACCCTGTTCCCGAGGATGTGGAATGATAGTGAACAGCGCTACATGGATGACTATAAAATCTGGAGCGGGATGAAAGGGATTCCGACCAGTGTAACGGATGAATCCGGTGAGAAAGAAGTTTTAAATAAACCGACATTTGCCGAGAACCTTCGGTTCTTTTTCAGGTACCAGGTTGTTCACATGTATTTCAGGTATTTTATGTGGAATTTTGCCGGACGACAAAACGATATTCAGGGTATGGCTGATAAAAAAAACGGGAACTGGATAAGCGGGATTCGCTTTTTAGATCATTCCCGCCTCGGTCCTGTTCTGGATGTTCCCGCCAGTTTGAAAAACAAAGCTGCCAACAAATTTTACCTTTTACCATTAATATTAGGTTTGACCGGTCTCATTTATCAGTTCCGATCGGATAAACGGAATTTTCTGGTTATCGGTTTGCTTTTTGTGATGACCGGAATTGCCATTGTTATTTACCTGAATCAGCATTCACCCCAGCCCCGTGAAAGAGATTATGCTTATGCAGCCTCATTTTACGCTTTTTCAATTTGGATTGGTTTGGGAGTTTATGCGCTATTTGATATTTGGAAAAGAAAAATTTCTGTGAAATGGGCTGCTATTTCTGCAACACTTGGCGCTTTTCTTTTGGTACCATGTATCATGGCAAAGGAAGGCTGGGACGATCATGACCGTTCCGGCAGATACACCGCTCTTGCCATTGCCAACAACTATCTCAACTCATGCGCTCAGGACGCTATATTATTTACAAACGGAGATAATGATACTTTTCCATTATGGTACGCTCAGGAAGTAGAAGGCATACGAACCGACGTCAGGGTTATAAACCTAAGCCTTCTCAATACCGAATGGTATATCCAACAATTAAAACGAAAAGCTTATAAATCCGAACCGGTTCCATTTTCTTTACCCTGGGAAAAATACAAAGAAGGATCGGGAAATTACACGTATTTTCTCGAAAATGAGAATATAAAAGGGCATGTGGAATTAAACCAATTATTTGGCCTGATGAAAACTGATCCGTCCAAACTAAAAATGCAAAGCAGGATCGGGCCGATTGATTATTTCCCTGCTAAAAAATTTAAAATTACAATTGATCGTGACCAGGTTTTGAAAACAGGAACAGTTTCACAGCTAAGCGCTGACTTGATTGAAGAAGAAATAAACTGGACAATTAACCGAAACGGTATTACTAAAAATTATTTGATGGTTCTTGATTTACTTGCTGCCAACAACTGGGAACGGCCTGTTTACTTTGCAATAAGTACGGGAAGCAGCGCCTATATCGGATTACAGGATTATTTCCAGCTTGAAGGTATGGCATACCGGCTGGTTCCAATAAAAAATACGGGTATGGACGGACAAGAGGGAAGAGTTGATACAAGGATAATGTTCGATAACCTGATCAATAAATATCGCTTTGGCAATATCAGTGACCCTGACATCTATCTTGATGAAACCAATATGAGAATGACTCTGAACCTCAGAAATAATTTTTACCGGCTTTCGAACAAGCTGATAGAGGAAGGCAAAACCGACTCAGCAAGAATAGTACTTGACCGTTGCATCAGGGAACTTCCGGACAACACCGTACCTTACAATTACTTCGTGATGCCCATTGCTGAAGGTTATTACAGGATCGGGGATATCGAAAAGGGCAATGCAATTTACAGCCGTATGATCGAAATTATCTTTGAACAACTGGAATATTATTTTAAGTTCACAGGTAGTTTAAAAGCCAGCTATGATATTGAGAAGGAACAAAATCTGGCTATGCTGCAAAAAATAGCCCAGCTTACCGCTCGTTACAAACAGGATGATCTGAAACAAAAAGCCGGAAATGAATTTGATCGCTATTATAAACTGTACACTCACAAATGAACCAGGGGAAATTTAAATTGTTAAATCCTTTTATTTGATTTGACTTTTGTATTATTTTGCAAACCAGTTCACAGAGCCGTAGGATATTGGTTATTAATTATTAGCTCATTTGACAACATATTGACAACTTATAATGTTTTATTTGGGTCTATATGTTACACTTCAAAGTAAATTATTAATGTCAGACTTTGATTTTTTAAACCCGGAGTTTCTATTCATTTGTAGTATTGTGTATATTTTTTTGGCAATTTCTGTTGCCAGATTAGGTGTATACCGGGCATGTGGTGGCTTAAAGGCGATGATATTCAGTATTTTGTTTACACCGGTTATAGGACTGATTTATGTTCTTAATTCCAGGGAAAAACATGTATTAAAAATTGTTCATTACCGTTGTCCCTCGTGTGGTCTTGAATATACCAGCAATCACAGATATTGTCCTTCATGTGAAAAGGATGGTAAGAAAGTCCATCTCGAAAGAATAAGCATGAGAACCTATTAATATCTTTTAGGAACTTACCTGCTATTAATTTTTCAAATTTCCAATCATTCCTTTCAATTACTTTTTCAGCATTATTTGCCCTTTATCCAGGGCAATCGCTTATTAAAAAGAAATTAACAATTAGTATTTGATAAAAAGAATAAGAAAACTAAAAAGAATCTGAGAAAAGCGGGAACTTGTTGGCAATTTATAAATCAACAAGTTATGAA
>Ga0172368_10008515_pt1 | contig 10435 bp, 9 predicted proteins | sample Lak11m_FD_114540 | JGI IMG/M metagenome (GOLD analysis project Ga0172368, IMG submission 114540) | Freshwater microbial communities from Kabuno Bay, South-Kivu, Congo - kab_022012_11m | ecosystem: Environmental > Aquatic > Freshwater > Lake | place: Democratic Republic of the Congo: South-Kivu...
CCTTATTTTAAACGTTCGGATGATCTGTCCGTGTTGCTTCCATCTGTATGGAAGAACCTGCGCCCATAATCTGGCGTTGGTCTGGCAGGTGGCGGAGAGGTGTAGTTTACCAACCCTTTACGATCATGGTGACAGGAAAAACTTTGCGTAAGGTATCCAGGTTGCGTTCGAAATCTGAAATTGCTTTGGCGTAATTTCCATGGTTACGCACCAGGTCCTCATAATGATAACCGATCACATGATGAAAAGAAGCAATTTGTTGAATTATTTGCGGAATAAAAATATGAGGACGGGTTTTAAAAAAAAATGATGTTCGGATCCCCAGATTATTTTCGATTTTGGCCATAGATAAAGCTTTCAATGGCATGGCATCTATATCGTGACGAAGAATGATGGATTTTTTAAACAAATCAAGTTCATTAGCATGTGGCTGTATCAAATACCCTTTTTCGATTAGACTATTTATGAGGCCATTATACAATGATAAAGTGAAGTCTCTCATTTGAATATTAGTGGAGAAAAAAAGGGGGGAATTTGTAAAGAGGGGAATTGGAAAATTGATAACCCTGGATTTGGTTATATGGGGATGTCTTAAAAATGTCGGAGCAGAGAATGACGCTTTAAATATTGAATTTGAAGAACATACGATACAGTATCAGAAATGATGCTAATTTTAGTATCCCACTTAATTGACTTTTCTATTGACCGTACCAATGAATAGTATGATTTATAATCCAGAAACAATTTTGATTGTTCGTTGGGGCGATACATAAGCGGATACATACAAGACGTTTTATGCATCATAAATATAGCCTTGGAATCGCGTTTATGACCGGAATAACATCTTTAAATTCCATCCCTAAGGTATCCAAATACCATCTGATATTCTGATACCGGGGGCGGTTTTCGTCCTCGACCAATGTCAGCGCCTCCGCACGACTGATCTGCCCTTCCCGAATCTGATTACTGCGGAAAGTGTCGTGCTCAGTAAACCCTGCGACGATGTAATACAGGTAGTTGTAAAAGGCAGCGGTGCCGTCCCCGATGCGCCAGGTAGTATTGGTGTCTGGCGAGCGTTCCCAGTTATATTGGGCCAGAGTTTGATCAATTAGATTTTCATCCCAGCGCCAATAATCGAAAATGTGGTAATAATCTTTTTTCTCAGTTAAACTACGGTAGTACTCGCCTGAAATGGTGTCCCATAATGAGCGATTGAAGTAGCCTGGGCTTTCTAACATTGCCTTAAAACGGAGCCATTGGTAATTCAACTGTTTTGAAATTCCATGCATATATACACGCTTTTCTTCAAAGTCCGGCTTCACGCCCAGAAAACCGGCTTTGAAATGCGTAACCTCGAGTGGATTCACACCCCATAAGTTGATACTTATACCCGTCTGTTTTTTAACCGTTTCGACATGGCGGAAGAAATGTTTGTCACCCGCAGTCAGGATGCTAATCATGCCCAGATGAGGTGACCTCAACCAAGCCTTAAGGTTCATGGCGATATTGCGTCGTTTCTTAGAAATATCTGCAGCAACAATGATATTTTCAACTCCCAACTCAGCACACATACGGCTGATATTCCGGCGACCAAGGTCAGTCACCATTCCCCAGTCGTAGGTGTAAGTAATAGGCCTCATCTTCAATTCATTAACGATGAGATGCAGCCCATAGCAACTGTCCCGCCCCCCTGAAAATGGCACGATACAGTCCGGACCACTTTTTCGGCGGTAAGGCTCGACCAGATTGAACAACTCTTCCTTGGGCTTTGGGTTGTTGCGCAGTTTATAGTTTCTGCAATAGTTACACACACCCGCTGAGTCATATGAGATAAAGGGCATCGTCTCAGGAAGCAAACATTTGGTGCAGCGTCTGAGATTGTGCTTTGGATAAATCAACATTGCCTCTTCTGCGGCGATGTTTTTAAAGACCGGAATCAGGTTCTCGATACGCCGGTTGTCGTCGCTGACGTTGATGTTTTGGGACTCTGGGATGTTGATGAGCATCCCCTCCTGCCAAATCTGTATGATGTCGGAACAAGCCAACTTTTCAAGCGGATACCGTTCCGATGCAAAATAGGTGCCGCCTTCATTTTTGCCCACAAAGAGACTTCCGTTGTTGGAAAAAAGCAGCACCTTTCCAGCTCCCGGAATGGTCAGCGCGCAGGAAATCGTACCCTTGCACTGGGTCAACACTTTTTTGGGAAGTTCCTCTAAAATCCCTCCTTCGTTCAAATGTTTGATTGCCACTCCGATAATCGCTTCCGAATCAATCTGGAAGAGTCGCTCAACATCCAGGGATTCCCAAACATCCGCATCATTCACAATTATACCGTTGTGGATCAAACAAATACCATCCCGCACAACCGGTTGGTTATCCGATAGTCCATTTGTAATCAGCCGGCTATGTCCCATCACCACATGGGTACGGAGATTGGCCTGCTTGTTCAGCAACTTCTTAATGTCGTAATCGGCCCGCTTTATAAAGTATGCATCATCATCATGATAAATTAAACCACTAGAATCACGACCTCGTTGACGTGAATGTAGAGCGAGTTGACGCAAATGACTAAAAATAATCTTGTTATTTGAAATTATACCAAATATTCCACACATTGATAATATCGCATTATTTATTATTTAAACCTATTTTGAATATCCGGGTTGGCAAAATATGTTGAAGTACTTTTTGGGTGGTTTTCAAAAAGCCAAATCAAAAATGAAGAAACATCAATAGTGTCAGTTAATAATCTTTGTCTTCTTCTTTCATAAACCTCTTGCAAATTTTGAATTGAAATCAATTCTTTAACTTTCGAGAGCATTTCTTCTTGTTGATTTGTTCGAAAACAATGTATCAGCTTGTACTTTTGTTCAAGTTCGATCATTTGCTCGATTTCATAAAAATACTCATCAAATTCAACCGATGGTGTTCCTAAAACTGCAGCTTCGGTTGACATGGTTGTACTATCGCTTATAAGAATTTTAGCGAATGCAATATAATGAGCAAGGTCATTCTTTCTAATAATAAGTTTATACTTGTTCAGTTTTTCTGGCAAAGCTCGTTCAGAAGTTATCAGTATCCTTCCTTGTGGTGCCAAAAGTTTTTCAAGCTTAAACAGTATTTCATCAGTGATTCCTGATTTATTCAAATCATGTGTTGCACCGAACCCGGTACAACGAATTAAAAAATATGACTCGCCTTTTTGTAATTCTTTATCAAGAATTTTAATGTCAGGTGTAAAATGCAGGGGATGCAAATGCGCCAAGGCTTTATATCCTTTGTAGGCAATTTTTTTATTTTTAAATTTTCCTATGTCAGTTATTTCCGGGGCAATAATATAATTTGCAGGAATAAACCAGGTTCTTTGCTCCGGCACTGCAGCTAAAACATCATCTGTTGGATAGAATGAAGTTACTCCACGCATCCTTCCTAAATACACTAAAGCATCTCCGATGAACAGGTCATATTTTTTTCCATAAGTATGTCGCCACAATCTATAAATTGATAGAAGCAAACTTATTCCTGCAGCAATGTAAACATGAAGTCCATGGATTTTACGGCTCTTAGGAAATATGTTGTTGTATTCCCAACCCTCTTCTTTGACCAAATCTTCTAAAATATCTTTGGTGTTTATTACAACCTCAACGATATGCCCTTTTTCTTTCAGTTTATTAATCTGGACTTTATGGAACTGAAATTTCGCTGGATGAACCAAATAGAAAAGGAAGCGTTTTGATTCCATCCTACCTTAGATTAAGCGACTATAATTTGCTATTAAAAGAATAATGCGATTGTTTATCATGAGAAAGTGGTACAATTTTTTGCCAATATTGTTGCACCAGAAACAAAATCCTTTGTAGTGGCAGATTTACTTAAGACAGTTTCCTGAATCATTTCAATTTTGAAACCAATCCCATTGATAAAACAAAGATGGTCATCTAAATTCAGGCGATTTAAAAAATATGGCCTCCGACCATAAATTATGGACCAAATATAACCAGGAATTTTATAATGCCCATCAATCCTTTTTGTTAAACCATGTGAGTGTAATTCGATATCATGAAACATGTAAGATCCTTTACTTAAATGTTTTGCAATCCCATTATACTCCTTTTCAGGATTTGAGACATGTTCCATGACAGCGCGGGAGAAAATGAAATCAAGGTTTAGTGAAGGTTGATTTTCCCAATCTTTGATAATTGTAATTCTTTTAGAAGTTTGGAAACCGGTTTCAATATCACTTACGATTTCAGCAATGGTATCGTCACTTAAATAAATTGGGCTAATAAGTTCTTTAGGAAAGTCTCTATTTTTAACCTTAACGTTTAATTGTTTATACTTGTCCGGAATCTTAGTGTGATTCTTGAAAAGTATAATAAGTTCATCAAGAATTTCAAGGTTTAGATTTTTATCAAAAGTTTGAGCAGTTTCCAAAGCGTAAAATTTTCGACTGCCGGTCAATAAAGCACATATACCAACACCAAGGGAACCTCCGGTGCCTATTTCACCAATTTCATCAAAATTTGTCTGGATTCCGTTCTCATCAAACAGACGCAAAATGCTTAACCAAAGTGTATAGCAAAACTCAGCATGTGAGCTACTATGTCTTGATTTTAATTTCTTATTATCCAATGCACTTTTGACCCCGGGTAAATATGTAAGCATACCTTTTACCAACGATCTTAATAATTTAGGGTCTACCATTCAAGCTTATTTTAGGATTTCTAATGACTGTTCTGCGCTTTCCTGTGGGTGAGAGTTTTATTTTGTCAACGACCTCAATGATTACATTGACATCGCATCCGATATATTCTTTCCAATACTCAATGATTTTATTTTTAACTTCAATTGTAAATGACTCATTAACAATTAATTTTATAATTATCTCATTTATTTTATCCTGAACAACCTGAATTTGATCCACTTCCGGAATCCATTCAAAATAGGCGACAAAATTCTCAACAATCAGGTATTTGCCTGATGGAGTTATTAAAATATCGCTATCCCTTCCCTTAATTTTGCGAATATTCATAAAATGCCTTCCACAACTACAAAGTTGTTCCGGCCCTAAAACCAGGTAGTCCTGAGTATCATATCGAATGAGAGGTGAGGCATAATTGTGAAGATCAGTGGTGATATGTCTTTTGGGATTATCTGGATCAGAAACTGTAAATTCGTCGGATATAAATTCCGAGATTGCATATTCTTCTGATGGATGGTAATATCCTGATTCAGCACATTGAGAAAAGTTTGAGCCTCCTTCACAGCTATAGGAATCAAAAATACGTGTGTTAAAAGTCTGCTCAATAAAAGCTCTTGTATCATCATGCAACGTGCTACCGGTTGTATTAATCGCTACAAGTGATTTTCCGTCATATTTTCCTTGCATCCTTTTAATTTCCTGAGCCAGCATATAAAGTGGAACCGGATAGCACCTTATTACCTTTGGGTCAAAAGTTTTAATTTTTTCGGCAATAATCCGGAATGATTGTGGAGTTAATTGCGTGGAAGACAGATACATTGAATTATTAATAATATCCTGAAATTTCTTAATTCGTGATGTTCGGGGGTTCATGCTGACCTTCACATATTTATCGCCAAGCTTATAACCCATCCAGGACCAGGCTCGTATTGCAGCAGCTAACTGAAAAGAATCAGAAAATTTAGTAATATAGAATTGAAAAGGTTCACCAGTAGAACCACTTGAACTGGTAAAAATTATGTTATTTTTTGGAATGTTTTTAGCTAAATGCTTGCCTTTGGTTTTTTTAAGGTCATCTTTTGTGATTATAGGTAATTTGACTAAATCATCTTTTGTTTGAATATCATCAGGTTTTAATCTTAAATCTCGAAATAACTCGTTGTAAAATGACACATTTGAATAAGCATGGTGAGCTAAATCCCGCAATTTTCTATTCTGATAATCATCAATCTGATCTCTATTCCAGTATTGGCTTTTTTCAAGAAAAATTAGACATCTAAATATCGATTGTCCAGTGATTAAGTCACTCAAAGGAAGGATGAAGTTTTTTGAAAACAAATTTTTCAACTTCATACTGTGATTTTTTTTCTGACAACATTTTTTAAAAAACTCAAGTAATATTTACTGAAATTTCTGATTAACCATATTTTGTCTTCTTTCCTTATTCTAAGAAATTCTCTAATTATTGATGTTTTCATAAGAATTCTTTGTTGGAGTCGATTCCTCTTACGTAACGTATGGTAGCACTTTTGGTAATCTTCATCTGTAAGCATGCAAAATTTATCATACAACTTGATTACATTTGAATAGTATTTTTCAAACTTTATTGCAGGTAAAAGGTTAATCGTGTCTATATATGATAATTTTACTCCACTCATATTTGTATGAATCTGTTTGTTTTCTGATATCACGAGGTTTACCGCAAGGCCAATACTAACCATTTTGGAATGAATATAATCAAACATAAAATTCCCTAAAGAATAAAATATATGCCCATTTTTATATTTTTCATAAGGCTGAATTACATGCGGATGATGACCTGCGATAATGTCTGCCCCATTATCAATAAATTTGTACGCCATTTTTCGTTGTTCTAAAGACGGAATATGAACATATTCATTACCCCAATGGAAACAAAGTATTTTAAGATCAGCACTTTGCTGCTCCATCTCTCTGAGTGTGTTTAGTACATTGTCTTCATTTAGAATGGCGAAATGACCATCGTTTTGTATTAATTGTAAATCAACATTGCTAAAACCAGCAATAGCAATTTTAAGCCCTTTTACATCCTCATAAACAATGTTTGATTTTGAGTCTTTCATATAACCGACCACTCCAAATTTAGCTTTTTCGAGAACTTGGATTGTATGTGAAAATCCGAGTTTGCCATGCTCCAGAATATGATTATTGGCAATGTTAATAAAATTTATACCACATTGCTTTAGGAAGAATGGGAACTCAGGTTCACCAAAGAAAGTTTTTTTTATTGAATCAGCCTTTTCAAGTAAAGGACTTTCCAGATTACCAATTGCTAAATCATTTTCACCGATTATTTCTCTGATTTTTCCTTTCCATGGTAATCCTTTATTCATTTCAAATTGAGTGCGAATACCATAATTTTGAGTATAGGTAAGTTCTCCTGGAAAAATGTCACCAATCAATGATATTCTAATGGTTTCATTTTGTTTCATTGGAATACATTCAGGTTTTCATTTGATAATATTTGAGTAGCAAAATTAATAGCATGTTACTTTTTTTGTACTTTTTTCTTTTGCAGGAATTTATTTTGTTTTATTTCAAGTAAGTACAAATAAAAATCCAATAAATCCTTGCTCTTGCTTTCCCAGGAGACCTTGTCCTCTGCAAGTTTCCTTATCGTTCTACCATTTTCCTTTAAAAGTTCCAAATTGTTTGACACAAATATAATTTTGTTGTATATATCATCAACATCAGTGGTACATTCAATAAATCCAATTGGATATTTTTTAATAAATTCAACTAGTTCTCCAACAGGATTAAGCAAAATTGGGCGTCCGCATGCTAGATAATCCCCAATGCAATTTGGCCAGCCAGCTTTGTTTCCTAATATTTCTTCCTTAAATAAAAAAAAGACGTCTACTAATTGGAGTTTTTCATAATCAGTTACAAAATCAACCCAACCTAAAAAGATTATCTTATCAGCGATATACGGTGGAAGTTGCTTCTGTAGTTTTTCTGAATCACCAAAAAGTAAAATTTTAACCTTTGAATCGAGATTATATTTTATTATGGTTTCAATAATAGGCATAAACTCAGCTAATATGTAGCTATTAGAATTGATATAACCAAAAGTCAAAGTGTCTTTGCTTAATTTGTATTTTATTTTTAAATTCGAATTGTCGTATAAAAAAGGTAAACTTTTAACATCTGCACCACCGTGTATTTTAACAATCCGATCTTTTGGTTTGATGAGTTCTGCCCTAGATCTGAGAATTTCGGATAAGACAACAACCCCATCGGCAATGATTTTATCTTTTATTTCATATTTTAATTCATAAGGTCCTAGTAAAAATTTAAAAAGTTTCTTTTTAGTATCATATTGCCCACCTTTTCCATACCAATCATACCATTCAGCTACATAGACTGAACCAAATATTTTTTTGTGAATTCTGCATGGAATCCCTGAAAGTGGTCTGTGACCATTATCTGAATGGACCACATCATAATTGTTAAATAGCACATGAAACACTTTTAAAATAAGGCTAAGAAACCCAAATCCCATTCTGGATACTCTGACAGGGATTATTTCAGGGAAAATTATTATGTTAACATTATTAACAACTATTTTTTTAATAAAAATTGAAAAATTAGGATTGGTGGTAATAATTGTTACAAGATTACCGTTTTTTGCCAAACCTACTGCTAAAGGGAAAATTCTACCCCATCCGGCATATTTATAAATACTTGTGTGCGAAATCAAAATATTTAATTGATGCATAGAAATCTAATTAGTGTCTGTCCGTAATGTCTCCCAATTTTGTTGACAACCCCTGTATTTTTAGCGTAACGGGAGATATTCCATGATAAAAATTGGGTTTAACGTTCAAACGCCACCCACAATTGTTCATATCCGGCACATTTTTGTTAATAACGCTGATATTTCAAAAATCAATCCATTTTTCTTTCACCCCATTTAAGGGTTAAATACACCAAGATACCTGATAATACTGGCCTTCCAAGTCATTAAACCACAATTGGCACATGTTTAAGATTGGCAACAATTAATCCGGTTAATACCCTGAAGTTGTAGGCTAAAACGCTCCAAAGTACCTTCGATTGAAAATGTTCCCAGCCTTTCCAATTGCAGATAAATATATTGAAACCGCGTTTAATATTTGAGATAATGGCTTCCATTGCACTGCGCCATTTCTTCAATCGTGTTATCATATTGAGACTGCTGGCAATGTTCTGCATACTCCCTACGACTTTATTGAAAACGATATTTGCAATACCCGTTTTCTTAGCATACTTCAAATTATCCAGACTTGCATAACCACCGTCGGTTGTGCTGTCGCGGGGGACAATTCCGTAATTTTCAATTACCCGGTCAAGGGTTGGCTCGAACAAGGATTTATCAGACGGATTACCCCGCAGTATCTGGCAATCCAGAACCAGGTTGCTTTTCCCGGCAGCCAGATTTATTTTATGGCCAAATTGCACCTCCCGCTGACCTTTAACTATAATATCGGTATGCAATTCATAAATCGAAAAGAGCTTTTCTGCATTTGGAACTTTTTCTCCTTCAATCTCTTTGCGATAGGTCATGTCATACACCTGTTCCATCAGAGTGAGCAATTTAGCCAGTTCTTCCTGAATGCCCAAGGCGATAATACTCGTGGACTTTTTTTTTACTGCATTGGAGGTTTGATTGATCACTTTGGTAAATAAAATCAGTTGCTTGTGAAATAATGGTAGCCGTTTCGCTTCTCCCCGGGTAACATTAATTTCGAAAAAAGTCTTCTTTGCTGACTTGGAATAATCGATGAAATCAAGCGTGGTGATCTCTTCTTTCAATTGTGACAACAGGCGCGTACTGGTTTTGACACAATCCCATACCAGGGAGTTATTGGTTGGATAATGGATATTGGTCCTTACTACGGTGGAATCCTGTGAAACACTCTGTACATCTTCCAGTCCCTCATTAATGGCAATTTTATTGATCTCTACCAAAAGACGATGCAGTGATTCCACCTTGATGCGAGAAATGTATTTCTGAAACATTTGAAAACTAAAAGGATCGCGGCCATCAAGCTTGATAAAATTCTCACATATCCTTGAATCACTCTGCGCATATTCCAGTTCACGGTAATCCAGTTCCCGCATTTCCTTGAAAATCGCAGCACGAACAATTTGTTCAACGCTGGGGGTGTCACCTCGTCCAAAAACTGAAGCTCTTTCGCTGCCAACGACATCATTTTCCAGCATACGAATAAGATCAGGACGAGATTCCAAAATCGTATCAATTACGCAAAACACAGGGTTGAGGCTCCAATCGGGCTTTTCGAACTTCAGAAGTAAATCATTGAAAATTTTCATGGTTTCCGTATCTTTGATTCGAAGTTACTAAGAACTTTCATGTAAAATCCACCATAACCCCAGTATTTATTAACATTTTACGTTTAAAGACAGACACTAATTAGTATATCAGTAGCGTTGCGTTAAGCTCAAATAGGAAATTATCATTATTGTATATCAGCTAGTTGCGTTGAAAAAATGTCAAAATTGAATTGAAATCATCGCCGTCCAAATGTAAAGGGTTGGTAAAATACATCTTGCGTGGCCCGGGGGCCTGACATACCTTTGCGACCAAAACTCATCCCATGAACAAGCAGGATCGCAAAGCCCTTTCAGAAGAGATGCATCACCATATCGAGTTATGGCAGCAGAGCAAGACCACCCAGAATCAATACTGCA
>Ga0172368_10008516_pt1 | contig 10435 bp, 11 predicted proteins | sample Lak11m_FD_114540 | JGI IMG/M metagenome (GOLD analysis project Ga0172368, IMG submission 114540) | Freshwater microbial communities from Kabuno Bay, South-Kivu, Congo - kab_022012_11m | ecosystem: Environmental > Aquatic > Freshwater > Lake | place: Democratic Republic of the Congo: South-Kivu...
ATCCCCTCCAATTCGGCGGGCAGGCGCCTCGGGAGACAAACAATTTTCAATGACTAAATTTTAAAATTTATGAATTAAATCATTGTTTAAAAACCTGTTCCTGACAGGTTCAGGAATTGAAAATTCTGAAATTAAAAATTATTTCTATGTTTGACAACTTAACTCCCCAACAAAATAATCAGCCCACTCCGGCGGTAAGTAATATTAGTCCTAACACCGTTCCTATTCCCCAGCGGGAGCCGGAAGATATTTTTTCCGGCGCTGACGCGGCGGCAGGCCGGGAAAAAACGCAAGCGCCGCTGAAGCCGGCGCAATTCCAGCCTAGGCAAAATGTACGGCCGGCATCCGAAATTACGGCGGCACAAAACGAGCCGGCCGGGATTCAGGAGGCTGCGCAAAAAAGCAGCGGCAAAAAATATGTAATAATCGCTTTGGCGGTAATTGTAGCGCTAGTTATTATTTTAATCGGTATGATTGTTTTAGCTTATTATAAAGCCGGTAGCTCATCCGCGCCGGCAACAGCTCCGGCAACAGTTAATGAAGAACAACAGCCGAGCACCGTTTCATCCGACCAATCGGCCGGCCCATCCGCCGACTTGCCGGCAGAAAATAATAATGCGGCTGACGTGACAGCGAATCAAGAATCAAACGAAAAATCCGGCGCTGTAATTTTAGATGAAATTACCGATACCGATGGCGACGGCTTAACAGACGGCGAAGAAAAACGTTTAGGCACCGATGTTAATAAAGTGGATTCTGATAGCGACGGCTTGTTTGATCGTGAAGAAACCAGAATTTATAAAACCGACCCGCTGAACGCCGATACCGATGGCGACGGCTATAGCGACGGCGATGAGGTAAAAAATGGATATAACCCCAACGGAGCAGGAAAATTATATGAGTTACCAAAATAGCCGCTTAGTTTATTATTTAAACTAAGTAACTAAGCAACTAATTACCATGTTTAATTTTTTTAAAAAACAAAAAAAAGCAGAGCCAGCCGCGGGCAGCCAGCCGGCGGCAGCTTTAAATGATATTGAAATTTACGTTATGCCGGAAAAATTCCGGCGCGCGTTTAAAGGATCGTCAGCAACAAAAAAAGTTGGTATTTTTATCATAGCCGGCGGCAGCGCAATTATTATTTTAATAGGTGCGGTTTTGATTTGGTATATAAAAAATAGCGGCTCTTTTACGGCGGTTGATAATTCCGGCCAGAGCGCAGCCCAACAATCCGCGCCAGACGATAATACGGCTGCCAATGATAATATAAATACCGCGGATAATAATCAAACAGAGCCCGTTGATTTAGAAGAAAAAAATTGCGGCACCGGATATATACTTGCCGGCAGCGAAGAAACAGACGAGGCCTTATCTTGTTTCGGCGAGCGTGTTGGCAACGGCTGCCAGCCGGCCTCGGCGATGATTAACGCCGCTGATTTTGGTTTGATAAAATTCAGCGTGCTGGGTTTGCGCCAGGACAAATGTTTGGTGGGGGTTGATTATGGGAGCGCGGACGAAATTACTAACGAAGATTTTAAAATATACGCCAATACCTCGGTCCAATGTCTGTATAGCTTAACTGATTTAGCGGCCATGCACTATGAAGCCGGGCATTTAGCTTCCTATTTATATGCGCAGAGCGGTGTCAGCAACGAAACAAATAACAGCTGTTCCGGCACCGCGATTGACCGGCGGGCGGAAGAGCTGGCGCGTGCATCGAAGGCCGCGGCTGATATAACTTTAACTTTCATGCCTGGCGTTGACAGCGATGAGGATGGGCTGACTGATATTGAAGAAGCTGTTTTTAGTACCGACGTCAATAATAGTGATACTGATGGCGATACTTACCAAGACGGCGCTGAAACAATAAACCTTTATAATCCGGCCGGCGCCGGAACGTTAGCTGGCAGCGGATTGGTTTTAGAATATGTTAACAGCGTTTACGGCTACAGCCTGTTTTATCCCTCCTCTTTCCGTTTGGAAGACAAATTCAACGGCGAAAGCGTTTTTTTCTTTTCCGGAGTTGACGGTTCAATCCAAGTTTTGGCGCAGGATAATCCGGACCAAAAGGATGTGATTTCTTGGTATGCCGATTTAGTCGGGTCTGCCGCTGAAGAAATAACGGCGGAAAAAATCACTACCAAAAAAGGCATAGCATATATTTATAGCCCGGATGGCCTGACCGCTTATTTGTCTGCGGCCGGCAGCAGCCGTATTTTTGTCATAACTTACAGCCCGGAGGAAAGCGGCGCCATTCAATTCAAAACCACGTTAGAAATGATGATTAATAGCTTTATTTTAAAATAACCCGCATAACGCGTAACGCATAACGCAAAACATGAGAGATATGCGTTATGTGGCATGCGTTACGCGTTATGCGATTGGAAATAAATAATACCACTAAACAAAAAATAAACACTAAAATTTTAATAAGAGCAGCGGAAGTTTTTGGCAAAAAAATGAAAGTGAGTAAAAAGACGGTATCAGTTGCTTTTGTCAGCGAGCAGAGAATAAAAATTTTAAATAAGCAATATCGAAGAAGAGGTAAAATTACAGACATTTTATCGTTTGCCGGCGAAGGAGAATTCTTGGGAGAGTTAATAATTTGTTATCCACAAATCAAGCGGCAAGCCGCGGCGCAGAAACATTCAAAAGATAATGAGTTGCTATTTATTTTTATGCACGGCTTATTGCATCTGATAGGGTATGATGATGCCGATGACCGCGGTCGGGAGAAAATGATAAAAAAAGGCGAATGGTTGTGTAAAAGTGTTGTAGCCAGTTACCGTTAGGTATTATATAATTAAAATAAATTCAATACATTAAATAATTAATTTATTTTCATGCGAGACGATTTAATTGTAGGTTTAGACATCGGCTCAACTCATATCCGTCTGGTAGCCGGCCAGCAAAAAAATGAAGAGCTGCAAATAATCGGCGCGGTTGAATCTTCCTCTGAAGGCATTAACCGCGGTGTTATTAATAGCATTGAAGATGCTACCACTTCCATTTCCAAATGTTTGGAAAAAGCAGAAAGGCTTATAGGCCTGCCTATTATCAGCGCTTGGGTGGGAATTTCCGGCACCCATATCAAAGCGGAAAAAAGCCGGGGTGTAGTGGCGGTCGCGCGCAGCGATGGCGAAGTTACGGAAGATGACGTGGAGCGCGTAATTGAGGCGGCGCGCGCGCTTTCCGTTCCGCCAAATTATGAAATTTTGCACGTCATTCCCGTCCGTTATAGCGTTGACAACCAAACTGACATCAAGGACCCGATAGGCATGATCGGGGTCCGGCTGGAAGCGGAAACCTTAATTATCCAAGGATTAACCTCGCAGATTAAGAATTTTACCAAAGCTGTTTATCGCACAGAACTAAACATTGAAGATTTAGTGTTGTCCAGTTTGGCGGCGGCGGAGGCAGTTTTGACGGCAAAACAAAAAGAATTGGGGTCGGTTTTAGTCAACATTGGCGCCAGCACCACTAATATTGCTGTTTTTGAAGAAGGGGAATTATTGCATACGGCGTCTCTGCCGATAGGCTCGGAGCATATTACTTCTGATATCGCGATTGGTTTGCGCTGCCCGATAAATTTAGCGGAAAGGATTAAAATTGAGCACGGTACTGTTTTGACGAAAGAGTTAAATAAAAAAGATGAAATAGATATTTCTGATTTGGTTAAAGAGGAAGAGCTCGGAGATGGCCATGAGGTAATATCCAAAAAATATGTGGCGGAAATTATTGAAGCCAGAGTAGAGGAGATAATGGAAAAGATAGACGGCGAGTTGAAAACAATTGATCGTAGCGGTATGCTGCCGGCCGGAGTTTTTTTAATCGGCGGCGGCGCTAAACTTCCCGGCATTGTGGAGGTGGCAAAAAATAAATTACGCCTGCCGGCGGCTCTGGGAGTAAACCGCAGCGCGGTAAGCGCGATTGATAAAGTTAATGATCCGTCCTTTTTAACGGCGTTAGGGTTGACTCTTTGGGGAGAACAGATAACCAAAAACAGCCATCGTCCCTGGGGCGGAATTAAGGGCGGAAGAATAGTCAGCGGCGCGCTGAGTACGATAGGCGATTGGTTTAAAAAATTAAAGCCATAATTTAGTCAAAAGTCCATAGAGTCCATAGAGTCGCAAGTCTATAAAGTAAAAAGAGGTAAAATTCAATGACTTTATAGACTTTAAGGACTTGATAGACTTTTGACTATGGGGCTTGCCTAAAGTTTTATTTTATCTTAAGATACAGGTAGTTTAAACACTCATCAATTCACATTAATTTTATGGCGCAAATTAAGCCAGATATTGAAACTTTTGCCAAAATTAAAGTTATCGGAACCGGTGGCGGCGGCGGAGCCGCTGTGAATAGAATGATAGAATCAGGCATCCGCGATGTTGAATTTATTGCGGTTAATACCGACATGCAGGCTCTGCAGCATAATAAGGCCCCGCATAAAATACATATTGGCCGGACAGTAACTAAAGGGTTAGGGGCAGGCATGGACCCGGCATTGGGTAAATTGGCGGCCGAAGAGTCGCAAAACGAATTAAGGGACGCGATGAAAGGAGCTGACATGGTTTTCATAACCTGCGGCTTAGGAGGCGGAACCGGCAGCGGGTCATCCTCGGTAATAGCTGAATTGGCGCGTGACAGCGGAGCTTTAACTATTGCGATTGTAACTAAACCATTTTCCTTTGAAGGCGCCCAGCGCCGCAATATTGCCGAACGGGCGCTGGCTGAATTAACTGATAAAGTGGACGCAATCATTACCATACCTAATGATAAATTATTGCAAGTTATAGACAAGAAGACAACCTTGCTTGATTCTTTCCGCATTGCCGATGAAGTTCTGCGCCAGGGAGTGCAGGGGATCGCGGAAATTATTACCGTACCAGGGCTGATTAACGTTGACTTCGCCGATGTTAAAAGTATTATGAGCAATGCCGGCTCGGCTTTAATGGGAATCGGCCAGGCGACCGGAGAAAATAAAGCGATTGAAGCCGCTAAGATGGCTATCAACAGCCCGTTGCTGGAGATGTCTATAGAAGGGGCGCGGGGAGTATTGTTTACAGTTGTCGGCGGTAAAGAGCTGTCTATGTATGAAATTAATGAAGCCGCCAAAGTTATCACTTCCTCAACTGATGAAGACGCTCGCATAATATTTGGCGCCGTAATTGACGAGCGCCTGAAAGATGAAATTAAAATTACGGTTATCGCCACCGGTTTTGAGCCGGTGCGTAAAAATTCTTCCGCGTCCGATCTGGCTAAAGAAAGCAGCCTTTATTCACCCTCCAGCTTTTTGAAAAATAAAAATACCCTTGAAGAGCATCAGGAAGAAAGAAAGAAAAGCAAAATTTCGCCGCTCAAGGCCGCCCAAGCCGAGCCAGCTAAAAATAAGGGAAAAGAAGAGGATGAAGATGAAGATGAGTTAGGCATTCCAGCCTTTATCCGGAAGAAGATGATGTAGGTTCAAGCAGAGTTTATTGGGTTTAAATGGTTTGCGAACCTTTAACGCGAATATTTCCTACGGACTTTCAATAACGCAGATGAACACGAATGCCACGAATTGCTATATATTAAAGATAGATAAATAAAATAATCAAAGTTGCGGTTTAAATGGCCGCAATTTTTGTTTTTTCCACATATCCACAAGCGAAATAAAAAATATTTTTTAAAAGAAACTGTGTATAAATGCAGTTTGGCTATCTTTAGCATAGCAACCATATATTGACTGTTAGTTATAGAGTGATATACTATATATAGTAATTAGTTAAAAGTCCATAAAGTCTGTAAAGTCAAAAGTCATTATAAAATATGATAGATTAAAAATAGACTTTATAGACTTTATAGACTTTATAGACTTTATAGACTTTATAGACTTTATAGACTTTATAGACTTTATAGACTTTATAGACTTTATAGACTAACTATGCGTTGCCCCGTTTGTAATTTTAACGATACTAAGGTATTGGATTCTCGCGTTCCGAGCGACGGCTTTTCCATCCGCCGCCGGCGCGAATGTTTAAAATGCGGCTTTCGTTTTTCTACCTATGAAGAAGTGGAAATATTAGATTTAACCATTGTGAAGCGCGACGGGCGCAAAGAATCTTACAGCCGGGAAAAATTAGTCAACGGCTTAAAAAAATCCTTGGAAAAGCGACCAATCACCAATGAAGATTTTAAAAAATTAGTCAGCCGCATTGAACGCGATTTGCAGTTATTGCGCAAAAATGAAATAACGAGCCAGCAGATAGGGCAGGCGGTGATGAAAGAGTTGCGCCGCACGGACCAAGTTGCTTATATCCGTTACGCCTCCGTTTACGAATCTTTTAAAGATGCCCAGACTTTCCATCGGGAATTGAATAAATTACTTAAAGATAAAAAAGTAAAAAGTAAAAAGTAAAATTTTGCCGTTTACTTCTTACTTTTAACTTAATTCCCCCATGCCAACTCCAACTATTATCTCCCAAATTTTAAAGCGTTCCGGCGAGATACTTCCTTTTGATCGGGAAAAAATATTTAAAGCTATTGCCAAAGCGGCCCAGGCAGCGGAAGAATATGACGAAATATTGGCGCGCCGCCTAACCGATGAAGTTGTAACCGCTTTAGGAAAAAAATTTCATGAGCGTTCCATCCCGGCGGTGGAAGAAATCCAGGATGTCGTGGAAGAAGTGCTGATTGGCAATCGCCAGATAAAAACAGCGAAAACCTATATTTTATACCGCGACCAGCATGCCCGTTTGCGGGAAATCAATGAGATGGTCAATTCCAGCGAGTTAATGGAAAATTACATTAAACAAGTTGACTGGCGCGTTAAGGAAAATTCCAACATGAGCTATTCCCTGCAAGGGTTGAATAATCATATCGCTTCCAATATCTCTTCCCGCTACTGGATGAATAAAGTTTACAGCGCGCCGGTTCGCGATGCTTATAAAAACGGCGATATGCACATCCATGATTTGCAGATGTTGTCAGCTTATTGCGCCGGCTGGGAATTGAAAGATTTGTTATTGACCGGTTTTGGCGGAGTAATGGGGAAGATTGAGTCAAAGCCGCCAAAGCATTTCCGCACGGCTTTGGGGCAAATAGTAAATTTTTTCTATACCTTGCAGGGAGAAGTCGCCGGCGCGGAGGCATTCGCTAATTTTGACACTTACTTAGCTCCGTTTATCCGTTACGACCACTTAAATTATGAAGAAGTTAAACAGGGTTTGCAGGAATTTTTGTTTAATATCAATGTTCCGACCCGAGTCGGATTTCAGACGCCATTTACCAACATCACGATGGATTTAGTGCCGTCCAAAACAGTCGGCGAAGAATCGGTGATAATTGGCGGACAAATAATGCCGGAAAAATATAAGGATTTTCAGGCGGAAATGGACATGATTAACATTGCTTTTGCCGAGTTGATGATGGCCGGCGATGCCAAGGGGCGGGTATTTACTTTCCCTATCCCGACTTATAATATTACCCGTGAATTTGACTGGCAGTCACCGGTCGCCAGCAAAATTTTTGAAATGACCGCGAAATATGGCATCCCGTACTTTTCCAATTTTATCAATAGCGACATGAACCCAGATGACGCCCGTTCTATGTGCTGCCGCCTGCGTTTGGATAACCGGGAGTTAAAGCGCCGCGGCGGCGGGCTGTTTAGCGCGAATCCGTTAACCGGATCCATCGGAGTCGTTACAATTAATTTGCCGCGTATTGGCTATCTGTCAAAAAATAGGGAAGAGTTTTTGCAGCGATTGTCCCGTTTAATGGATTTAGCTAAAGAAAGCTTGGAAACCAAGCGGCGCATTTTAGAAGATTTAACCGAGGGCGGTTTATACCCGTATGCCAAACATTATCTGCGCAATATCAAACAGCGCTTTGGCAATTATTGGCAGAATCATTTTGCCACTATCGGCATTATCGGCATGAATGAAGCCTTGTTGAATTTTGCGGAAATTAAGGAGCCGATCACTTCTCCGGCCGGGCATGACTTCGCCAAAGAAATTTTAACTTTTATGCGCGAACGGCTGATGGATTACCAAAATGAAACCAACAATCTGTACAATTTAGAGGCTACACCGGCCGAAGGGACTTCCCGCAGTTTAGCGCGCAAGGATAAGGATAAATATCCGGATATAATTGTCGCTAACGAAGGTCAGATCAGGCAAAAATTAACCATCCCGCCTTATTATACTAACTCTTCGCAGCTGCCGGTCGGTTTTACGGATGATGTGTTCGCGGCTTTGGATTTGCAGGACGATTTGCAGACGCAATATACCGGCGGCACGGTGCTGCACGGTTTTGTGGGGGAAGCCATGCCATCCGCAGAGTCAGTGGGGAAGCTGGTAAAGCGCATCGCGGAGAGCTATCACTTGCCTTATTTCACTATTACCCCGACTTTCAGCATCTGCCCAAAGCATGGTTATTTGTCCGGAGAACATTTTTACTGCCCGAAATGCGATGAGGAGATTGGGCATAAAGCAGAGGCAAGTGAAGTTTTGACGGATAGCCGAACGTTAAAATTAGAAGAAAAAGCTGTTGCTTAAAAAATAGTCTTTAATGTCAAATTAAAAATGTCAAAGATCAAATAAAATCCCAATTTCTAAATTCAAAATTAATAATTAGACATTTAAGTATTGATTTGACATTTTATATTTGGATTTTGACATTTTAAATCAGTTGATTTAGACATAACTAATTTATAAGATAAATTTTATTTAATATAAAATTAACATAGGAGGTTATATGAGTCCAATCCAAGTCCAGCGCCAAGAGTGCGAAGTTTATTCCCGCGTAGTGGGATATTTGCGGCCGGTACAGCAATGGAATGACGCCAAACAGGCGGAATTTTCCGACCGCAAAACATATAATCAAATGTTGAGGAAGAAATAATTTTTTAATGATATTCTAGGTATAATTATTAGTATATTTGTATTTAATTTGTAATTAGTAGGATTATGGTTGTCGGCGGCCTGCAAAAATTAACCTTGCTTGATTACCCCGATCATCTGGCCGCCATCGTATTTACTTTCGGGTGTAATTTTCGCTGCCACTTCTGCTATAATCCCCAGCTTGTCGTGCCTCAAAGAAGCGGAGTGAAGAATAAATCCAGCGCCTTATCGCTATCTGTCAGTTCTGGCAATAAGGCGCTGGATAGAAGCCATTCGGAAATAGATGCGGATGGCTTTTTTGAGTTTTTGCGTTCGCGGCAGGGGAAATTAGATGCCGTAGTGATTACCGGCGGAGAGCCGACTTTGCACGCTGATTTGCCTGATTTTATCAAGCGCATTAAAAATTTAGGTTTTTTGGTTAAATTGGATACTAACGGCACAAATCCGGAAATGCTGGCATCATTAATAAAAAATAAATTAGTTGATTATATCGCCATGGACCTGAAAGCGCCGTTGCATAAATATGCAGAAGTCACAGGCGTTAAAGTTTCTTTGGAAAAGATTAAAAAAAGTATTATAATAGTAATGCGGAGTGGGTTGCCTTACGAATTTCGCTCTACTATCATGCCGGTTTTCCATCAAGAAGCGGATATCCGGACTATGGGAGAGTTAATTAAAGGCGCGGCCAAATGGTATCTGCAAAAATTTCAGCCCAATCACGATTTAGTTGATAATAATTTTAAGTGGCACAATGCCTATACTGACAAAGAAATGCTAAAATTACAGCAAATCGCCGCTAATTATGTACAATTTTGCGGTCTGCGTTGAAAAAAATAATATTTTTTTAAGTATAAAATTATGCCAGGCGATGATTTATCTAAGTTAGAAGAATTGATTAAAAAAAACATTGTTTTGACCGAAGAATTGCAAAAGCAAATGAAAACAGTGCGCCATTATATTTTATGGCAGCGCGCTTTAAGTATTTTTTATTTGATTATCATTGTCGGCCCAATTATTTTAGGCATTATTTATCTGCCGCCGTTATTGCAGAACGCCATCGCTCCTTACGAGGAATTATTAGGTGGCAGCCAGAATGGCAATTTGGACATTAATAAAGTTTTAAATGGGCTTAAACACTGAAGTTTGGAATTTAATTAAAAAAATTCCGCGCGGTAAAGTTTCAACTTACGGCACTATCGCGCGCGCTTTAGGCAAGCCGCTGGCGGCGCGGGCGGTGGGCAATGCCTTGAATAAAAACAAGGATTTCGCTAAAATTCCTTGTTATCGGGTGGTGCGCTCTGACGGGCGCGTCGGCGGATATGCGTTGGGAGAGAGGAAGAAAATAGAGAAATTGAGGGGAGAGAAAATAAAAATAGTAAAAGGGAAAGTAGAAAACTTAAAGAAATGTTTATATAAATTTTGACAGAAATTGTTAAATTGCTGCATTGCTAAATTGTTATGGAGTTCATCTATATTCGTAGCGCAACAATTTAACAATGTAACAATTTAACAATTTAATTTTAGCCATATGCCAAAAGAAAATAAAAATTTCATCG
>Ga0172368_10008518_pt1 | contig 10434 bp, 12 predicted proteins | sample Lak11m_FD_114540 | JGI IMG/M metagenome (GOLD analysis project Ga0172368, IMG submission 114540) | Freshwater microbial communities from Kabuno Bay, South-Kivu, Congo - kab_022012_11m | ecosystem: Environmental > Aquatic > Freshwater > Lake | place: Democratic Republic of the Congo: South-Kivu...
GATGTGTTGCTGGTTCAAATCCGGCCTGTGGCACCTAGGGTCTTTAGACCCCATCAGATTCCCTTAAGGCATCAACCGGAATGGTGTGCCTTATTCGAATGCCTCGGTAGCTCAGTCGGTAGAGCGATGGACTGTTAACTGTTGCGCAAGCAACGGCAGCAATCCATAGGTCACAGGTTCAAGTCCTGTCCGAGGCGCTGACGCGCCCGTCCGGTTTTGTGCTTCGCACAAAAACTGTCGCAAACCTTCGGTTTGCTCCATCCTGTCCGAGGCGTTCGACAGAACGGCTTGGACGCAGTCGAGCCAAAGCTCGACTCCAAGTCCGAGGCGCTCTTTTACCAAATAGGAAGTGATTTTTATGGCAGACAAAAAAGAGGACAAGAAGGCTGAAAAGATGACTTTCAGCGAAGAAAAAAAGCTGGGTGAACTTGTCACCAAGCTCCATGGCCAGCTCGCTGACGAGATGAAAGGCAGGCCGTATCTCATGGTGGTCACCACGGGCTATGAAATAGGCAAGGAGGGCGAAAAGAGCCTGATGGCCGCTCAGTGGGCATGGCGCTCCAATGTCTTCATTGACAGGCCGGAGAGCAAGCCCCTGATGAACTTCCTGGTCGGGCAGCTCAGCGATGCGACCGACCACCCTGAAAACGGAGTAAAGAAACAGTACAAACTCAAGTGATTTCAGTCCGCCTGATTTTTTGCGAGTATTAACGTGGCTAGCGGAGGCTGCACACGCGAGTTTTCAGGCACGTCCGACATCACCAGCGCGCCTGCGCCGATTATGCTTTTTTTCCCTATGCGCACCGGCCCGAGCACGGTGGCGCCCACGCCCACCACCACTCCGTCCTCCAGTGTGGGATGCCGCTTGGCGCCTTTTTCATCCTTCCAAAAGCCCCGCCCCCCCCAGCGTGACTCCGTGGTATAGCATCACGTCGTCGCCGATTTCCGCCGTTTCGCCTATCACCACGCCTATCCCGTGGTCAATGAAAAAGCGCCTTCCGATTGCAGCCCCTGGGTGTATTTCCACTCCCGTAAAAACCCTTGCCAGATGCGAGATTGCCACCGGAAGCACCGGGATTCTCCTACAGTAAAACGCGTGGGAAATCTTGTGCGCCCATATAGCATGCACGCCCGGGTAGAATGCGGCGTTCAAGTAACCCGCAATTCCGCGCAGGGCAGGGTCTTTTGCATGCGCAGCCTTAAGTGTTTCCAGCATATCCATCACGCCTATTCCATTGAAAGATACCGCTCGCCCGTGTCCGGCAGCATTGCCAGCACGCGTTTCTCCTCGGAAAGCTCGGATGCGATTTTCATCGCTGCAGCAACCGCTGCGCCCGAAGAGCGGCCTGCGAAAATCCCCTCGGACTTGGCAAGCACCGATTGCGCCGATTTTGCCTCCTCGCCTGACACCTGCATAATCCTGCCAATGACGCTCTTGTCGAGTATTTTTGGCACAAACCCCGCCCCTATGCCCTGTATGGTGTGCTTGCCTGGCGCGCCGCCCGAAAGCACTGGGGACTCGAGAGGCTCCACTGCAACCATCAGGGTACTCTTGCCCTGTTCCCGGAAAACCTGCCCCACGCCAGTGATTGTGCCCCCTGTGCCCACGCCCGCCACAAAAACATCCAGCTCAGGCAAAACAGCAAGGATTTCGCGCGCCGTGGTTTCCCTGTGCACGCGAGGGTTTGCAGGGTTTTCAAACTGCTGCGGCATGAAATACTTGCCCGGTTCCCAGTCACGCATTTCGTTCGCCTTTTCAACCGCGCCTTTCATGTTGGCTTGCGCCCCAGTAGCCAGCACCAGCTGCGCGCCAAGCACGGACATGATTTTTCTGCGCTCCACGGACATTGTTTCGGGCATGACCAGCGTGACCGGATAGCCCTTTGCGGCGCCAACCAGGGCAAGCCCTATGCCCGTATTGCCGCTCGTCGGTTCGAGTATGGCCATGCCATGCCGCAGTATGCCCCGCCGCTCGGCGTCCTCCACCATTGCAAGGGCTATCCTGTCTTTCACCGAGCCCCCTGGGTTGCGCGACTCGAGCTTGGCGAAAAGCTGCGCCCCGCCTGGCTTTTCCAGGCTTTTCAGGCGGACAATGGGCGTGCCTCCGATTGTCGAGATTATGCTTGCGTGCGCCATTCAGACCGCCTCCTTTCCTGCTGCGCTTGCGACCGAATAGACAGGCACGCGCAAATCATAGCCCAGCCCGGAAACTATCCGCCCGGACTGCCGGAGGCGGGAAAGCCACAGCCGCACCGTCCGCTCCGAAGCTGAAAGCTGGAGGGTGATTTCCTTTTGCGTCAGACCTTCAGAAGAAGACAGCAGTTCGACTATCCGTTCGGCACCTTTCACATCCTTAGCAAAGCAGACCCCTTTCCATTTTTGCACCTCTGCCGCGCAAGCTTTCCGCCTGGCAGGCATTACTGATATGGAAATAGGGATTATAAACCATCCGAATGCGGCAATGAGTCAGCGCTTGGGAAGCAGAAGCTGCAGGCTCACGGATGCTATCTTCACCGCGGAGGCCAGGAAGCCCGAAGCCACTGCAAGAAGCACCTTCTCGCTCCAGCCGTAAAACATGTAGTGCAGGTAGCCCACTATTGCGGCAGTCGAGGAAGCGGCAAGCGAAAATAGGATGAGCCCTTCTATGTCCGAGGAAACCGGAATGGCTGCCGAGCGGGACATTATCCTGTGCCTGCGCAGCAGCATGTACTCGTTGCCGGCCACCAGCACCAGCCCGAGGGCAAAGAGCACTGCGCCCAAATCAAAATTCGCAAACGTCATTGAGAGGCAGCCAAGAAGCAGCAGGGCGGAAAACGAGACTATGAAAATTATGGATATTTGCGGAATCTGCTCGGTTTCCTCTTCAGGCAAGAACATGGTATTGCCCCGCAGGGAAAGTTAAAAAACCAGCCCTGATGCGCCTGCGAAAGAGCCGGATGGAAGCTCCTCCTCTATTTGCAGCAGGCGGTTGTATTTTGCGGTCCGCTCCGAGCGGGCAAGCGAGCCCGTCTTTATCTGGCCGCAGCCGATGCCCACGGAAATATCCGCGATTGCGCAGTCCTCTGTTTCGCCCGAGCGGTGCGACACCACCACGCCCAGGCGGTTTTCCTGGCAAAGAGCAGCGGCCATCAGCGATTCGGTGAGCGTGCCTATCTGGTTGACTTTCAGCAGAAGCGCGCTCATTGACCGGTGCGCCATGCCCTCCTTTATGCGCGAAACGTTGGTGACCAGCAAGTCGTCGCCGACCACCTGCGCCTTGCCTGAAAGCCTCTTCCGAAGCGCGGCGAAATCCTGGAAGGAATCCTCCTCGAAAGGGTCCTCCAGGCTTGCAACCGGGAATTCCTTTGCAAGGGAAACGTAGAAGTCGGAAAGCTCGCCGGGTGAAATCTCTTTGCCATCCAGGGCGTATTTTCCAGACTTGGAAGAATAGAACGAGGAGGCAGCCGCGTCGATTGCCAGCTTCACTTTCTTGCCGTAGCCGCACTCGCCAATCGCAGCTTCCAGAAGCTGCAACGCCTCGCGAGTGGTTTGGCAGGGGGGCGCAAAGCCTCCCTCGTCGCCAAGGCCGGTGGCGCCCTTGCCGTATTTTGCGGTTATCAGCCTGCCCAGGCAGTGGTAGATTTCCGCGCCTGCGCAAAGCGAATCTGAGAATGATTTGAACTGCAGGGGGAAAATCATGAACTCCTGGATTGCCACGCCGTTTGCCGCGTGCTTGCCCCCGTTGAGCACGTTCATCATGGGCGCGGGAAGGAGCTTTTTCTTGCTCCTGAGTGTTTTGTAAAGCCCGCAGCGCTGCTCGTTTGCAGCGCACTGCGCAACCGCAAGCGAAACGGCAGTGGTGGCGTTGGCCCCCAGGTTGGATTTGTTGGGCGTGCCGTCAAGCAGCACCATCATGTCGTCCACCCCGGATTGGTCGGACGCATCCATGCCGCAAACCGCGTTTGCGATTTTTCCATTCACGTTTGCCACCGCTTTCTTCACGCCCTTGCCGCCGTACCTTTTCCCATTGCCATCCCTAAGCTCAAGCGCCTCGTGAATGCCCGTGGAGGCTCCAGACGGGGCAGTCGCCCTTCCAAAACCTTTTTCGGAAAAAACGTCTGCCTGCACTGTGGGGTTGCCGCGCGAGTCAAGCACCTCGCGGGCGAAAATCTTTGTTATTTTAGACAAGCCAACACCGCAGGGAAGACTGCACTGAGGTTTAAAAAACGAAGCCAGCACAAGCGACAGCATGAAGAGGAAACTGGAGCATGCGGCAAGAGAAGGAATAGCAATCCATAACGGAAAGAGGCTTAGCTTCCGCGCTGCAGCGCTCCTGGAATTGCAGAGCCCAAGCTGGAAGGGTGCCTATGACAAGCTTATCCCGCTTGAGAAGGAGCCGGTAAGCGAGGAAAGGGCGCGCAGGTGGCATGACGGGCTCATGAAAATATATGACTTGGACATGCAGATACAGCGGGCAAGAAATGATGCGTATTACGCTGAGAAACGGCTTTTCACCTCCAGGCAGCCCGAAAAATTCCTGCCCTGGCTGCAGGCGCTTCCCGCAGGGGAACAGGAAAAAATCAGCAGGATGCGCGGGGAGAAAACGATTGTTATCCACGATGAAAAGGGGGAGAAATATTGGGTGAGAAAGGAACTGGACTGGCCAGGCAGGAAAAACAGCCCGTTCAAGTTAATTGTTTACGGCGAAGTCAAGACAGAGGAAAGGAGGGAGGCATTCCAGCGCATGCGGGTGCTGATAGAGGAAATAAAAAAAATAGAGGTTTGACTATTTCTTCTCAATAGTTATCTTGAGAGTGGCTTCGCCGATTTCCCAGTCCTTGGAGAATCCCCCGGGGGCGCTTCCGAAGCCGACCACTTCCGCATTGACCTGCGAGGCAAGCTCGGTTGTGTGGTGCTTGAGTATGGCCAGGAGTTCCTTGTCCTCCAGGTGCATGTGCAATGCTATCTTGTCGGACTCCACCAGCTTCTTTTCCTTGCGCATCAGCTGCACGCGGCGGGCGACCTCGCGGACCATTGCCTCTTCGTAAAGCTCCTTCTTCATCTCGGTCTTGAGGAAAGCCCTGCCGCCCTCGAACTGCGAAATCGAGTACCCGTCCGCTTTTTCATCGACTGACACCATCTCCCGCTCGATTGCGAACTTGCCCTCAAGCAGCAGCTCCTTGTCAGGCCCGGAAAGCCATTTTGCTATTTCCTCAGCAGGCACTTTCTCAAGCGCAGACTGCGCCGCAGGCGAATCCCTCTTGAATTTCGCGCCCACCTTTGCCTTGTTTATCGTGGCGCTGACTTCTGTTTTGGGCTGCTTGGTGACCTTGACTGCGCGCATGTTGGAAAGCGACTCTATCAGGCCCGACAGGTGCTCCACTGCGGAAAGCACTTCGGTCGAGTCCGAGACTATCTTCGCCTCCTCAAGCGGCCAGCGCAGCGGAAGGTTTGCCTTCTGCCTGCTGTTGGCGATTGCCGTCGAGATGTCCCTTGCAATTTCAAACCTGCGCTCAAGCAGTGCGTCGCGGCGCTTCTTGTCGGCAACTGGCCAGCTAAACAGGCTGATGGACTCCTTGCGCTCGTATTTCCTGAAGAACGACTGGTAGATGCCCTCGGAAATGAACGGCGCGATAGGACAGAGAAGCCGGAGCGCATCGAATATCGAATGGTAGAGCACTGCCATTGCGGGCGAAGCCTCGCCCTCCTCGTCTATGCGCTGCTTGGCAAGCTTCATGTAGAAGCGGCTTATGTCCTCAAGCAGGAACTGGCGCACTGCCTTTGCGGCAACGTGCGGCTTGTAAGTCTCGAATGCCTCGGTGCACTCCCCGGTGGTTGCAGCCAGCCTGGAAAGCAGCCACCTGTCCTCGGTCCGAAGCGCTGAGTCGTCCGGAAGGGCCATCTTGTGCTGCGCGGTGTGGAAGCGGGAGAGGAAAAGCCCGAGGTTGTAAATGGTCCCAAGCGCGCGGTGGGATTCCTTCACCTCATTCCAGTTGAAGCGCAGGTCGTCCCACACGGTGTTGGAAAGCGCCCAGAGCCTGAATGCGTCGGCGCCGTACTTGTCCACCACTTCCTCCAGCGGGACGAAGTTGCCGACCGACTTGGACATCTTCTCGCCTTTCTCGTCCACGAAAAATCCGTGCATGAGAAGCGTCTTGTAGGGTATTTCCCCGTTGAGCACCACGCCGGAGCCAAGAAGCGAATAGAACCATCCGCGAGTCTGGTCCTTGCCCTCAACTATGAAATCCGCCCGCGGGTACTTTGCCCGCTCCTCCTCGGTCAGCGATGCCCAGACAGCGTTGCCCGAGTCGAACCAAACGTCCAGTATGTCGGGTATCCTGTGCGCGGTTGCGCCGCATTTTTCGCACTTGAATTTCACGTGGTCGATGAACGGCCTGTGAAGCTCGGCAATCTTGGGAAGCTCTGATGCGGAGCCGACTACTTTCAGGTGGCTGCAGGCGCCGCATTTCCAAATCGGAAGCGGTATGCCCCAGTAGCGCTGGCGCGAAATGCACCAGTCCGGCGCGGAGGATACGAACTCGCGGAAGCGCGTTTTCGCAAACTGCGGGTGCCACTCGCAGTTCTCTATCTGCGAGAGCATCTGCTCCTTCAGCTTGGTGATGGAAATGAACCACTGGTTGGTGGCAATGAATATCAGCGGCGTCTTGCAGCGCCAGCAGTGCGGGTAGCGGTGGGTGACCTTGCCTTCGTGCACCAGCGCGCCTGCCGCCTTGAGGTCGTCAATCACTTTTGCGGACGCGTCCCTGGCCAGCATGCCGTGGTACACCCCTGAATCGCGGGTGAACTTGCCCGTGGAGTCGATGGGCGAGTAGATTTCTATGCCAAAGCGCTTGCCGATTATGAAGTCCTCGGGCCCGTGGCCTGGGGCGCAGTGCACCAGGCCGGAGCCGTCCTCCAGCGTGACGTATTCGTCAGAAATCACTACCTGCCTTGCGTGCTCCTTGCCTATCTTGCCCTTAAGCGGGTGCTCGTAATGGATTTTCTCCAGTTTCTTGCCGGATACTTCCCCTACCACAGTGGCTGACTGCCCTATAAGGCCCATGAGATGGTCCAGGCGCTCCTTTGCCAGAATCCAAGTCTCCTCACCCACTTTTACTTTCACATAGGTGTAAATGGGGTGCGCCATTATCGCCATGTTGGAGACCAGCGTCCAGGGCGTGGTGGTCCAGATGACAAAATACTCGTTCTCGGCATCAGACAGCTTGAACTTCACGTAAATGGAAGGGTCGGACTGCTCGCCGTACTCCAGCTCGTAGTTTGCCAGCGTGGTCTCGCAGCGGCTGCAGTAGGGGACTACGTAGACCCCCTCGTGCAGCATGCCCTTGTCGTGCGCGGCCTTTATTGTTTTCCATGAGGCGTCAATATAGGCATCCTTGAAGGTGATGTAGGGGTTGTCGAAATCCATCCACACCCCGCAGCGCTCGAACTGGCCTGAGATTATCCCGATGTACTGGGTGGCGAATGCCTTGCACTTCTCCACGAACTTGTCCACGCCAAGCTTCTCTATCTGGCGCTTGTCGGAAATCTTAAGCTCCTGCTCCACCTTTACTTCGATCGGCAGGCCGTGCGTGTCAAAGCCGGGCTGCGCGCGCACCGAAAAGCCAGTGGAGCGCTTGTAGCGGCATATCGCGTCCTTCATGCACTTGTTCCAGGCGGTTCCCGGGTGTATCTGGCCGGTCGCATAGGGCGGCCCGTCGCAGAAGTAGAATGGCTTGCCCTCGGCGTTTGCCTGCTTCACCTGCTGGTAAATCCTCTCATTTTTCCAAAAGGCCAGCATGGAATGCTCAAGTTTGACTTGGTCGTGCAAGGAAAATCACCCGGAGAAAGATTCGCGCACCAGCAGGCTGACTGCCGGGGCGCACATGATTATCGGAATGGCTGCAAGGGAAACCAGCAGCGAAAATGACGAGGAAACCAGCGCCGAGGCTCCCCAGGCGCAGGCTATTGCGGCTATGAAAATGCAGGCGGAATCCGCGTTTGACACGCCGCTTTTCCGAAGCGACTGCAGCGCGAAAAAGCCGGATTGCGAAATTGCGAAAATGGCGAGAGCGGCAAGAGGGGAGGCGTTAAGGAACGCACCTGAAAAATAGGCTGCGGCAGTTGCCACTGCGCAAACAGCGGTTGACACCCAGAACTCCTCAAGTTTCACATCTACCACGTCAGGTTATAGCGCTGGTAAAACTATATAAGTATTTGTTGCAGGATACTAGTCGGGAGATGACAATGAGCCAATACACGCCCTGGACCGAGAAATACCGCCCGCACACGCTTTCGGACATTGTCGGCCAGAAGGAGACAGTTTCCATACTCAAGGCTTACGTCAAGGAAAAGAACATGCCCAACCTGCTTTTCGCAGGCCCGCCAGGAATTGGCAAGACTACCGCGGCAATAGCGCTTGCGCGCGACTTGTACGGCGAAAACTACCGCGAGAGCATACTGGAGCTGAATGCATCCGACGAGCGCGGCATAGACGTGGTGAGGGGCAAGATAAAGGATTTCGCCCGCACCGTTTCGCTGACCGAGGTTCCCTTCAAGATAATCTTCCTGGATGAGGCTGACTCGCTCACCAACGACGCGCAAAACGCGCTTAGGAGGACGATGGAAATATACGTGAACGTCACGCGATTCATACTTTCCGCAAACTACTCCTCCAAGATAATCGAGCCAATACAAAGCAGGTGCTCTGTTTTCCGCTACCGCCCGCTCTCCAACGAGGAGTGCAGCGAAATGATTGGCAGGGTGGCTGCAGGGGAAGGGCTCAAGCTGGATGACAAGGCAATGGAGGCGCTGCTGTACGTTTCAGAAGGCGACATGCGAAAAGCCATCAATGCGCTGCAGGGCGCTGCGCTTCAGTCCAGCAAGATAAGCTCCGAGTCCGTTTACAAGAGCTCCAGCCGCGCAGAGCCCAAGGAAATAAAGGAAATGATGGAGCTGGCCCTTGAAAGGAAATTCATCGAGGCGCGCAAAAAGCTGCACCACCTCATGATAAGCTACGGCATGTCAGGCGAGGACGTGCTGCTGCAGATGTACCGCACCGTGGACTCGCTCTCCGTTTCCGAAAGGGAAAAGGTCGCATTGGTTGACAAGATAGGCGAGTACAACTTCCGCCTTGTTGAAGGCGCGAACGAAATGCTGCAGATAGAGGCTCTTCTTGCCCAGATGCTGCTGATAAAATAGAATTGCCTGCTTAGAGCTTGCGGTGCTGGGACGCGAAATGGAGGAAGCTTGGCGCCCAGCGAGACTTCTGCTAAAGAAGTCAGCTAAAAAAGGAGGCGTTGTTAGCAAAGCCAATCTGTTACAAACCTATATATACTTCATCTCGATAGAAAGAAGTTGGTGCTAACAATGGCAGCGAAATATCTCATCAATCGCATTTCGCTTGCGGTTAGCATGTCCCTTATCCCCACCTGCGCATAGGTGGCGTTTGGCTTGTGTGGCTGGCAAACTGCACGGGCCTCCTGAAAAAAAATCCCATAGCAGCGGCTCTTCTTGCCTCTTGGGGTTTTGGAAAAAAACAAAACAGGGGTGTTAGGGATGGAAAACGGGGAAAAGTATTTTGCAAGGCTGGTGGGCAGGCCGCACAAGCTGAACCAGGACCAGGTCTCAATGGCAGTGCACCTGTACTTCAACGAGGGAATGCCAGTGCGCGAGGTTGCGGACGCGATAAAGGTCTCGCACATGACCGTCTGGCGCGCGCTTGCCAAGGTGAGCGCGGACGGGGTGCTGGACAAGGTCTCGTTTGACAACAGATGAGCCGACATGACACTCAAGGCGGATGGGCAGGGAGGCGGAGAACCCCGACCGGAACTGCCGTCTGCCAAGAGAATTTTACCTCATTTTGAATTTGAGAAGCGCGGCAAAGCCGCCGTAGCCGGAAAGCTCCCGGCCGCCGTCGGATTCGTGCGAAAAGACAACCAGCTTGACTTTCTTTTTTTCAGCCTCTTCCACAACCTTTTCTATTTCCTTGTTGTTGCGCAGAAGCTCGTCTATCACCAGAAGGGTGCCCACTGCGGACGCTGCCACAGCATTGCGCACCTCTTCCAGCCCGTAAGAGACCAGGCTCGAATCCTTGCGAAGTTCGGTTGAGAAGCTGTCCATCAGCACAAGCTCATTTTCAGCCCGCTCCTCCTCTGCCACCTTGCTCACCACTCCCCGCTTGAGAAGCTCGTTTATGCCCGTGCGCTCGGCATAGGTGCAGTGCTCGAGGATTATTTTCTTGGAAAGCTCCGGGGCTTTTTGCTTTATGAACTTCATCAGGTTCTCCTTGCCAAAGCCGGGGCCTGCCACGATTATCTTGCCGACTTGCGAGGACTGCATCTTCTTCACTATCTCCCCAAAAAAGGAAAGCGTCTTTTCGTCGAATTTGTCATCCCGCTTGCTTGCGGAGTTTTCCAGCTCCAGCTCGTACTCCACCCCGTAGCCGCGCAGGGTTGC
>Ga0172368_10008519_pt1 | contig 10433 bp, 8 predicted proteins | sample Lak11m_FD_114540 | JGI IMG/M metagenome (GOLD analysis project Ga0172368, IMG submission 114540) | Freshwater microbial communities from Kabuno Bay, South-Kivu, Congo - kab_022012_11m | ecosystem: Environmental > Aquatic > Freshwater > Lake | place: Democratic Republic of the Congo: South-Kivu...
ATGAACCGCGAAGAGGTGGAAGTGGAGGACGAGAAGGGCAAGATGAAGCGCGTGCCGCATCCCGATAGTGTGGCGGCGTGGGCAGACAGCAACGGTGTGAACGTGATGGCGGCGGAGGCTCTGCACGATAAACTGCGGCGCTTGTTTGGTAAGCCGTATATCGTCGAAAAGCCCGCCGCCGACAGCGTGAAGAATATCATCGACGCGCTGGAGAATGGTCAGCATGTGGTGCTGTCTTTTGGAGAAAAATTTGATACTGATTTAGATTATTTGTTGGTGTCAAATATATTAACGCGTAAGATTCGTTTGGCATGGGAAAAGCGAACTAATGATTATCGAAGCGATCAGACGAAAAATCCAGAACCGCGTCCGTTGGTGATCGTGGTGGAGGAGGCGCATAAACTGCTCAACCGTGAGATGGCGGCGCAGACGACCTTCGCGACCATCGCACGCGAACTGCGCAAATATTACGTGACCCTGCTAATCGTGGACCAGCGCCCGTCGCAAATCTATGACGAGGTGATGAGCCAATTGGGGACGCGCATCAGCGGCTGGCTCGGCGATGACCTGGATAGTCAAGCCGTGCTTTCTGGACTTTCTGGACGAGACGCTCTGCGCGGTATGCTGGCGCGCCTCCAACCGAAAGAGGAAGTTCTGCTCTTGGGCTGGGGCGTGCCGATGCCGCTGCCTGTCAAGTCACGCAGGTATGATGATGCGTTTTGGAAGGAGTTGCTGGGAGGCGGGGGGAAGAAGTCCGAGGCGCAGAATTTGAAGGAGTTGGGATTTTAATTAACCACGAAGGGCACGAAGGTACACGAAGGTAAAACATGGAATTAAGATTGCCTGTCGGAGTTGCAAAAGATTACACAAGTAGCACTCAGCGAATTCGAGTGATGACAGAATATTGGGTAAATGACTCAATATTCTGTCCGAGTTGCGGCAATGACTTAAGCAATTTTGAAAACAATAAGCCTGTTGCAGATTTTTATTGCAAGAAGTGTTCGGAAGAATATGAGCTAAAGTCAAAGCAAGGTGTTATGGGGAAGAAGATAGTTGATGGCGCATATTCCACCATGATTGAAAGACTGAAATCAGCAAATAATCCGAATTTCTTTTTCTTGACCTATGATAAATCTACATTTGAAATTAGGAATTTTCTAACCATACCTAAATATTTCTTTGTGCCAGATATTATTTTGAAGAGAAAGGCATTAAGCGTTACTGCAAGACGGGCTGGCTGGATTGGTTGTAACATTGACATGAACAGTATTCCTGAAATCGGGAAAATATTTTATGTTCAGGATGGGATTGCGAAAAGTAAGAATGAAGTTTTGGGCAAATGGAATAAAACTGAATTTGTCAAAACCACGTATGACATTGAATCAAAAGGCTGGATGCTGGATGTTTTGCTCTGTGTCGAGAGAATCAAGAAGAATGAATTTTCGCTGGATGACGTTTATAACTTTGAAGCCTATTTGCAAGCCAAACATCCATTGAATAATAACGTCAAGGCGAAGATAAGACAGCAGTTGCAATATTTGAGAGATAAAAATGTAATTGAGTTTGTTGGTCGTGGGCAATATAGAATGAAAATGACAAAGGAATAAATTGCTATGAAAAGATATATCGTCAGTCAGTTTGATGGAAATACTTTTGTTGTCATTGACCAAAAAGAGCAAAGAGAAGTCTGTATATGCGGAAATTATGAAGAATGGGCGGACGCAAAAGAAAGAGCAGAAAAGATTGCGACATTGCTAAACGAAAATTAAGCGAGGGGCTGATTGATGATGAGTCATGTCCGCGTGAGTGAGAGTCGGTGCGGGCTAAAGCCCTGCCTCAGTTCGTGAAAGTCCACTGGCGTGGACTCCGCGATTAGCACGGAGTGCTTGGTTGTACTGAGCGAGGGATTTATCCCGAACGTGAGGCGAGAGCACATTGTTTTGCGAGGAGCTGATTGATGGTGAGGCATGTCCGCGCGAGGTTGGTCAACGCACGGGGATAAATCCCGCGTGCTACGCATACGAAGTCCGCTGAAGCGGACTAATCGGCTTCGCCGATTTCGTAGGAATAGCCCAGACGTTCACGTCAGGGCGGTGATTGGGCGTGGAGAATGCTTGGGGGGCGCGAGGGGCTGATTGATGGTGAGGCATGTCCGCGTGAGGTTGGTCAACGGACTCTGTCACGGATTTACGGATGCAAACGGAGGACTAATCGGCTTGAGCCTATTTCGTAGGAATAGCTCAGACGTTTACGTCAGGGCGGTGATTGGGCGTGGAGAATGCTTGGTTGTGCGAGGGGGTGATTGATGGCGAGAATTATCCGCATTTATAGGGATAAGCTGAAAGCCGTCTATTTGTACAGTTCCTATGTGCGCGTTAAGATTTTCCCGACTTTGGTAAAGCCATATTTGCTCTATTTCCCCCCCTTGCGCTGTTTTTAGCGTTGTAGTAATATTGCGCTTGATGACCGCTAGGGTGCCCCCCTCACCCTGGCGGTCATCATTTAATTTACTTGTCAATATTGCGGGGTGATGGATACCTGTCTCCGAAGGCTTCAGAAAATGCAGAAACTACAGCGCGATGGACTTGAGCCATCGAAGGGTTCGGGTCAAGTATCTCTGCCAGCGATGTGACGGGCTCCGATAACCCGCAAGCAATTATCCCCTCCCAATATTCCATATCCGGATTAACATTCAATGCGAAGCCGTGACGAGTGACTCCATGCACATCCACTTTGACGCCGATGGCGGCGATCTTGGACTGCTGAACCCAAACACCGGTCAAGCCTGAGCGTTGGCCTGATTCCACACCCAATCGACTCAGCGCCGCGATGAGGGTTTCTTCCAGCCTGCGCACATAGCCCACGTAATCAGACCTGACAGGTCCCGCCAAGCCGCCTTCAAAATCGGAAGAAGTATTTGAAAACCTGTCAGGTCTTAATGGCATAAGCGGCAACAATGGATACCCCACCAGTTGCCCTGGCCCATGATAGGTCACATCACCGCCGCGATCCACCCAGTGAATGGAAATCTGCTTTTGCTTTAATTGCTCTTCACTCCAAAGCAAATTTTCAGCGCGACCCTTTCGTCCAAATGTGTAAACGTGGGGGTGCTCAAGCAAAAGCAATGTCGGCGGACGTTTTCCCTCTGCGATCTCCGCCGCGTATTCATCCTGCAATTTCCATGCGGTTTCGTATTCGATCAGGCCAAGGTTGATAACATCAATGTTCATATTATTAAATTACAGGGGCGGGGTTACCCCGCCCCTGCATTGATTATGCAAAAATCCTTCGATACAGGCCTGATTCCAGCAGCCCATTCGGGTCGCAGCGTTTTTTCAACTTCTTGAATTTGGCAATTGTCTCTTCACCATAAAACCTTTTTACAGTTGCTGAAGTGGTTTCGCTGTTCTTGGCAAAATAAAATCTTCCGTCTGCCTGCAAAACGATCTTGTCAAATTCCTGTAACATGTGGCCAAGTTTTGCGCGATTGCTATTTGTGACCTTAAAATCCATGGCGAGCGAGAATCCGTCCACTGCGTGAGTCAATAAAAATTTATCGGGGCGGTGGCGTTTGGTAACACCGAGATAAGATGGCAAACCAATTTTGTGCGAGAGCTTGAGCATTTCTGGCCATGCGGATTCGGCGGTTTCTTTTGGAATAAACGATTGATATTGGATCAATCCGCCGCGGCCGTAGGATAACTCCCAATCGGGAACATAATCCAGCAGAAAATGAAAAGCCGCATGAGATTGGCGAAAGGTATGCCTGCGCAGAGATGCAACATACTTGGCGGTATTTACTCCCCGCGCGCCAAAATTATTCATAAATGGCGACATGAAATAATGCAGCAACGACTTTGGAAAGACGCCGAAGATGCGCGGCGGCAATATCTGATTGCTGACCTTCATCGTTTTCTGCGGATTTGGATCCTCTCCATAGTGCAGGTAATTGGCGGCATGGATCTGTCCCCGGCCAAGCGACTTCCCGCCTGCGGCGCAATCCATCCAGCCGACGATGTAATCGTGGTCGGGAGCGCCATCGAGCAGGGCAGAAAGCTGTTCGCGCAGAGTATGCGCGGGGAAGGCGTCCACAGTCAAAAGTCCCGAATGGATGCGCTTCATTTGCATGGTCACGGAGGTGAAGATTCCCAGCATTCCCAATCCGCTGATCATGGCATAAAAAAGATCCGCATTCTTTTTGGGCGTGCATGTGATCTCTGCGCCGGTCGGCAGGATGGCGGTGAACTCAGCCACGTGCTCGCCGATGGTTCCCATTTTGAAATTATTTTTTCCGTGGATGTTCGCGCTGAGGCAGCCGCCCAGGGTTGTTTTCATCGTGCCTGAAACCACAGGAAGCCACCAGCCATCGGGTTCCACTTTTTGCCAGAGTTGTTCCAGCGTGACGCCGGGCTGTGCGGTGATAGTTCCCGTGGAGCTGTCCCAATTTGTGATGGCGTTCATGCCGCGCATGTCGAGCACAATACCGCCGCCGTTAAGTGCGGCATCGTTGTAGCTGCGCCCCGCCCCGCGCGCAGTGACAGTCAACCCTGATTTTTTTGCGAGTTGAAATGTCGAATATATTTCCTCGTTGTTGACAGGCGTGACGAGGTAGGCAGGCTCTTTGAGTGAGTGACCGAAGTTTTCGAGTTGGGTGAAGTTTTTTTGCATGAAGAGCAGTTTGGAAAGTGACAGGCTAGAACGACATGCGACGGAAAATTACCGAGGGGATGTGCTGAATGATCAGCATGATCCAACGCCAATGGGAGGCGGTGTAAATCAGCTGTTTGCGCTTGAGCATGGCTTTGTAAATATCATCCGCGGCTTTTTCCGCAGTGATGGCAAATGGGGTAGCTCCCTGGGCAGACTTGAGCATTTCTGTTTTTACGAAGCCCGGCTTGACGGTCAACACGTTCACACCTTGACGGGTGAGCCGGTTGCGGAGCGCCTCAAGATAGGTGCTGAGCGCGGCCTTGGATGTGTTGTAACCGGGGTTGCCGATACGTCCGCGGTCACCGGCAACGGAGGAGATGCCGACGATCTGCCCGGCTTTCGCGCTCTGGAACATTTCAGCGACAGGTGTAAGCCATGCCATCGCGCCGATTAAATTCACTTCGATCATTTTGCGGTCACCTTCGAAGTTATAGCTGGTGAGTCCGGGCGGGAAATTTACACCTGCCATGTAAACGACGAGATCCAGACCGCCGAGGTCGGCAACAACTCGGGTCAGCAGAGCTGGAATTTCGTCATAATTCGTAACATCATGGGCGTACGCCAGCGCGCGGACTTCATTTGCAAACGAATTGACCTCGGCGCACAATGTGTCAAGTTTATCTTTTCGGCGTGAAAGCAGCGCCAGTATATATCCTTCTTTTGCGAGTTTGTGGGTAAGGGCGGCGCCTATTCCATCTGATGCGCCAATGATGATTCCCCGTCGGCGTGGATTCAACGGTGTTGCCTGGGCAGGCCTGGGTGAGTCTGACACGAAAACCTCTTTAAGATGATATTTTTCATTCTAACACAGTATAATTGCGGCATTAAAATGCCATTCGTCTAAAAAGCAAGCCAAGTCGCATTAACATCGGGAAACATGGCAAAAGGACAAAATGAACGTTAAAGACCAATCGCGAGCGGGGGTATTCTTACGTGCATGGGAAGCCATCGAAAAAGACAACACCGTCCCTCTTGAAGAAAGAGAGGGGATCTTAAAATTGATCAAGGTGCTGGCTGAGGCGGCTGAGACCTCTTCGCCGACTCACGAACAGGACGATGAAGTCAAGACCATGACGCAAAAAATCATATCCAGGCACGCCTTGATGACGTTGGTAAAACAACAGGCGGGCGAACTCGACGCGCTCAAGAGCCTGAGTTTGAACCTGACTTCGAGCCTTGACCTTCAGACTGTGCTGGACGCAGTAGTGACCGAAGCCATGCGGCTTGTGAAAAATGCGCGCGCGGCCCACATCTTTTTGTACTCAAACGAAAAACTGGAATTTGGGTCTTCGTTAAAAGCGGACGGCATAAGAAATAAGCCGCTCGGCATGCCTCGAGCAGAAGGTCTTACAAACTCGGTAATAAAGCATGGGGAGCAGATCATCATCGAAGACATCGCCAACCATCCCCTTTACAAAAGCATCCCTTACGAATGGACGGGGTCCATTGTGGGCATCCCGCTTAAATTTAAGAACTCCATCGTCGGCGTCATGAACGTATCCAGATCGGTGGTCGGACCTTTTTCAAAAGCTGACCTGCGCCTGATCGGCCTGCTGGCAGACCAGGCAGCCGTGGCGATCTATAACGCGAGTCTGCATAAACTGGTAACTGATCTTGCCAATACTGACAGTGTCACCGGCCTGCCAAACCGTCGCGCGCTGGACGAGCGCCTTCAAGATGATCTGCGCTACGCCAAACAGGCAAACTCCATGTTCTCGGTCGTGATGATGGACCTTGACGGCTTCAAGAGCGTGAACGATGTTTACGGGCACGCGGCTGGCGATGAGGTATTGCGCTCCCTCTTCAACTATCTTTCAGAGAATATGCGCACAACAGATTTCCTCGCCCGTTATGGCGGTGACGAGCTGACTCTCGTCATCCGCGACGCGGGTCTCGAGGCAGCGCAGACGGTTACGCAAAAGATTCTTGATTTAATGAAGGAATACAAACTTCCCTTCACCACAGAAAAAAAGGTTCAACTGGGTATTTCAGCCGGCATTGCAGTTTTTCCCGCCCATGCGCGCTCGGCCGGCGACCTGGTGCGCGCAGCGGACATGGCTTTGTATCAGGCAAAAAAACACAAACGCGGATCGTTCATCGTTGCCAATGGAGCGACAGGCCCGCTGAATCCGCTTACAATCCCTTCGCAAGATTGAGAAGACCCGGGGAAATTCCTGACCCATACTGCATGGAAACCAAATTACAACACGCGGGGTTATAAGAATTAACTTCAAGCTCAGGAGACTCCCATGATTTCGACACGCTCCGCGTCAGCCTGCCAGCCCCGCAAAGTAAAGCTCATCCTTAATCCCATGGCTGACATGGGGCGCGCCTGGAAAACAGCCAACGACCTGCGCCCCATCGCGCAGGAATTTAAAGGCAACATCTCGTGGAGCGGGACAGTCTACCCGACGCACGCTATCGAACTTGCAAAACAAGCCGCCGAAGAAGGCTGTGACATGGTCGTAGCAATGGGCGGAGACGGGACAGTCCACGAAGTGATGAACGGGCTGATGCAAGTCCCTGCAGAGAAGCGCCCAGTTTTGGGCGTCGTCCCGATCGGCTCAGGCAATGACTTTGCCTATTCAATGGGAATTACGCAAAGATCCGCGTACGCGCTGGCTCATGCGCTCAAAGGCGAGAATATCCAGTCAGTGGATATCGGCATGATGGTTGACGAACATGGCCGCAGGGAATATTTTGACAACACCCTCGGCATTGGCTTTGACGCCGTTGTCACCATCCGCTCGCACAAACTACCCATCGTCAAAGGCTTCCTCATGTACCTCACGGCGGTCATCCAAACCATCATCTTGAATCACAACCCCGCAAAAATGCAAATCGAAACAGAAAATGAAAAGTGGGAAGAAAATGTTATCATGCTCACCCTGTGCAACGGTCCGCGTGAAGGCGGCGGATTCATGCTCTCTCCCGATTCAAAAAATGACGATGGCAAAATGGAATTCCTGACCGTCAACAAAGTCTCGCGCGGCATGATGTTCCGCCTCGTGCCTGAATTCATGAAAGGCACTCACATGCGCTTCAAACAGATCCGCATGGGCGGCTTCAAAACATTTAAGATCACCTCAGACCTGCCGCTTTACATCCACGCCGATGGCGAAATCTTCACCAGTTTTGGAAGCAATTTACGCAAAGCCAATTTTGAAATTTTGCCGCAGGCATTAAGGGTGGTAAAAGGGTAAATACGTAGACACGTAAACAGGTAGACAGGTACAATATGTGTACTTGTTTACCTGTTTACATTTGTATTTACCTCATGCCCGACCTCTACCACACCCTTCTCAAATACGATATTGGACATCTCCGCATCATTGCGGATTCATGGGGACTTGAATTGGAAACAAGCGGAGTGGATTCCGCTGCCGAAGAACTCTGCGCTTCATTCCTGGACCTGGAAGCTGTTACTGAAACAATAGACATTCTCCCCGCTGACGCGCGCTCTGCCATGACCACACTCGTTGAATCAAACGGCAAAATCGAATGGGCTGCGTTCGCCCGCAAATTCGGCGAAATCCGCGAAATGGGCGCAGGCAAACGCGACCGCGAACGCCCGCACCTCAACCCAGCCTCCATCGCCGAAAACCTTTTTTATCGCGGCATCCTCGCCAAAGCCTTCTTCGACACCGACAAGGGCGCGCAGGAATTTGCCTACATTCCCGAAGACTTGTTTGAGATTTTTAATGAGCAGATGAAAGAGGAAAGCGGAAAGAATGCCGAACCTCTCGGCCGACCCGCGACCCCTGTTGAAAAAGCATTTGAAATCCCCGCATCAGATCGAATCCTCGATGACGCCACGACCTATCTGGCCGCCTTGCGCACAGGCAGGCCGCACGCCCAGCGCGATCTGCAGGAATTATTAACTGCCGCAGGCATTATCAAAAAAGACATTCCTCAAGCCGAGGCGGTGAAGTCCTTTCTCGAAACCTCGCGCGCAGATGCGTTGAAGTCGCTGGTTGAGGCATGGCAGTCGTCGCAGGAATTTGATGAACTGCGCCTGATCCCAACCATTATCTGCGAAGGCGAGTGGAAAAATCAGCCGCTGGTCACACGCGAATTTCTGCTGAATCTGGTAAATGACATTCCGCAAAATAAATGGTGGAGCATCCCCGCGTTCATCCGTACGATAAAAGAAAAATTTCCGGATTACCAACGCCCCGCCGGTGACTACGACTCGTGGTTCATCAAACGCGCATCTGACGGACAGTATCTGCGCGGCTTTACCTACTGGGACTCAGTGGATGGCGCGTTGATAAAACGCTTCATCCACACCCTGCACTGGCTGGGCATCGCAGATCTGGCAAGCCCGGAAGATGGGAAGGAAGCCGCTTCTTTCCGTCTTTCCTCTTTCGTTGAGAAGAAAGAAGAAAGAGGAAGGATTTCTGTTGCGTCCAATGGGAAGATCAACATCTCCCGATATTTTTCAAGAGCCGTGCGTTATCAAACCTCACGTTTCTGTGAATGGGATGAGGAAAAAACGGACGAGTTTCAATATCGCGTCACAGCCCGGTCATTGAGACATGCCAAAGAGCAGGGATTGAAGGCCGAGCAGTTGCTGTCATTGCTGGTCAAACATACAAACGGAAATGTCGCGCCGGCCTTGGTGAAGGCGCTCAAGCAATGGGACGCGCACGGCACCGAAGCCCGGGTTGAGAAACTGCTTGTGCTAAGAGTCAACAGGCCAGAGATTTTGGAAGAGATGCGCAAGTCAAAGGCAGATAAATTTCTGGGAGAGATATTAAGCCCAACCGCAGTCATCATCAAAAGCGGAGCGGAATCCAAAGTACTGGCGGCGCTCGCAGAGTTGGGGCTGTTATCGGAAATCGAAACTTAAATGGATGTCACGGTTAAATCGTGACATCCATTTTTTATTAGGTCGCTATAATAATTTTGTATCTCAAACAAGGAGTTCACCATGTCAAAAACTGATTGGATCCAGCAGGAAATTGAAAATTTGCAAAACACGGGATTGTATAACCGCATCCGCGCCATTGGCTCGCCGCAGGGCGCGTGGCTGGTGGTGGATGGAAAAAAAGTTTTGAACTTTTGCTCGAACAATTATCTGGGACTGGCGAATCATCCCGCGCTGGTGGCTGCCGCTAAAAAAGCGACAGATGAAATGGGCGTTGGTCCGGCCGCCGTGCGCTCCATTGCCGGGACGATGACCCTGCATGTTGAACTTGAAAAACGCCTCGCGCAATTCAAGGGCGTGGAAGCGGCGATCACCTTTCAATCCGGCTTCACCGCGAATCTGGCGACTATTCCTGCGTTGGTTGGAAAAGAAGATGTGATCTTCTCGGACAGGCTGAATCACGCATCCATCATTGACGGCGCGCGTTTGTCCGGCGCGAAAATCATTCCGTATGAACATAACGATGTGAAATCATTAGAAGAACAGATTCAAGCGAACTTGAGTCAATACCGCCGCGCATTGATCGTGACCGATGGCGTCTTCAGCATGGACGGTGACATTGCACCATTACCCGATATTTATGAAGTGGCGAAGAAGTACGATATTCTGTTGATGGTGGATGATGCTCACGGCGAAGGTGTGCTCGGCAAAGGCGGGCGCGGCATCGTGGATCACTTCGGCCTGCACGGCAAAGTGGATGTGGAAGTCGGCACGATGTCCAAAGCGTTTGGCGTGGTGGGCGGAATTGTCGCGAGCAAACAGGTCATCATTGATTGGCTGCGTCAGCGCGGAC
>Ga0172368_10008522_pt1 | contig 10428 bp, 7 predicted proteins | sample Lak11m_FD_114540 | JGI IMG/M metagenome (GOLD analysis project Ga0172368, IMG submission 114540) | Freshwater microbial communities from Kabuno Bay, South-Kivu, Congo - kab_022012_11m | ecosystem: Environmental > Aquatic > Freshwater > Lake | place: Democratic Republic of the Congo: South-Kivu...
ATGGGTGGAGGCTTTTGTATAAAAGCCGTAACCAGATATGCCGTGTTATGTGATGTGCATGTTTTACTTTAATCCCGATAGCAATCGGGATTGCTCTAAAAAAGAATTTTAATTTTGTTTTTTCGTTTTGGATTTTGGGCAGAGGGGTTAGGGGTGAATGCCCAAAATCCAAAACTCCTTATTTTTCTATCCATTGTTTTATTTTTTTAACACAACCATCAATATCATCTCTTACCTCATACACCCAAAATCTTTTAACATCCCAACCTAGTTCAAATAATCTTTGATTTCTAATTTGATCTCGTCTACAAAGCTCTCCAGTCCAGTTTTTATGATATCGTTCTCCATCTACTTCTATGTTTAGCTGTTTGTCTGCATCGAAAACAGCGAAGTCGAGAGTATATTTTTCTACTTGATATTGTGGGATTGCTTTAATACCTGCATTGTACAATGCTTTGTATAGAATATGCTCCCATTCCGAGACTCTTTCTGGATGAGTAACCGTTGGATATTCTTCCCCAATATCTTGAATAGTGTAAGACATCTTCTTTTTTTCATCACTTTCTAACTTTTGAGTATATTTTGCAAAATTTTCTAAATATGAAACTTTGCAATTAATCGTTGCACCTTGATCACCAATAACCAGCAACATTGCTCTTGCTCGTGTAATCGCAACGTTAAATAAATTACCGTTGTTCCTCATAAATCCCAATGCGCCTTCGGGCATACTCTTAGATACTACAGGTGAAAATATCATTAAATCTCTTTCATCTCCTTGAAATTTGTGGACTGTATCCACGAGAAAATCATGATTCATTAACTTTCCCTGTAAGTCGGTGTTACTACTCACTAATTGGCGAATTAAGTTAGCTTGTGCTCTAAATGGAGTTACTACGCCAATTGATCCATTATAATTTCTTTCATATATAAGTTTTTCAATTTCCCTTACTACAGATTTTGCCTCAATTTCATTTACAGCACCACCAGATGACGGCCTTTTTACACTTCCAACAACATTAATCCAACGTATTCCATTTTTTTCAGATTCAAGAAATTTTAATGAATCATAGTTTGTGGCAACACGCAAATTACCTTCGTAAAATTCTTGATTTGAAAATTCTATAATTTCTGAATGTGATCTATGATGATCTCTTAAATTTATAATGTCGTTTTGAGATACAAGCCCAGACGCTAATTCAAATAATGAATTATATGAATATGCCCATTGAGCATATTTTGGAATAAGATCATATTTTTCTAAAAGTTGTTGGTCTTGCCCCTTTTGTAATCCGCTAATATGTCTAAGTTGCTTTGGATCTCCGATTATAACTGCCTGTTTTGCTCTATATAAAAGAGGTAAAGCAGAAGCTATATCGCATTGGCTTGCTTCATCAAACACAATAATATCAAAATATCCTGGCTCAAAAGGGATTCTTCCGCGTGCAGATAAGGATGTAATAGCCCATGCCGGTAACAAATGAGATACTTGTTTTGAAAGATTTGAATACTCTCGATAAATTCTTTTTCCTAGTTTTGTATATAAATCGCTACCTGCGTCTATTACCATTTTTAATAAAGCATTATAATTACTCAGTAAATTTCTGTCTTCACTAGATAATCTGGCTGGCTGAAGCTTCAGCCAGCCCTTCCATAAATTTTCTGCGTTTGCTGCCATGTTTTTCATTAAGGCAATTTTTTCCATTGAAATTTTTTCTAATGGTTTTGCTTTCTGTAGAGTTTTTAGAGACAAGAAATATTCATGAATAGTTTGGATAAAGTATAGGTATTTATCGAGATTGTCAGAGACATGCTTGAGGTCTTCAGTTCCTGGTTTTTTTTGACCAATGATTGATAAATCAATTCCTGACTTTAAAGCAAGGGGCTTAAAGTTTTCTATTTCTGATTGTAATTTTTCGTGGCGTTCTTTTTTTATAAAATTCCAAAATAAACTCACTAAAAAACCTTGCGTGTTTTTGTCCGCTCGCTTTATTGCTTTCTTGAGAGTGTTAATAGCATTTTGAAATTGTTGTTGATTTATATTTTTTAGCTTTTCAAATATATCTGGCGATACATCAATGCGAATTTTTTCTATAGCTTGATCCAGTTCATCAGTTTCATTGCGCAAACGAATTAACTCATTTTCTTCATCGTTTAACTGTATAAACTTTTCTTCCAATTTTTTATAGCGTTGTTTGTCAAGTTCAAACTCTTCTTGATCATGTTCTGATGATGTCGATGTTAATAGTCCCATTAAATACTCAGCAAGTTTTGTGTGGTACTCACCTGAACCCATTCGCAGCAATACAGGACGATTACCTAAATTGTTTACTCTTATTTCTACAACATCTACTGCTTTATTATTTTTACTTGCGAACAAAACTTTTTTACCCAGGTATGCAGCATTGATAAGCAGATTAGTTACTACTTGTGATTTTCCCGTTCCAGGTGGCCCAGTAATAATAGTTAGCGAATTATCTAAAGAATTTTGAATAGCTTGTCGTTGCTCAGAATTTAGAGATAACACCTCTAATAATGGTAAGTTATTTTTATTTTCCGTTTTCGAAATATTGCCACTAATCCACTGTCCTAGTGCAGTATTTTCATACATATCTGACTGAATTTCGGATAAAGACTTTAGTTCGGCTTCGAGTCCTTGCGTAAAAGGGGAACGTTCTCCAATTATCAAGATAGCCCTGTTGTAAATACCTTCTTCGTTTATGTTTCTTAGCGAAGGTTTGGTTTCAAGCTCATCGGGGTTTATATTTTCTTTCCATGGCCATTCTGGTCTAATGGTATTTAATTTTTTTACTAAATCATCCAATTCTGGTATTTCATCCTCTGAATTAAGGTTTAAATTCTCTTCAAGCTGTACTAGTTCATCCATAAGTTGCTCACGTTCAGCGTTGGTAAATCGTTTTAAAACAGAAAGATTAAAAATTGGAAAATTTTGACTTAATTTCGGTGAGCCGTTATCAATTTCAATTGGAAATAAAAGCACTGGTTCCACATACATTCCTTCCCAGCTACTTTTTTTTGATTGTACCTTTTTTAAAGTTACTGGATATGCAAAATACATTTCCAGCCTACCTCTATCTCTTCTTATTTTTCCAAATAATTTTTGTGCTTCAGTCGATTCAAACAATTGTTCATTATTAGGGCTTGGTAATGAGTTCAGTTCTACATAATCTAAATCATTTTTACTATCGGCAATAACACTAATACCACCTTCGTCATCTTGACCAAGACACGCTAAATAATAACGACTTAGATTTGATAATGCTGTTTTTGAAATTACAATTTTATTGTCATTTCTTTCTACAGGTGCATTTTTATTTGAATACCAACAATATTTATCGTCCTGAACGCATTTATTCTTTAAGTATCCATTTAAAGCGCTGTTGACTAATTTTATTTCGATATCAAGATGTGCCGCAATTTCCCTTGCTTTTAGTCCTGGTTTTTCTTCCAGTAACTCGATAATCCGTTGGTTAATGTCAGAGGAGTTATTTTGTGATTTTTCTTGATTATTCATATTGTAATTCTTTTCCCCTTATAAATAAATCGTTTTCGTAGCGGAGCGAAGAAAACACCATATACCCCTTTCTAATAAATAAAAAACAAAATTCAAATTCTTTTTTAGAGCTGGGCGATAGCCCAAAAGTAAAACATGCATTTCACATAACATCTTCGGGCTTTGCGTTCGAGCGGGTTTTCGGAGCACAAAACTGTCAACCTGCACTACTCTTGATACGAAACACAAAACTCCAAGTTTGCACATCACCCCGCCTGACGCAAAACCCGTGTTAGCACTTGTTTTTACAATATTCAATAAATTCACATTCATAAGGTTTATTACATTGTTCTCCCATTGCCATTATAGGCTCATCTTTTTGTAAAATCATTTTATAAGTATTGATTTTATCAATTACATTATCCACTTGTTTTTCTAAGTCGTCAGTTAAGTTTACTATTTTCCAATTTTTGACTTTGTCGTTCGTTCTTAAAACCAGATTAAAAGATTTCAAGTTAGAATTAAATCGTTTTTTACAAATAGTGTATTGAACAGCTAAATCTGAAATTATTGCGTCATTTATTTCTGTGTTAAGTTTTACTTCGTAAATATGAATATTTCCGTTTTCGTCCTTAACTAAAATATCATTCATAACAAGAACTTCTTCTTCAATTATAGTAGCTTCATATATTGTTTGTTTTATTGGTGAGCATAGTAGGTGTTTAGTGTATGAATTGAAATATGCAAAATATCCAACTTTTTCTTTTACGTTTATACCCCCTGGAAATTCTTTCTCTCTTATCAATTCTTCGAAAGTATGTCCCTGATTAAAAAGCTCTTGTTTTGCTTTACTTATCGGAGTTTTCTCTTGTTTCTTATATTTATCCAAATAGAGATATTTTAAACATTGATTTCCTTTTACAAAGGAACTTTTTGTTAACTTCCAAGTATCAAACTTAAGAATATCCTTTCCAATACTAAGTTTGTTATTTAGTTCATTAATTTTTTGAACAAATTCACTTGCCATCATTATTGGGTGCATTCTGTCACCTTGATAATTTCTAAGTCTATTAAGTGCTCTGTTGTAATTTTCTATAGCACATTTATAATCACCTATTTCATTTGCTAAGTCTGCCAATTTTATCGTATTAAAGTCAATGTAATTTATATAATCGTTCATTTTTTGATTCTTAAAGTTAAGTGATAACGTTCCAGCGTATGCGATGTTTTTGCGACCAACGGGAGCAAAAATATTGGAGAGGAGCGAGCCGAGACCCGAACCGCATATGCTGTTTTATACACACCGATGATTTGGCTGTATAAAACCAATCTATTGATTCAAAAAAATTTGTCTTGCCATGATTGTTTATCCCACAAAAACAGAAAATTTTTGAGGTAAAACTTCAACTTTTTGAATAGAGCGATAATTTTCGACTATAATTTTTGATATTTTCATATTTCCAATAATTCCCAATTAGAAAAGTCATTGGGGTTTAGCTCTGTTCCTTGTCCCTTGAAGCACATCCAGCGACCGGAAAAATCTTTGGAATTTGTGTTTGCCACTATTCCACCAGTGATGCTTTTATGCTTTTTTGTGTATTCCTGCAAACCATCGCTCTTTTCTCGTGCGTCTTTGATTGTGTTTCCGCTTTTCGTATCGAACAAACCAATTTTTCCGTCTTTATATTTCACTATAAAATCAACATAAAAAGGTTTTTGTTCGTCATTTTCAACATAAGGCACGGCAAAAAATGTAGCGTCTCGGTCGCCGTTTTTAAACCACCATTCAATTTGATCTGATTTTTCAAGAAATTTAATGAAAGCTGCTTCAGTTTTCCATTTGTTGTCGTAATAAAACGGCTTCATTGCTGATAACTTTGTTTTAAACTCTGTGAAGTTTCCGCCGTAGTTCAACATTTCAGGCAATTCCCAATCGGCTGATTTTTGTAGTTCCGCTTCTCGTTTTTGAGTTTCGGCAATATATTTTTCTTTAGTTCTATCAATAACATTTATAAAGTGCTGACTATTTTTCGGGCTTAAAGCAATATTGATGATTTCAGCGAAGCGGTCGATATATTCCATACCAAGACGCATTCTAAAAAAGTAATAAATTGCTTCTTTCAGTCTGCCGATTGAGCGATCTTCGGGATAAAAAGGTGACAGATTATTTTTTACAAAAAAGTCATAGAGCTTTTGTAAATCTTCTTCGTTTTCGGTGTTTATTTTGGCTTCGCCTTTTATTTCCGCATTTGCCAACTTATCAACGCCCTCCGCTTCATAATCTGAAATTAAAGATATTTCCAGTTTTTGCCCTTTGGTTTCAATTTTCTTTTCAAGGTTATATTCTTTTGCCTCATCTAAAAAGATATTGATAAATTTCGGGCTTAAACGAGTTTTTTCTCGTTGGCGCAATCGGTAAACAGATTCTAATTTGATTGACTTGTAGTTTTTTGTTCTTTGGCTGGTATAAATCGTTACATAATTTCTTGCCATGTCTTCCTTGATTTCAATATAGGCAAGGTTTGTAAAGACAAAGCCATGATTCAGGATTTCTTGTTTATAGTGTCCAGTATCGGGTTCGGGCATACGCATAATTCGTCCGACTGTTTGGACCGAAAATGTGAGACTTTTCCAATCTCTGAAAAGCACTAACACTTGAGCACGGGGACAATCCCAGCCTAAAGCGATTGCTTGTTTGAAAATCAAAACTTCGGTTTCGTGATTATTTTTTGCGATGTTTTCAAGATTTTCTTTTTCTTCTGATAAATATATCGCTAGTTTGCCGTTTTCTGTCGTCATTCCGTATTTATCTTTCAAAATTCGTACAACATCATTTTTGACTTGATCTTCCGCTTGTGTTTTTCGGTCTGGTAATTGAATAAGTAAAAGCGGGTTTATATCAATTCCGGCTTTTTTGTATGCCTTCGCAATCTCTGCTCGCTTCTTTATGCCTTCTTCTAGCACCATCGCATCTGTTCCGTCTGCGAGTGTGGTTTTTAGACTATCACCCGATAAAACATTTTTAAAATTTGGATTGAGAATGACCGATTTTTTGATCATCCCTTCCAGTTTTACATCTTCCAAGGGTACGGAAACAATCTCATCAGGATTTGCGATAACCGGAGTGGCGGAAACTTCAATCGTGAGTCTTGGGGCAATGTCGGAAATTAAATCTTGAGAAATTTCGCTGGTGGCGTGGTGATGACTTTCGTCAATGATCAAAACAATTTCTCGTCCTTCTTCTTTCGTATTCTCAACAATCTTGCCGAGATAAAATTCTTTTTCATTTTCTTTTACAATCGTGTTTTTGTCTTTCTTGTTTATACTTTCCCAATTCAAAAACAAAATTTCATTTTCGCCAATTTGTTTGTCGGTCAAATCCTCAAAATTGGAACACTCTAAAGCTCTTGTATCTTCATAATATTTTTCCAACTTTTCTTTGCTTTGAGTGTGTAATTTTCTTGGTGCAGTCCAAATAAACGAAAGAGAAGTTTTAATTTCTTTGTCGTCAATAAGTTGCTTCAAAAATTCTGCCGTCATTATGGTTTTACCTGAACCAGTCGGAGCTTTGAAAATAACTTTTTTCTCCCCGCTTTGTTCAAGCAGTTCCTTACTTCTGGCAAGAAGTTTTTTTATAGCCGTATTTTGATAATCTTTTAGTTGCATAGTTTTTCCAATTATTTAAATATTCTGCGATAAACTCGAAGTATCGCTTCTGGTATTGGTAACAATTTTACTTTTCTCTTCATATCTTCAAACTCTTCGTCAAAAGTATCATCACCGAGTGAGAAAATATAAAGACTAAATTTGCCGTCAATTTTAGCAATTTCCTTTTTAAAATCATCTATCACGTGATGATCAAAAATGATTCCAGTATATCGCTTCTTGTTTCGGAAAATTTCATACTGCTTTGTTGATTTTACTTCTTCAAAAGTGTCTTCTTTCACGCAAAGCATTTCTGTCGCTTTCTTTGTAAGGGCAATTTTATTTTTGTCCGTAGAATCAGCTGGAACAAAAGAAGTTTTGAAATATTTAAGGTTTCCGCCCAAGCCTTCAATATTTTCATTTGTATTATTTCTATATCCTTTAATAACTCTTTCAATTCGCGGATAACAAACACGCTGACAAATTCCAAATTTTTCTTTATCCTCTTTTAGATTTTCTTTTGCCAATTCACTCCCAGCCCCATTGAGCTCATTATTAGTACATAAAATAAATTTACGATTACCCCCATCTTCTTTGTTTAAAGATAAAACAGCATGACCTGTTGTTCCAGAACCAGAAAAAAAATCTAAAATTTCTATATCTTTTTCTTTGTCGGTATACTTAATTAAAGCTTTCACTAAACTTGTAGGTTTAGGGAACTCAAAGTTTATATCTAAATCGAGTTGTTTTAACTCTTGAGTACCACCCCTATTAATATAATTCAGCAATAATTCCGTGGGGATGTTTGCATCTTCTTCTTTATCCTTCTTGTATATCTTTGTATAAATATTCCATTTTGCCTGTTTTCCGGACTGATTCAACAAGGGTGAAGTTTTTGTTTTCTTGAAAACCAAAAAATTTCTTTTCAACAAATACTGATTTACTTCCCATCTCCACACACCATCACCATTTTTTGGACTTGCTTTTGCACCATCGATCATTTCTGACGGCATAGTTATTCCGGGCGGAACCACTAGTTCACCATCAGGACATTTAATATAATATCTTTGGTTTGGTCGTGTCTCTAGAGTCGAAAGATAAAAAGCTGTATCATCCCCGTAATATTCTCCTTTTCTGTCACCTTCAGTTTCGATTTTTTTGTATTGATTGGGATCTACCTCATCTCTAAACTTATGCACCAGATTTGAATTTTTTGCATATACCAAAATATAATCAATCCTAGGCGCAAAGAAATTACCTCTAAAACTTGTTGTTTTCGCCCTACGCACCACCAATCCTAGACAATTCTTTTCACCAAATATTTCGTCAGCTAAAACTCTTAATTGAGCAACTTCATCAATGCCAATTGATATGAATATCACACCATCATTTTTCAAGATACTTTTTGAAAGAATCAATCTTTTCTCTATAAAACTAAGCCACTTACTGTGTCTATATGCGTCCTCTTTGTCTACATACTGATCATTAAAAATAAAATCTTTACCTCCTGTGTTATATGGCGGATCAATGTAAATCACATCAATTTTGCCTTTGTGCGTATAATTCAAAACCGAAAGAGCGTGATAATTATCGCCCTCAATCAATAAATTTATTGGTTTGTCTGGGTCGGTAATTATCTTTTTGCTTTTCACTTCTTCCAAAACGGGCAATTCCGTTTTGCATTGCTCAACAACATTTTCCGGCTTGTCTTCCCAAACAAGCCCATATTTCTTGCGCTTGCGCAGTTGCTCAATCTCCTTGATTAAATCTTCCCTAGACCAGTTTGTATAGTCTTTTTTTGCCATAGTAATTTTCCAAGTTAGACAATGTTACAGGTATTTAATTATTTTCATAAAATGCAAACACACCTTTTTTGTTTTGTAAAATATGAATTAATTGTCATCGGAAAAAGGAAAACCTTTTTTATAATCATTAATTATACTCAGAGAGACCCTAATTCGATTTTGGAAATGGTTCAGAAATTACAAAGCATTTGTCATTTGCATAAATTTCTACATCTTTTATTTCAATTGAAATATCTGTGTTGGCATTTACAATATTTCCAGTTGGACTTATAAACACATTATCGCCGCAATTATTGAGAATTTTTTCGATATGCTCAATTACAAGAAAATTATTCATAATATTTATCTTAATTTAATTTTTCTGTTTTGACCAATAAACTCATTATCAATATCGTCTAAATTCAAATGACGATTTTGATTTAAAAGAAGAACAAATCTTTGAAGATTAAATTCATTACCTTGTATTGTTTTCTTTGCTAGCAAATATAATAAGAGATTAATGTCGATATATGACATATTTGAAACATTTGTTGGAATTTTGTTATCAAATGATTTTGCTATGAAAACTTTAAATAATTGCCTTTTTGCAATATCTACTCTTTTTTCATTATTATAGTATTCATTAATTGCACGAAAATCTGATGTATTTGGATAATAATTTGTTCGATTTTTGCAATCATAAACCATAGCAAAATCATTGAAACAAGCAACACCATCTGGATATTTGCCTATTATTTTATGACCTTTTTGCTCAACACCAAAACCTATGGCAACTAATAAATCACAAACTCTATCTTCAAATTCTGTGTTATTTATATCTTTACTTGTTATTTCTACAAAATAATTTCCTATCAGACTCTTCCAATCAATTAATTTTTCTAGATTTCTTATTTCTTCTTCTCTTGTGAATTCATCACCTAATAAATCCAACCATTTTTGGGGTGGATTTAAATTTAATTCGCTTATTATTTTGTAAATAAAATCGTCGTTAAAGGTATAGAATAAATATTGGTTAGAATTAGGTATTTTCGACCATATTTCAGTGCTCTTATGGAAATTATCTGTTCCTAAATATTTATAATCAAAAGTGGGCTCCCCAGATATATTTTCTAATTCTATTCCATTGATAACCAAATAATCAATTTTATGTTCTATGTAATTACCAAAATAAATTCCAAGAGCAGGTATTGGACAATTATCTCTAAATTCTTGCCAATTCTCACATTTAGTAAAATTACATTTTGTGTATTTTCCTCTGCCACCGGTAGACCAATAATTAAATTTCCAATCCGTGGATAGTATTATGAATTTCATATCATTTGTTTTATCAATATTTTATTACCTGTAACATAATTCTTCACGCAATATTGCGTACATTCTTCTTTAAGTAATATAGTTATTTTTTTGTAAAAATAAAATAATATATAAAAAGAAATAAACCAAAAGATTGAAATAAGCGATAACGGA
>Ga0172368_10008523_pt1 | contig 10428 bp, 10 predicted proteins | sample Lak11m_FD_114540 | JGI IMG/M metagenome (GOLD analysis project Ga0172368, IMG submission 114540) | Freshwater microbial communities from Kabuno Bay, South-Kivu, Congo - kab_022012_11m | ecosystem: Environmental > Aquatic > Freshwater > Lake | place: Democratic Republic of the Congo: South-Kivu...
CCGGTCATTTCTTTGGGTTTTTTGATCTCAAATAATCCCAGCACAGTCGGCGCCAAATCGCTCAGGAGTCCGGAAGGATCCAGATTTTCGAATTTTTCCCCGGCTTGTCTGGCTTGGCTGCCGTTGTCGGGGTTAACAAACCAAAGTGGCACCGGATTGGTCGAATGCTGGGTATCGGTTTCTCCGGTAAAATTATTTTTTATTTCTTCGGCATTGCCATGGTCGGCGGTTATCAGTAAACAGCCATTTTTTTTGATGACTTCCGGTATCAGTTGGCCCAGGCACCTGTCGATAACTTCCACGCCGAAAACAGTGGCTTTTTCATTGCCGGTGTGGCCTACCATATCGGCGTTAGCGTAATTTATCAAAATAAAATCGTATTTATTGATCAAGGGAATAACTTTTTCGGTTATTTTTTCCGCGCTCATTTCCGGAACTTTATCGAAGGTTTCGACTTTTTGGGAGGGAACGATTACCCGGTCTTCATTGGGAAAAGATTTTTCAATACCGCCATTAAAAAAATAAGTTACATGGGCGAATTTTTCCGTTTCGGCGATCCTAAGCTGGGTTAATTTATTTTCGCTTAAAATTTCTCCCAATGGATCTTTGACTTCATCCGGAAAAAAAGCCACGTGCACCGGAAAATCTTTTTCATATTGGGTCATGGTCACGAAAAATAAATTTTTTATTTGTTCCCGCTTGAATCCCTTGAAGTCGGAAGCAATAAAGGCTTGGGTCAGTTCCTTGGCCCGATCTTCCCGAAAGTTGAAAAATATTACCGAATCATTTTCTTCAACGGTAGCGACGGGATTTCCATTTTCGGTGACCACGGCCGGCTCGATGAATTCGTCAAACTTTCCATTTTTATAGGATTCTTCTAGATATTTTATAGGATCGGTAATTTTTTCTCCTTCAGCCTTGGTCAATAAGTCATAAGCTTTTTCGATGCGGTCCCAATTATTATCGCGGTCCATCGCCAAAGATCTTCCACACAAGGAAGCGATCCTGATAGAACCGTATGCTTGGCAGCGGCTTTGCAGTTCCTGGATCAATCTGGCTCCCGAATCCGGAGTGGAATCACGGCCATCGGTAAAGACGTGGACAAAAACTTTTTCAAAATTTTGATTTTTAGCCATTTCCAAAAGGGCATAAATGTGATCCAGATAAGAATGGACGCCGCCTTTGCCGACCAGCCCCATCAGGTGGACGGCGGAATTATTTTTTTTGGCGTTTTCGAAAGCGCTCAGCAGCACTTCATTCTTGAAAAAATCTCCGTTTTGGATGGCCATAGTGATTCGGGGCATATTTTGGTAAAGAATTTTGCCCGCTCCGAGAGTGATATGGCCGACTTCTGAATTGCCCGGTTCGCCCCAAGGCAGCCCGACCGCAATGCCGGAGGCCTGAAGCGCAATATGAGGATAAAATTTGTTGAGTTTGCCGATCGTCGGCAGATTAGCCTTGGCAATAGCATTTCCATTAGTCGCTTTGCTTAATCCCCAGCCATCAAGAACAACTAAAACTACAGGTTTATACATACGGTTTAAAATTAAGTTATTTATTTAAAGTAAACCCCCACACCCACGGAATCATGCCCGGAGCATTGGGTAGTTTGTTCTCCGAATTTTTTCTACATTAATCCTTGTGTTTATACCTGGAGCATTCTGTGGGTATGGGGGTAAATCTAGCCTATGTCCCAATAATAGCATTTTGGCTTGCCTTTGACAAAAAGTGCCCGATGTAATAATATTCTAAAGTATCATCCGCCTACCTTTCACCCTGATTTTCTGAAATTTTGGAATAAATTTTGGTGAAAGGTGAGCGGATGAATAATTTATTAATTGGACTAATCTACATTGATAAATATAAGCATTAATCGAAAAAAGCAAGTTAATATATGATTTATCAATTGAATAGTGGAAAAAAATATGGAAGTAAGTTTAACGATTCTTTTAATTGGTTTTTTTGCCCTGGCCATTGGGTCAATTCTTGGCTACTTTGCCAGGCAAACTATTGCTAAAAAGCAACTTGGGACAGCCGAAGGAAAAGCGGCTAAAATAATCGAAAACGCCGAAAAAAATTCCCAGGAAATTCTCCTGGAATCAAAAAATAAAGCCGTTACCATTTTGGAAGAGGCCAAAAAAAAGGAGCTCGAAAGAGAGCGCCAAATTATTCGTGCAGAAGAAAGGCTGGAGAAGAGGGAAGAAATTTTGGATAAGAAGATGGATGAAATCGACCGCGGCCGGTCTATTTTGGAAAAAAAGGCGGAGGAAGTGAAACAAATTAAAAAAGAAGCCGAAGAAGCCCGCCGGCAAGAACTTAAAAGGCTGGAAAAAATTGCCGGTCTTTCTAAGGAGGAAGCTAAGAAAGTTTTGCTTCAATTAACCGAGGAAGAAAATCGGGACTTGATCGCCAAGAAAATTAAAGCCATCGAATTGGAAGGCCAGAGTGAAATGGAAAAAAGGGCTAAGGATATAATGACTCAGGCCATCCAAAAATATGCCGGTACCCATGCGGCCGATGTCACGACCAGCACTGTCAGCATCACTTCGGATGAAATCAAAGGAAGAATTATCGGACGGGAAGGCAGGAACATCAAGGCATTGGAAAAATTAACCGGTATTGAAATTATTGTGGATGATACTCCGGAAGCCATTGTGATTTCCGGCTTTAATCCGATCAGGAGGGAAGTGGCTAAAATTGCCATTGAAAAATTAGTGGCTGACGGCCGGATTCATCCGACTAAAATTGAAGAAGCGGTCGAATACGCCAAAAATGAAGTTAACAATAAAATTAAAGAAGCTGGTGAAGCGGCGGTTTATGATGTAGGCGTTGCCGGGCTGGATCCAAAATTGATTCAAGTTTTAGGCAGGTTGCGTTATCGGACCAGCTACGGACAAAACGCGCTGCTCCATTCTTTGGAAGTGGCTCATTTATCGGGAGCTTTGGCGGCGGAATTAGGGGCGGATATCGCTTTAGCCAAAAAAGCCGGAATTTTGCATGATATCGGCAAAGCGGTTGATCATGATGTACAAGGCACCCACGTGGAAATTGGCATTAAAATTTTGCAAAAATTTAACGTGGGCAAGGATATTATTGATGCCATGAAACCGCACCATGAAGATTATCCCTTTGAATCCCTGGAGTCGATGATTATCGCCGCGGCGGATGCGATTTCAGCATCCAGGCCGGGAGCCAGGAAAGATACCTTGGAAAATTATCTCAAACGTTTGGAGGAACTGGAAGAAGTGGCTAATTCTTTCGAAGGAGTGGAAAAAACTTATGCCATCCAGGCCGGAAGGGAAATTCGCGTCTTCGTTAAACCGGAAAAAATCGATGATTTGGGCGCGATCAAGCTTTCCCGTTCCATTGCCGATAAAATCGAGAAGGAATTGAAATATCCCGGCGAAATAAAGGTAAATGTTATTAGAGAAACCCGGGCGACGGAAGTGGCCAGATAAGCCATGTGGATAACTAAATTTGCTTATTTAAAACTAAAAATAGTAAAATAGTAAAGATAAAACATTAATTTTCGCTAAGAAAGCGGGAAGCCGCCGGCGATAAAATAGAAAGGCAGGTGACATATGCCAAATATAAATAAAGATGCTTTAATCTCCGCTATTTCTACCAAGACCGAGCAAGCCAAAAAAGATATCGAGGTTGTTATTGACACAATGATTGAGGAAATTACCAAACAGATCAAGAGCGGCAACAAAGTAACCCTGACTGGTTTTGGAACTTTCAAGGTTTCCAACCGGACGGCGCGCGAAGGGATAAACCCGCAAACTAAAGAGAAAATTCAGATTCCGGCGATGACTGTTCCTAAATTTACAGCCGGCAAAGCTTTGAAAGAAGCGGTAAAATAGGCAAACTTTTTATTCTTTTAATACTGCCCTTTGGGTACCAACTTTAAAGCATCGGGCGGTTATAAAAGATAGGAGCAAAATCCCTTTTTAAGGGATTTTGTTTATCTCGAATGTTGACTGAGTGAAGTTTTGCCAGTATGATTTAAATATTATAAAACGGGGCGTTGTTCCGCCAGGGCGGGATAAATTCCATGGTAACGTGCTTGGTTGCCCCGCACTAAATTTTCGGAGTGTCGTATACCGGTAGTACGCATGGTTTGGGACCATGTTGACTGGGTTCGATTCCCAGCACTCCGACCAATAAAGTTCGAGTCCCTGCCGGCAGGCAGGTCGGCGCCCCGACAAATTAAAAAACCCCCTGTCTTGTCTAAGCACAGAGGTTTTTTTATAAAGTTTTTTTAAAATTAATTTAGCCTGATGACTTCATTGAGTCCCGGAATCAGAATCCGGCTGGACCATTTTTCTCCGAGCGAATCAATCAGCGATTTTTTCAGGCAAAGCCCTGATTTTTCGTTGCCGTGGACAATGCAAATGGTTTTTTTATCGGGCTTATCCTGATTGATGACCGCGGTCGTATATTCGGTCAGATAAGGATCGTCGCTATGGGCGGAAAAACTGCGGAAAATCGCCACCGAGGCTCTGACCTGGATTTCGTGGTCGTTAATTTTAACCAGTGGAAAGCCGCTTCTCAGCTTTTCTCCCAGCGTACCTTGGGTCATAAAGCCGATAATGCAGACGCAATTATTTTCATTGTTAAGACCCGCCATCAAGTGGTTCCTGATCCGGCCGAAATCTCCCATGCCCGATCCGGCTGTTACTATGTACGGGCCGGGCTTTTGGGTAAGGATGTCCGATTCTTCTTCGCTTTCAATTATTTTTAAGTAAGGATTTTCAGCCGGGTCGAAAGGATTGAAATCAAGCATATCCTGGTCTTTGAACATCTTTGATTTCCAATAGTATTTGAAAACCTCAGTGATTTTTTTGGCCAGTGGAGCATCGAGATAAATAGCCATTGCCGGAATCAACCCATTTTTCATATAATACGAAGCCAGGTAAATTATTTCCTGGGTTCTTTCAAAAGCAAAGGAAGGAATAATAACCTTGCCTTTCTTTTTAACAGCTTCTCTGATTACATCCAGAAAAATCCCGATCTCCTCTTCTCTGGGCGGATGAGTTTTTCCGCCGTAGGTTGATTCGATGCACCAGTGGTCGATCGGCTCCCTGATAATTTCCGGCGGAGGCAGGATTATCCCGTCTTTTCTGCCCAAATCGCCGCTAAAACCGATATAAATAGGCTTGCTCGTCGGTTTATCGGCATCGATTTTCAAGACGCAGATAGCTCCGCCAAGCACGTGGCCCGAAGGATAAAACTTGAGGTCAATGCCTTTATCTATGAGGATCCACTCTTGGTAATCAAAGCCGCCGTTTTTAACCAAGCCCAGGCTGGCAGTCAGATCTTCAAATGAAAATAAAGGTTCCCTGAAACTTCTGGGGGATGATGGTTTTCCCCTTTTTTCCCTGAATCGGTCTTTGGATTTCCGGCTGAATTTTTTGTGAGAATTTTCCTCCTTTGCATCGTGATTGTTTCTTCTTCTTCTGTTCCTTGAATTGTTTTGTAGAATCTTAAAGGTGTCCTGGAGCATCACTTCCATCAGATCGTTGTTGGGAATTGTGCAAAAAACTTTTCCGCGAAAACCCATTTTGTAAAAAAGAGGAAGGCGTCCGGAGTGGTCGGTATGCGAATGGGTAATGATGATGAAATCCAATGTCTTGGCATCAATTTTCAGATCACGATTTATCCTGGCTGATTCTTCGAATGGTCCCTGATGCATTCCGGCATCGATCAGCCCACAAGTGGTTTGTTTCTTTTTTCTTATTTCGATATAAATGCATGACCCCGTTAAATATTTGGCATGAGCTATTCCCCCGAGAAACTTAACCGTAATTCTTCTATTCATTGCCGGCTCCTTTCAGCAGGTTAATAATGGGTTGGAATTTTATGGCATTAATTTTTTAAAGATCCGTTTTATACTTTAATTTAAGCCTAATTTTAGCCAAAAAACAAGCCAAAATAAATCGGTGTCAAGCTTGATTTATCCAGAAAAATCCTATATATTAGATAATATTAAAAAGCTAATAAGCGGGTATCGCCTACCTACGGCAGGTAAATATAATGGTTTCTTATATCAGCCCTGTGTGACTAGTGGAATATTAAAAAATAAATATAAGCGGGTATCGTATAATGGTTTCTTATATCAGCCTTCCAAGCTGAGGATGGGGGTTCGATTCCCCCTACCCGCTCAAAAAAGAAAAGGCTCGGACTTGTTCCGAGTTTTTCTTTTTAGGGTAGGGGAATCGAACGGGGAAGGGTCGGAAACCGGAAGGTTTCCGTTGGCGGAATTATTCAAACCGAGGGGTTTGAAAGCGCAGCCGTAGGCGAGCAGTGAGATTTCCCCCTACCCGCTCAAGACTAAAAAAGCTCCAATTTATTAGGGCCTTTTTTTATTATCTTAAAAATTATATTAATTGACAGTTTGCATTAAACGGCATAGTATTCTAATATAAATTAGAATACTTTTATTATGGGATTTAAATGTTGCGCTAAAAATTCTTCAGAAGCTGATAATATCGCCAGCACCTACAAATTTCTTCGGGCTATAGCTGATGAAAACCGCCTTAAGATTCTTTGCTTGCTAAGGAAGGGAACTAAATGTGTTTGTGAGATAGTTCCTGCTGTTGGTATTTCCGATAAGCTTGCTTCTCATCATCTCAAGCAGCTTAAAAAAATAAAATTGCTGGCGGATGAGCGAAGAGGTAATTTTATTTATTACGGTCTGAATCGGAAAATTTTAGGTGAATATAAAAAATTGCTTAATAAAATAATCAAATAAATATGGAGAATGACAAGATCAAAGAGGTGGTCAAAAAAAGTTATGCAAAATTCGCATCTCAAAACAGTGGATGTGGCTGTAGCTGTAATTGCGGCACTTATTCAGATAATGAACAGATTGCCAAAAGCATCGGTTATTCGGAGGAAGAAATCAATTCCGCACCCGAAGCCAATTTAGGACTTGGTTGCGGAAATCCGATCGCTTTGGGAAAAATAAAGGAAGGAGATATTGTCTTGGATTTAGGCTCTGGTGCTGGGTTTGACTGTTTTTTGGCGGCAAAAAGAGTTGGTGAAAATGGCAAAGTAATAGGTGTTGATATGACCCAAGAGATGATTGATAAGGCGAAAAATATCGCAGAAAAAAGAAGCTACAAAAATGTGGAGTTTAGGCTGGGAGAAATTGAAAACCTGCCGATAGACAATAATTCAATAGATATTGCCATCAGCAACTGCGTTATTAATCTTGTTCCAGACAAGGAAAAAGCGTTCAAAGAAATTTATCGAGTTTTGAAGAAAGGCGGAAAAATTTATCTTTCGGATATCGTGCTTTTGGAAGATATTCCCGAAGATATTAAAAATAATGAAGAACTTCTGGCTGGCTGTGTTGGAGGGGCATTATTGAGAGATAGCTATTTGGATATAATTAAAAAAGCTGGTTTTGAGATTAAAATACTTTCGGAAGATAAAGACATCAGCAAAAGGCAATACCAAGGTATCCCGCTGGAGAGTTTAAAGATAGAAGCGGTAAAAATATAGACCAACTTGTTAAAAGGGTTTCTATTTATAAAGCCAATCCTAATCGAATAAACTTTCCAGCTCCAAACTAAAAAAGCGTCTCTGGATAGGCGTTTTTTATTTTTGGATATATAATTAATGCATGAGGAATAAAATATGAAAAATATGTATAAAAAAATATTAATACTAATTTACCTGATTGTAATTGTTCCAACAATAACCAGTGATATTCTCTGTTATCTTGATGGTATTCCAAGTATTTTTAATCACAATAAGCTCATTGATTTAATGTTTTTTGTTGGAAGTATTGATAGCCTGATCGTTGGTATTATTTTTTGGATAGCGCTGCTGGTATTTTTATCGGGAATAGCAATGTTATTTTCAGAAAATGATAAAGTACGCGCTATCAGGTATAGAATTATTCTGCATTCAAGCTTGATTATAATAATCTCCCTTGCGGCTTTTGTTATACATGGAGCGATGTGTTCCGAGGCATTTTTTACCGGTTAAACTTTTTTTGTTTTAGAATTAAGATATAAAAAATAATAGAAAATATGCCAATCATAGTCATGAGTTTAATTTTTGGGTTCTGGGTGATCGGAGTTGTTATTTTATTCAAAGCACAGAAGTTAGCAGATAGAAGGAAAAAAATGATTTTTAGAATTATCGGTCTGATATTTTTGTTATTGCCTTTTTTGTGCAGGTTAATATCAATAGGTCCATAAGTCCATAAGCACTTTCGTCCAAACCCAGTTTTAAATACCTGAACATCCCATCTTCAAATAATAAAATGAAAACTTTCATAATAATCGGAATGCTGGCTGGCTCTTATGCCGGTAGTTACCTGCCAATGCTTTGGGGTGATAGCGCGTTTTCCATGGCTTCACTATTTTTTGGAACTGTCGGCGGTTTTTTGGGAATTTGGATCGCTTACAATATTTCGGTAAAATATTTTTAATTTTTTTGGTTTAATCTAAGGCGCTAAGCAGGCGTTTTTTTGTTGGCCATCGATTTGAACAGCATTTTTTTCATTTGTGTATTATAATGGTAGGCATATGGAGATTGATCCGGAAATCCATGACAGCGGAAAATCTTTTTTTGGCAAAACCTTTTTTTTGGGTTTGGCTGTTTTGGTGGCGCTTTTGGCGCTGGGCGGGATCATTTGGCTGATTTTTTCCTATGAACCCGAACCCAAGGAAATTTTTATGGAAAATAACCATTATAATCCTCCGCCACCCAATATCAAAAAAGAAGAATGGCAATTTAAACCCGGTCCGATATCTATGGACGATGTCAAAAAGAAAGGCTGTGTCGCTGACGGTTTTCTGTCGGGCTATGGAGGTAAAACCGAAGACTTAATCGAAATGATTAATCGCTCCGAATGTGCATATCTCCACCGGGCTTTGGAAACTTGGCTGGAGCCGCCGGATTTTGGCGCGGCGCTGGGCATTATGGAGAAGATTACCAAAAAGCCGATTGTTTACGGAATGTTCATCGCGGAAGCGATTTCGGTCAAAGATGATTATGTTGATAAAGTCAAAGATAAAGATTATCATTTTGACCAGATGTGCCGGGTCGGAACCGAAAATAAGTGGGGAGAACATACCTGCGTACCCAGCATCAGCAGCCCGGAGTATCGCCGTTATTTGTTGTCAATTACGGAAAGAGCCATGGATATCGGCATCCAAAGTTTTATGTTCGGCCAGATGCAGCTTCAGGATGATAAGCCGACCTTTGAACAGACGGATGTGACCAAAGTTATCGATAAGATGCGGGAATACGCCAAGAAAAAAAATATGCAGATAATTATCGGCGCCCAGACCAACAGCATCACGGATGAAAAATATCTGAAACTTTTCGATTATATCGAAGGCGGCGTGGGCATAAACAGCCTGGGCAATATTGAAAACGGGCCATGTTCCAGCAAATTTTCCAGCTGCTGGGCGCTGCTTTGGAATAATCGCTATAAAGCCAAGGCCAACAATGTTTTGGTGCATCTGGATTGGAGCGGCTTAAGCTGGGATGATATGGGTGTTTTTGCCAGGATGACGGATGAAAAAAGGATAGCTACGCTAAAAAAATTACATACTTATTTCAACCAAAAAGGAGTGGGATTTTTGATGCCCTTCTTGGCGGTTTTAAATCACGATAATAACGGCTGCTGGGGGCCGACTAAAAATTTTTATGCGCCCAGCAATAAATATAAATGCAAAGATGAAGACGCGATCAATAAAATTATGAAAGAAGCGGTTTTAGTTAAATAATAATTTTAAAAAATATGAAAAAAATAATTATGATTTCCGCAGTCGTCTTAATAATTGTTCTGGTTGGAGCGCTAATTTGGTTTTTACTTACGGATAAAAAAGAAGTAGCCGACACTTCACAAAAAGTTCAATTTCCCAGCGGTGAAAAATTGAAAGAAGTTGTTCCGCCAACAGAAGCGGGAATTATTGTTGATAATTTAAAAGACGGAGATATTATCCAATCCCCATTAAAAATTACTGGCCGCATCAATGGCGGCGGTTGGTCGGCTTTTGAAGCCCAGGCCGGGACAGTGGAGATTCTGGACAACCAAAACAAAAAAATCTCTTCCGATATTCTGAAAACAACAACCGACTGGACTAAACTGCCAGTGAGTTTTGAAGCCAATCTGAAATTTGCTTCCGCTGCAGACCAATCCGGTACATTGGTATTTCACAATGAAAATCCCAGCGGCCTGCCGGATAAAAATAAAGAATTCCGGCTGGCAGTGAAGATTGTAAAGAATCAATAAGCAAAATTTTAAAAACGCTCACGCCTAAGCGGGAGCGTTTTTTGTTAATCCGGTAAACCACCCGCGTTAGCGGGTGTGTGCGTTTAGAGCGTTAGCTCTTGGAATATAATAAAATCACCCACTATGGAAGGAGGTGATTTTATGTTGACCAAACTCTACAAACTGGA
>Ga0172368_10008526_pt1 | contig 10426 bp, 9 predicted proteins | sample Lak11m_FD_114540 | JGI IMG/M metagenome (GOLD analysis project Ga0172368, IMG submission 114540) | Freshwater microbial communities from Kabuno Bay, South-Kivu, Congo - kab_022012_11m | ecosystem: Environmental > Aquatic > Freshwater > Lake | place: Democratic Republic of the Congo: South-Kivu...
AACTCGGCGCTATCTGACATAAGTCAGATAAGCGACGAGTTAATGTATGATGTTGGACCAATATCCTGTTTTTTTTTGTGGAAACCTAAATAATTCCTACTTTTTGTGTTAATCTTTGATTAGGGAGGCCCTTTTTCCTTCAAGGTTTTCGTTGATATAGATGACTTTGGCATTGGATTGGCCGACTTTTTCTAGGGTCTCGATCCTGCTACTGTTGAGGAGGAAATCTAAAATTTCTTTGCCGCTTAAATCTTTGTCCATTTCTTTGATCTGTCCGATAGAATCTTTAAATCCTTTGGCTATCGCTTCTCTTTGGAGCGCCATACCTTCTCAGATCAGTTTTTTGACTTCTTTTTCGCCTTCTGCAGTTAAGATCTGTGCTTGTTTTTTTCCTTCCGCTTCGGTGATAGCCGCGGTCTTATTTTTTTGGCTGGCAACGACGTTGTTCATGGCCTCTATGACTTTTTGGTCGAGTTGGATATCTACAACCTGGACACTATCCAGTTCCATACCAAATTCTCCCAACTTATTGCTCAGGGTTTCCTTTATTTCGTCTCACATTTCTGTTCTTTTGCTGAATATTTCATCATGCTTAAATTCGAAAATGCTTGCTCTGAGCTGTTCTTCGATCATGGATTTGATGGTCTGAACCACGTTTTCGTTTTTGAAGAGCGAATCTTTGATGGATTGGTCATCAGATTTTACTTTGTAGATGACGTTGAGGTCAACACTGGTCTTTACGTTGTCTTGGGTGATACCGTCGACTTTGATAGGTAAGTTATTTACTGCCAGATTTTGGCGTTTTACTCTAGAAAATAGCGGTATGATCATATTAAATCATTCTCTGACGACTCTTTTGGGTTTCCCAAGGAAAATAACCACTCCTGCGGTGTTTGGTCTCAGGATTCTGATAGAAAGGAGTAGTAAGAAGAGGATAATGCCGATGATTCGTGGGTACATGGGTGAGCTGTTATGTGGTAAAAGCATATTTTTCGTAAATATAGCAAAATGAGGAACAAAAACAATGCTGGCTAGCATAAAAAATGTCAGATTTTTTGCTTTTTTCGGAAAAAGGGATATACTTAAAATAGACGAAAGTCTTTATTTTCTGGCCGCGTAAATGACACCAGAACAACAAAAATTACAAGAAGACCTCAACATCAAACAGGCCGAGCTCGATGCGCTCAAGGCTAAGATTTCTCCTAATCAAATAGATATCCAAAAACAAAAAGAACTGGAAGCGTTTATCGCTGAAAATAGTAGCAAGCTACAGCTTCAAAATACACAGATAGAAGTAAATACTGCCATTGAATCGTCTATAGATTCTCGCCGGAATTATAATGAACTCATCAAATGATCTACTATAGAAACACAAATGAAGGCGCTCAATAAAACTGATGCCCAAATCGAGCAATTTGCTTTGCGTATCGATGAGGTCGTGAGAAAATATTATGATAAAGAATTGGTGGGTTTTCCTCCTGCGATAATCAATGGTATGGTGGCCGGCACTCAACCACTTATGATTGAGGCTTTTGCTGCTTCGTGAGCTGCGTCTTCAGAGGTATTTGCCGCTACCGCAACGGGATTGTCAGACACATGAATCGGTAATATGTTTGGTAAAATCACAGACTTGATAAGCAATGTAAAAAATAAGGCCTCTGGTTTACTCGGGCCTCTTATGGGTAGTGGGCCTCTTCCTGATTTGGCAAAAAAAATCCAAAATCTGACAGCTTTTGTTGTTTTGCACAAAAATGATTTCTCAGACGGAAATATTCCACAACTCGTCAATCCTTGTAAATATAGAGAACTCTTGAATAATCCTGTGCGAAGCACGACCAAAGATTTTGATAAACCAGAAACCTTGGCGTTGTTTGCCTTGCACACGACTGAATGAGGTCAAGTAAGTGCCGAAGAAAAACAAAAACTTCAAGATATCATCAAAAAATTACCCGTCACTCTCAATGAACAAACACTCGCCAATATGGAGAAAGCGCTCACCACTACTGATAAATTTCTCGACAAAAGATCTGTTTTTCAAAATATGTTTATGGGAATCTTTGAAAAAATTAAAGGCCCGCTGTCTTTGTTGTTTGGTAAAGGTAAAAATATGTTGCCAAGCGATATTTTGTGAACCGGGCTTTTGGGGACTGCTCTTTGAGTCGCGTCGTTGGATGCTGGATATTTGTCCAAAAATATCGTTCCTGCCACAACCACCACATCTCCAAACACCCCAAAAGAAGCCCTTACAGATGTACAAATAAAAAGTAAAATAGATGACGAATTGCTTCATTATCCCAAAACTCCACTTTCTTCGTCTATGATATTGGCCACTTCCAAGAAATTCTCTGTGCCTGTCGAATATATTATGGCATTTATGAAAAATGATAGTTGATATGGCACTGCATGATTGGCTGTCACCACTCATAATCCTGGTAATGTGTGAAACACTGATGACGGGTCAACAAAAGACTGGGGAACGCGAGAGGCTGGTGTCGATGCTGTCTGAGACAATCTCAAAGCAAGAATTGATGCCTATCATCTCAAAATCAATAAAGACAAATATCCTACTGTGGCCGAATTGGCAAAATGAGTAAGTGATGATGGAAGAAAGTTTTTTGGCGTCTATATGACAGCAGAAAAATGACCCGAAACCGTTACTACTTTTGAAAAAGATTTGGCGCAGGCATGACTTTCCAATAAACAAGACTTTTTGCTTGCTGCATAATTGCGAAATCTTGCATTATCTGCATAAATTCATATAAGCTTGGGAAACCAAGCTTATTTATTCATTAACAAAAATAATGAAACAAAAAATCCAAAAATTATTGAAAAATATGTGGTTGCGAATCGGTGCGACTATCGTGCTTTTGACTCTTTTGACGGTGTTTTTTGTCGGCAAAACCACAGAAAGAATTTTTGATTATGTTCCCCAAAGCGCAAACCAAGCCTTTGTCATCAAAGTAAATTCAAACAACACCTTATTATATCAAAATTATATGCAGAGCCTTCCCGGCAACATAGAGAATTTGTTTGCTCAGATGGACATTGTCGTGATTACCCAGAAAACGGTCGATACTGCGACAGAAAATCTTATTTTTGTCCAAGCGAAGCCAGATTTTAAGCCACAAGACTTGGCTGATTCGATGAATGGCACAGGAGATGTTCAATATATTTATCAGTCCCTGGAAGATAATTTGTACGTTTTTGGGAAACCTGATTCTCTCAAATATCTCAAACTCGATCCTCAGCATAGTTTCTTCGCTGTCGAAAAATTGAAACCGCTTGGTTCTCTTTTGAGATCTTCTGAAATCAGCTTCTTCTCTCATGTGTCGGTCAATCTCGATGTTACTGCTATCACACCCTTTGTCGGCGATATGGAATATTTTGTTTATGGTATAGACATGCAATGAACTGCGATGGGTATGGAAGCCCATCTTATCTACAAAAAAAATAAACCATTGGATGGCTCGTATTCTTTTAAACCGCTTTTCAAATGATATGCCAATGACAAGACTTTACTTTTCTTGGAACTAGGTGATGTCGCAAAGCAGCTAGGTATAGACAAACAAACGATATTAGCCAATCTCCAGGCGCTTTTGCCTGTACGAGGCATCAGCGACCTGACTTCATGAGACTATGAAACTATCTATTCCGCATTGAGTAATAATGTCTGAATCCTTGTCGGCGAAGGCAATAATCTCGTTGGCGCTGGTCTGGCACTCTTATTCAGAGATCCACAACTGTTCTCCGTCCTTGCTAAGATGATGCCGACTGCATATTCTTTCATCTCTGCCATTCCATTCCTCAGTGGAGCGCAAAGTGCTCTCGTCAATGATGTCGATAAACAATGATTCACTGCTCAGGTCGCAGGCGTGCAAGACGTCGGATTGTATGTTCAAAAAAAATGAGAAGATACGCTCCTCACTTTATGAGACCCCGATATCGCCAGTGATAAAAATATCGACGTCGACTACACTTCTCAGACTTTGTGATATTTCAAAATCAATTTCGATCCTGTCATAAGTCTCTATACGAGATTTAAGACTACTCTTGCCGCACTCTCTCCGCTCGCGCAGTCGGCAAGCCAGGAAGATTTCTCTTTCTTCAAGCCTAAGACGCTTGCAGGACAGATCATCGCCCAAAAAGAGGGTGTGATGATCAAAGCTACGTTGAAGTAGTTAACAACTAACAACTAGCAGTTAACAGTTTTATTGTCCTGCCATCAGACTGTTAGTTGTTCACTATTTAGTTGTTAGTTTGTTTTTGTAGTAGACGGCAAAAGCTATTCCAAACAATGCCATGAATGGATAGACAATCATCCTGTCTACGAAGCTGTGGAGTACGAGACCTTCGATGGAAAGCCCCAACAATCCCAATGAAAACGCTAATATGATATATCCGTAGAATCTGTTCTGCTTGCTTTTTTTCTGGTCCATAGCTTCTTTGTATCCTACATATCCTATCTTGTGGAGATAGAAATAGAGCGCTATCCGTCCGATGAATCCCAGGACTCCGTATTCTATCCGTATCTGGAGGAATTGATTTTCTGGATTGTATCCTTCTTTCTGGAGTTGGTAGGATGCCGGTCAGGCACTTCCTGCTCCTTGTCCCCGAAGCGGTTTCTCTTTGACTTTTTGTATGGCTTCGGTGATCATCTTGAAATGTCCGAGATTGGAAAAAGTCCTACCGATAATCTGATCTCTCCCTACGTATGTGATGCTACCGAAGACGATGAGCATCGGCAAGGCACCGTAGAGGAGTATCTTGAGGATTTTTTTCTGATATTGCATGAGGATGAGTATCCCTGTCTGAGCGAATCGTGCAATCCGTGCCGCCCTGGAAAAGGTCGATAGGATGATGAGACCATACATTCCTCCTCGCCGGATGGCGTTCTGCCGTCCTCTTTTTTTGATGACGAACATAAAGAATAATGGCCGGAATACGATAAGAAAAAATCATAAGCTGATCGGTCTTTCAAAAAGGAATTGATTACGTACGTATCCTTCGTTGTATTGCGTATAGTAGACGGCTGGCGGCGCTATACCTACTCCACCTTCCACATTCCATTGGCTATATCCTACGCGGGTCAAGAGATTTGGCATGAGCCGGATGATTCCTCGTCGAATCAATGCTCCTGTGAGAATTTTTCTGATGATTCCACTATATCGTTTCGCCATGTCCATCTCCTGTTCGCCTTCCTCTATGAATTTGAGGACAAAGAAGAGGATGAAGATGAAGAAGCCTATCATGCTATATCTAATGGACAAGATGTAGGCACTTATGCCTACGTGTGTGATGAAGAGCGATGTGAGGAAGGTCACTCCGATGAGTATGAGGAATGTCACGATGAATCGTTTGATGGGGAGTTTTCCCCGAAGAGATTTTCGCAGTCTTTTTTTCTGGATGATGACAATCAACATTCACAATAATCCGATGAGCACTATTTCTTTCCACATCCAGACTATCTTCCGAAATGTTCAGTCCAAGTCTAGTCTGTAGGTCACGAATGTTTGCAGAAAAAATTGGAGCAAAAGCCCAATCAGAAAAACCTTTGTCACTATCTTGAGTATATGTGGTAGTCTAGAGTTTGTGGTCATGTTAATAGAGAACAGATAATAGATGATAGAAGATAGAATAGTGTACCATCCTTTCTTATGTTCTGTTTCTTTTTTTTATTTCCTATACACTTTCCTGTACGCAAAATAGAGTCCGAGCGTGATGAACATGATCACGATGACGTTTTCTGCCGGTCAGGTTTTCGGTACTTTTGTGATGCCTGTACCTACTGTTGTGCCTGCGCTTATTCATCCTATATTGACTATGTAATGCACTTCTGTTCCGCCATTGTCTGGAACGAATTTGAAGATATGTTCTCCGTTTCTGCTTGTCTGTAATTCATATTTTTCGTCTGACATGTTCACGGTCGCCAATCTATTGAATATCCCATTGGTACTGTCCTGGAGGTAGATATCTACCATGTCGCTTCCTGGTACTGCGATCCATGACAATGTTATCTTCTTGTTGCCTTGTGTAGGCGTCGTACAATCAGGATTGCAGCTGTGGGTGATGTTGGCGAGTGACATATTCGCTCCTGCGGCCTCATGGGTCGCTGTCAAAGCCGTTCCTGTAAATATCCCTTCACCATATGTCTGATCAGCTAATTTGAATCGCATATCTTGTGTCGAAATCTGTCCGCCGATGCCGTTGGCATCTTTTGGTATCACTCGGACATAATATACCTTGCTCGGATCCAATCCATCATAGAGATTGAGCTCCATATCTAGCACTGTTTCTGTTCCTGTAAAATCGAAAGTCTTCTCTTTTGCACTATTGATGAGATTGGTGTCGGCTATGATCTGATCCATGGTATATTCGCCGTACATCACGGTGTATTTTTTGATTTTGCCGCCAAGTTCATCAACGATCATAGGCGATTGGATGACTACTTTCTGTGCTGTTATCTCTTTGATGGAGATCTTTACGGTTTCGTTGTATCCGAATGTCGTCTCATTGCTGAGGTCATCGAGCCGATCCGTCAAGTTGCTCGTCTGGGCAAATGTAGTACCAAGTGCCAAGTAACAAGTACTAAGTACCAAGCATCAAGTAATGAGCCCGAGAGAAATTTTTCAAAATTTCATGTATGAGGCTGGAAAAGTTAAAAATATCGCAAAAATGTATTCGATCACATTAAAGGTATGCACATTCGTTCTCCGTTTTCCACTGGTTTTTCGACAAAAAACTCACACTTTTGTGGAAAAGGTGTCAGTATCTTTGACAAAATCGTGAAAGTTGATATATGATGGTTATCAGAAAATTAGTTATTCCCTTTTTCCGTTATTTGATCTACATAAGCATATCCAAATCCTTTCCCCTGGATAGCTCATTGTCTGTGTATGTTTTCTGTGTGCAATTGCCCTGCGATGACAATTAGCGGTTTGTTTGTCTGTTTAACGTATTTTATAATTTCTTCAACCATCTTTTTGTCTCTGAATGGAATTATTTCATCTGACAATGATGTAAGACAATCGTCTTCGTCTTGGATATTAAATATATGATCAAGTCATTCATCGTATTTATATTTTTTGGGGTTTTTACGTGCAACTTCTTTCATCGCCTCATTTATTTCTGCCATTGTTAAATCGCAGCCGATTATTTTGCTTCCCGTTTTTTGTGCCGCCCTTAGAATTGTTTCTGATATCTCTATTATTTCTGTGTCCTTATCGAAATCCGTGCGTTTCCTGCTTGCTTGAAACTCGAATTTTTTCTTTTGTGGATTATATATCCGTCATGTCAGGAATTCATGCAAGACGATCTCTGGTTGAATAATCTCTATCAATTCTTTCTGCTTCTGATGCATATCAGGCATGTAATGTCTTTCGCCCAACAGGATGACCTTCAAGTCATCCAGGTATGTTTGTATTTGATATCCCCTATCATTTCGGGTCGCTAAAATCTCTGCTATGTTTTTCGTTCCTTTGTTCATAGGATTTACAATCGTTATATAAAATTAAATTCTGACTCATATGACGAGGACGTCATCGACTTGTTCTAGGTCTCCTTTCCATGCTTGGAGCGTTCTCTCCAATTGCCTGTGCTGTTCTTCCATTGGCAGCTGTGCTATGCTTTGGAATAGGGCTTTCAGATTTTTAACTAAGAATTTTTTGCCTTTCGATCCTCCGAATTGATCTTCAAATCCGTCAGAGAAGAGGTAGATCATATCTCATTTTTCTCATGGGAAGGATTGATTGGTGTAGGCATATTCTCCTGACCCTATCGCATGTTTCTCTTCCTTGAATTCGAAACATTCTCCATTTCTGATAAGAATGGCAGGATTTTTCGCTAATGCGAATTGGATCATGTCGTCTTTATCGACGGCACATAAAGCCACATCCATAGTGTCTTTACGTTTGCCTTCTTCTGATGCTTTGTGAGCTTGATGAAATTTTTTGGGCAGATCAGTGTTGACGTAATTTAAGATATCAGCTGGCGTCTGCGCATGTTCTCTGTCTACTGCATCATCGAGCGAATCGCAGTTGAGGATACTCATAAATGCTCATGGTACGCCGTGTCCTGTGCAGTCCGGCGCGGCGATAAATCTCGTGCCTTCCGGATTTTTCGCTGCTCGATAAAAATCTCCGCTGACGACGTCTTTGGGTTTGAATAATATGAACGACTCTGGGAAAATCTCTCTAATCTCTTCGAGTGGAGGCAGGATCGCGCTTTGTATATTCTTCGCATAATTGATGCTGTCAGTGATCTCTCTATGTTGTTCTTCGATGATTTTTTTACTTTCCATCAAATCATCTCTCTGTGCTTCGATCTCGTCTCTCTGTGCAGTGATCTCGTCTTTTTGTGCCGTGATTTCTTCGTTCTTCTCTCAGAGTTCTCTGTTTTTGGCTTCTACTATCTTCTTCTTTTTGTTGTTGGTCCATAGACCATAGGAAACCGTTATGATGATGAGGAGTCCTCCGATGAGGATGGCCAGAGTTATGAGTTGTTGTTGTTCGTTGGCGGCTTTCTGGAGTTTTATCTCTTTGTCTTTTTTCTCTGATTCGTATTTGGTTTCCATTTCTTCTTGGAATTTCTTCGATTCTATATCGGAGATGCTGTCTTTGAACTGTGTCCAGAGTTCATGGTACTTGAGCGTGTTTTCTGCGTCATTGCTATGATTCTTGTAGAAAAAATACATCTTCTCGTAACCATTCCTTTCTTGTGTCAGCCTTTTCTCTTGTTTGCTGACAGCTATTCATTGCAGATAATTTGGCACCACTTCAGCATATTTTGCTTGCGCCTGTCTCATGTCTCCGAAATTGTAGTAATATGCGATATCGTTGAATTGCTGTCCTATCTCTTCGCCCAGTTCTTTCCCCTTCGTCCGATGGGTTTCGGCAAGGCCGTATTGGTTTTTTTTGAAGTACGCATTCCCTGTTTCGACGAGGTATTGGATCAAGAGATTTTTCTGTTTCTTCTCTGTGCTGTTCTGTTCCTGTAGAGTCTTGAGTCAAGGCAGGAGATATGTCAGCGCTGAATCGTAGTATTGTGGATTTTCGATGCCCATCTGGTTGTAGGTTGCAGCTATGGAAACTTTGGTTATGAGTTCGCCCCTTTCATACGTAGTGTCTTTGAGTATTTCCAGCGCTTGTTGGAAATATGGCATAGCTTCTTCGTATTTCCCTTCTTTGAATTTTATCTTCCCCAGGTCCTTGGTCACTCATCGTCTGTTCTTTATCTCGTCGGTCTGTTCGTAGTAGGTGAGCGCGGTCATGTAATTGCTTACTGCCGAATCTAATTGGTCTTGGTCATAGAATTCCATGCCTTTTTTGTCGTAGTATGTCGCTATTTTTTTGAGCGAATCATTCATCTCTGCTGGCGAAATCTCTGTGTCGGCATTTTTTTTGCATGCAGAAAAAGTCACTAGAAGCGCTAGTCCTAGGGTTTGGAGAAACTTTTTCCCTCAAGAGAATGCATGTGAATTTACCGAATTTTTCATGTTTTTCTTATATATTTTTGCTCTCCAATGTCAATATTTGATTTACAAAAAAACACCCAAGCAAAGGGTGTGTTTTTTGATCTTTTGCCGACTATCTATCGTCGCTTGCTGGTTGACTAGTCGTCGTCGTGTTGGTGTCTGCATCTCTGTTGAACATAATGATATGATTACAAATTAAAAATTATGCATTTCTTCGGAGGCCGTGGAGATTACAATATGCTCTCACTGTGATTATTTCTTCGCTGATTTCAAATGTCGCCTCGGGTGCATTAGTTGGCGTAAGAGAGACGCGATGAATCGCGTCTTTACAAACGATTTCGATCCATTCGATATAGTGTTCTGGTGTCATTGGATGTGGCACAGATCCTACTTTCACCGTCACGGTATTCCCATTTTTTTCCACAATAGGAATGTGTTTCTCTGTCGCAAATTCTGTCTTCACTTCGTCGGTCATGAGGATCATCTCTTTGCCGCAGCAGACGAGAGTGCCTACACTAGCGTGGACGACTTCTGTCATATTTCCGCAGACGGAACATTTGTAGATTTGATTTGGCTGAGTCATGATAGAAATGTATAAAATAAATCCATGTGTATATAATTAAATGCTTTTAAAACACAAATACTTCTCTCGCGCCTTGCAGGCGCTCCGCCCTACTTTCTCTCATTGCCGAGAAAGTAGGCAAAGAGGCTAGTTCTTTGCATGCCTCGCTATAAAGTTCAGTCTGCTTTTTGCGAATGTAATCCAGCTCAAACAATATGCAAAGAACCAAAATCGTTGACTGCATTTACGAAAGACTCTTGCCTGGCCTGAGCATGTAGATTCTAATTTAAATCCGCACAGTAAGTTTGGATGACTTCAATAGGAGTAAGATAATTATTTCTTTTTCTAGGCCTATTATTAAGAAGCAATACATAATAATCAAGTTCTTTCTGACT
>Ga0172368_10008527_pt1 | contig 10425 bp, 6 predicted proteins | sample Lak11m_FD_114540 | JGI IMG/M metagenome (GOLD analysis project Ga0172368, IMG submission 114540) | Freshwater microbial communities from Kabuno Bay, South-Kivu, Congo - kab_022012_11m | ecosystem: Environmental > Aquatic > Freshwater > Lake | place: Democratic Republic of the Congo: South-Kivu...
CTTTTGCAGATTTTTTAGATCAACTGGCATCCTTAATAGAAAGAACATGTATCAAAGAGCAAAAGAAAAATAAGCTGAAACCATTGACAATACTAAGAAATTTAACTTAACCTGACGGCTATGACCTTTGCGGGGCTCCATGCTCCATGCTCCATGCTCCATGCTCCTTGCGTTCCAGGTTTCGGGTTACGTGTCAGCTAATCTCCATGCCGAAGCATAGCGAATATCCCACTTCAGCGGGCTCCATAAAATTCAGTATTCACACCTTCCCGGCAAAGCTCAATTGAGAATTCTTTCTATTTTTTTGTAGGTTATATAAAAGTTTTAATCCATCTTTGTGGCTTCAATAAATTAAATAATGAGGTTTTCAGTAAAAAATTGAATGGTGTCCATTGCTGTGTCGGGCGATATGCAGCACGGCACGGCATGCAAATACAACAATGTATTTGATACGGATCATTTGAAATCGTATCGGGATGCATTACGCATTGGAACATATAGAGATCCGGTTAACCGGGAAATATGCTATTCACAGGCTGTTATCATATAATTCAGTCTGCCTTACCTTTTTTCCTTTTTCCACAAAACCCTTATTAAAAATCCCCGGATCATTTACTGGTCAGTGGTATTGCTTTGTCTGCAACCGGATTGATATTCGCCAAACAGGCATGTCGCGGGCAAGTAACCGAGTACGACTTTCCTTTCTAACCCTGGTTCTTACTATTAAACATAAGTATAAATTTAAAACAAGTAACAATGGCAGATTATCATGAAATGTGGGCTGGTCTGGGTTTAGACCTTCAGACGCACGATGCAGTGCTCGACATCGTAGGCAATGCTTACAAAGATGTTTTCCTTTCACAGAAAAACCGTCCGAATGGGATGGGATATTTCGATTTTGTGATGAGCGAAGTGCACGGACTTAGAATTAAGGAACTTTTGGATGCTAAAGCGCAGGGTCGGAAAGTGATAGGTACCTTTTGCGTTTTCGTTCCTGAAGAACTGGTTCTGGCAGTTGACGGAGTGTGTGTGGGTTTGTGTGCCGGAGCTGAGCTGGGTTTCGAAGAAGCCGAGAAATACCTTCCACGCAATACCTGTTCGCTCATTAAATCGGCGTTCGGATTCAAGCTTGCAAAGGTTTGTCCGTATATCGAATCCACCGATCTGATTGTCGGCGAGAATACCTGCGACGGAAAAAAGAAAGCTTACGAAAGCTACAAGGACATTGTCGGAAATCTTTATGTGATGGACCTTCCGCAAATGAAATCCACCGAAGGCAGGGCATTACTTAAGGCTGAATACAGGAAATTTGCGAAAAAGCTGGAAGAAATATCGGGCAAAAAAATTACGGTTCAGAGCCTGTTGAAGGGTATTGAAATTGTGAACAACAAGCGTAAGGCTATTCACCGGCTTGCCGCTTTGCGTAATGCAGATACATCTCCTATTTCTGGACTTGATGCATTGCTTGCCAACCAGATTTATTTTTATGAAGACCCGGTGAGGTTCACAACAAATGTTAACATTCTTTGTGATGAACTGGAGGCAAGGGTAAAGGAAGGCATGGGCGTTGCCGGTCGAGGAGCAGCACGGATACTGGTTTCCGGTTGTCCGATGGCCATTCCAAACTGGAAAGTTCCGTTCCTGGTTGAGCAAAGCGGAGCCGTGATTGTAGGAGAAGAAATGTGTACCGGCGAACGGGGAACACAATTCCTTGTGGAACCCTCAGGGCTTATCGTGGATGATCTCATAGATCAGATCGTGGATCGGTATTTCAGGATAGATTGTGCGGTTTTCACTCCCAATCCGGGAAGACTGGAGCACATTAAAGAGATGGTGAAAACCTATAAAGCCGATGGCGTTCTGCACTACGGTCTGCAGTTTTGCCAGCCTTATCAAATGGAAAGTAAAGTCATCGAGCGCGAGCTTGAAAAAGCCGGTATTCCGGTGCTGCTCATCGAAACGGATTACAGCCAGCAGGATGCCGGACAGATAAAGACACGTGTGGATGCTTTTATCGAAAGGATGAATCAGTAAGCCATCCGGTCGGACAACTATTTTTATTTTAACCTGATTAATCGCGCTGATCCATGATAGCAGCAGGAATCGATATTGGTTCAAGGACAATAAAGGTGGTTACCGTAACTAACGGCGTGGTCACCGATAACCGCATGGCGGAGAATACATTCGACACACTGGGTGTATGCAGCAAACTGCTTGAGGGCATCAGATACCATAACATCACGGCAACCGGGTATGGGCGTAATCTTTTCGTTGAACATTATGCCTGCAACGCAATAAGCGAGATCAAAGCATTCGCTCTTGGCGCCGGATTTCTACTGCCTTCATGCCGGACTGTTCTCGATATCGGAGGGCAGGATACCAAGGTAATCGCCCTGGACAGGAATGGGCACATGAAGAAATTCGAGATGAACGACAAATGTGCCGCAGGAACCGGACGTTTCATGGAGATCATGGCGATGGCGCTGGGTTTTACCCTGAAAGATTTTGGAAATGAAGCGTTGTCAGCCTCCGGATCGGTTGCAGTAAGCAGTATGTGTACTGTTTTTGCCGAGTCGGAGGTTGTCTCGCTCATAGCCCGTGGTGCAGATCGCCGCGCTGTCGCAAAAGGTATTCACCAGTCCATCGTCAGCCGCGCCCTGTCCTTACTGCGTAGAGTTTCGGACGAAGAGGACATTGTATTTGCGGGGGGTGTAGCACTAAACCCCTGCATCGTCTTTATGCTGGAGCAACAACTGAAGAAAACGATTCATGTATTCCCTCAGCCCCAGTTGACAGGGGCTTTGGGAGCCGCCATTTACAGCTCGGCAAAAATGGAAATTTAGAAGAACACCCATAATCTGATTTAAGCAATTGGCGGTGATATATTAGTGGATTAATTCGCCGGAATGGGTTGGTTTTATTCATACCTCGTTTCATAAGGTCATTTTTTTTGCCCTTTTCTCCTTATATTTTTCTTAAACCGAAAACGCACCAATAGATTTGCTTTTTGCGGTCAAATTTTTGCATTTGCCTTTTCTCACCTCTTAGCATCTCATGTCTCATGTCTTGTCCCGCACGGCAATATTGTCGCTTAATAAAAAATAAGCAGGAATTTAAGGGAGTGATGGAAAGTTGATATATTTGTGAGGTTGAACCGTAACTTTTTGATTATTTATTGCATTATTGAGAATGGATTAATAAGGAGAAAGATTATTTGAATGAATTCTGAAAATCCGATATTAAACAGCCCTTACGATGAGTTCTTATTCCATCATGAAACAGATCAGAATGGTTCATTAAATTACCAGAAAAAAAGAAATGGCGTGTTCAGAATAAATGGCTACCGGCAGTGTATGCCGTGAAAGATAAATAGGATTATCCGGAAAGGGATTTCATTGAAATTGCAAATGATATAAGGGACATTAAAAATCAAATCATTGAAAAAATTCAAATAACTAAAGATGATTACTAAGATAACCATTAATAATTTCAAGAAGATTGAAAGAATCGGTTTTGAATTAAAATCTCCTGTTGTTCTTATCGGGCCTAATAACAGTGGGAAGACCTCTATCTTACAAGCCATCACATTATGGGAGGCCGGCTTAAGAAAATGGGCAAGCGAAAAAGCCGGTCATTCTGGTAATAAAAGTAATAAGAGACAAGGTGTTTCAATAAACCGTAAAGATTTAATTTCACTTCCGGTTCCATCGGCAAAATTGCTATGGCACAACCTAAATACTCATACAGTTACACGAAAAGATGGAAAACCAATTACTAATTACATATTCCTTGATATAACCATTGAGGGTTTTGATAATGGGAAACAATGGTCAGGTGCTTTTGAATTTTATTATGCTAACGAAGAATCATTCTATTGCCGCCCAATGAGAATTGGAAATTCCAATGAGAGACATGAAATCTCTCCCGAAGCATTTAAAACAAGAGTTGCCTATTTACAACCCATGTCAGGTTTGGCTTCATCCGAAGACAGGCTCACTCCGGGTTCAATTGATCGGAAGATCGGCGAAGGCAAAACAGCGGATGTAATAAGAAACATCAGTTATCAATTATTACATCCTGAGAGAGCCATTGAGGCAGTATCTGAAAATGAAATAAAATCACGATGGAAGGATATTTCAAACATCATCAAAAGTAAATTTGGGATTATAATCAATTCTCCCTCATTTAATCCTGAAAATGGATTGCTTGATATGACTTATGAGGAAAATGGAATAACTTATGACCTGTCTAATGCAGGAAGGGGATTTCAGCAAACACTTCTGCTTCTGTGCTTTCTTTATTCAAATCCCAATAAGATTATCTTAATGGATGAACCGGATGCACATCTGGAGGTGCTAAGACAAAAAGAAATCTACAACCTGATTTCGGAGGTAACCCGTAAATTAAATTCTCAAATTATTATTGCTTCACATTCTGAGGTTGTTTTAAATGAAGCTGCTTCAAAAGATGACGACATTATTGCGATTCTTGAACAATCTGCTGTTAAACTCAATGAACCCAAATTAATCAGGAACTTCAGGAAATCGCTGACTGATTTTGGATGGGATAAATATTATCTCGCAAAACTGAAAAAACACTGCGTGTATATGGAAGGGACAACAGATGTCTTAAATTTGGCCGCGTTTGCTAAAATATTAGAGCATCCGATATCTGGTTTGATTGAGGAAGCTAATATTGATACTATCGAAGGAAACATTCCAGGTGAAGCCTTTTCGCGCTTTCAGGCAATAAAATTTATTGAGCCATCACTTAAAGGATTATGTCTTTTTGATAGGTTTGACAGACAATCCGATCCGGCTGATCCTATCCCAATATTACAATGGAAAATGAGAGAATTGGAGAATTATTTCTGCAAACCAGAAATTCTTATCCGATGGGCAACATCTCAGGCAAACTCATTATTTACCGGCAATTATCCTGAAATAATGCAAAATTGCATAAATGACCTTACTGCTCCACAGTATCTTAAAGATAAATCACACGAATGGTGGACCAATGAAAAGTTGGGAGATTGGGCAGAGGATATTTTCAGGGAGTTTTTCATACGGGTTCAACAGCCCATGACAATGAGAAAAAGTACCTTCTATGAATTAATCCCACTCATGAAAATCGAAGAAATGGATCATGAAATAAAGGAAAAACTCGATGCTATTTATGAAGTTATCAAGCCCTAAAAAATCCCGCGTCGGAGCATGACAAGGGTATTACAACCCTCCAATTTCGCAAAATCGAATTGATGCAAAGATAATAGAATTCAAAAGTATTTTGAGGTACCAAGATACCAGCCCCAGGTTTCGGCTAAGTATCTAACTTAATTGAACATTTCTTTTCAGGCTCCATCCTGCAACCTGCCTGTCCTCAGAAGCTTCAGCATAAACAGAAACCTTCAACCTCTGTTTTGCTCCGGTATAACTCCGTGGTTAATTCACACACCCACACCCACTCCATGCCCCATGCTCCCCGCTCCATGTCGAAGCGCAGCGAAGATCCCGCTTTTGCGGGACTCCCCGCTCCCCGCTTTCTCCATTCTCCCAAATTTCCTAATTTTGACCTTTTAATTCTAAATATATGCGATTACAAATCTTCCTTTCTGTAATAGTACTTCTGCCTCTTTTTGTGAGAACCCAGCCAACCCTGCCCGGCAACGGTCCTGTATATGACGATATTTCGGTTCCGAGGATTGACATCCTTATCAATCCCGATACACTGGAATGGATTTATAACAATGTGGAAAGCACCACAGAGTTTCATGCGGTTTTTATTTTCAGCAGCGCGGAATTGACCGATACGGTTGAGAACATCGGATTCAGGCTGAGGGGTAACACTTCCCTTTATTCTTCGAAGAAATCTTTTAAAATATCGTTCAATACCTTTGAGCAGGGGGGGCAATGGAAGGGATTCGAAAAGCTGAACCTCAACGGCGAGCACAACGATCCTTCGGTTGTCCGGTCAAAGCTCTGCTGGGGTCTGCTGCATGATTTCGGTGTTCCGGCTCCGCGTTCGAACCACGTAAGGATTTTTATAAATGGTAATTATTACGGTCTTTATATCAGTGTTGAGCACGTGGACGAGCAGTTTGTTGGGTCCCGCTTCGGAAACAATGACGGTAACCTTTACAAGTGTCTTTGGCCCGCCGATTTGGCTTATCTCGGTTCGAACCCGGATGCCTATAAAGTTACCGCCGGCGACAGAAGGGTCTATGAGTTGAAAACCAATACAGGGGAAGATGACTACACCGACCTGGCGCATTTTATAGATGTGCTGAACAGCACCTCAGATGAAGACTTTCTGTGCGAGATGGAAAAGATTTTCAATATCCATGACTACCTGAAGATCATTGCCACCGATATATTTACCGGCAACTGGGACGGATATATCTATAATAAAAACAACTTCTACCTCTATCATAACACGGAAACCGGCAAGTTCGAATATATCCCTTACGACGTGGATAATACATTCGGGATTGACTGGATGGGAAAAGACTGGGGAACACGGGATATTTACGACTGGGAACAGCATGGAAGTGAGGTGCGTCCGCTTTATACCCGGATCATGGATAACCAGATACTGAAAGACCGGTTCTCGTTTTACATGTACGAACTCACGACTATTGTAGCCGGCAGCGACAACTGGTTCCCGAGGATTGATTCACTGCGGACGATGATCGCTCCTTTTATTTTAAATGACCCTTATTACCCGCTCGATTACGGATATACCTATACCGATTTTCTGAATTCTTACACTACTGCTTTGTGGGGCCATGTTGCTTACGGCATCAAGCCTTATATTCACACGAGGGACAGCAGTAACCTGAGCCAGCTCGACCTTAACGATATCCATCCGGTGATAAATTACATTGGTCATTCAGTTCTTCAACCAAATGTTGATTTTTGGGTAAGTGCATTTGTCGAGGATGAAGATCCTTCGCCTGAAGTCAGGCTTAATTACACGATGGACGGTGGAAGCCCTTTGTTTTCGTATATGTACGACGACGGAGAGCACAATGATTTTGATCCGGGCGATCATGTTTATGGGGGTCTTATTTTAAATATCCCCGAAACCGTCCAACTGCAATTCCAGGTTTCGGCGGTAGATAACTACGGCTATTCCACAGTTCTTCCATGTGAACCGGTGTCACTCGGATTGATACCCTCGGAACAACCGGCTCTTTTTATCAATGAATTCCTTGCCGACAACGATTCGTTATTTGCTGATGAATTTGGCGATTATGACGACTGGATCGAAATTTATAACGGAGATGATGTTCCGGTGTGGCTTGGAGATAAATTCCTGACGGATAACCTTGGTAATTTTGATAAATGGCTGATGCCGGATGTTACGCTCCTTCCTGGAAGTTTCATTCTTTTTTGGGCAGATAACGAGCCGGAAGAGGGTTCGCACCATACAAACTTCAAGCTGGAAAAAAACGGGGAAGAGATTGGAATCTTCGATGCGGCAATTACCGGATATATGCTGATTGACAGTATGGTTTTCGGTGAGCAATCCGAAAATGTTTCCTATGGCCGAAACCCTGACGGCGGGCCGGTATGGCAGTTTTTTTCACAACCAACCCCCAATGCCGGTAATCTGACAGGTTCAGTTACGTATGACTATTATTCTGAAAATCAAGTAAGAGCTTTTCCTAATCCGGTAACCTCAAATAAGGTTTATTTCAGCAGGCAGATCACAGTAACGGTATTCGATTTGCCCGGAAAAGAAGTACTGCACAAAGACCGGTGCACTTTTATTAATGTAAATGACCTTGATAAAGGATTATATCTTTTAGTTACAGACGACGGATTTAATATGAAACTTATAATTCAATAGCCATGAAATTAAATATTTTTTATACCATTATGTTACTTGGTTTTATCACAGCCTGCAAGCAAAAAGAAATTGTATTTCCCGCTACATCACAAATCATCGGACTGGCATCTCCTGTACAACTTAATACATCACAGACAGAAGTAAACCTTGAAGATTATTTTACAAATACTGCGTTGATTGATTCGGTAAGTATTCCCGAAGGATTTAAAGGAATTTTCTCCACCGGTAAAAAGTATCTCACGCTTACCAAACAATCAGATGAACTGCCATTCCTTTCGGTAATCAATGTATGGTCAGAGGGATTTCCCTATTCCATCCTCGTTAAAAAATCAAAAAAAATTAATTATACTCTTTCTTTTAATCCGGGCAATAAGCCCTGTAAAGATGTCAGGTTAAAAGGAGAAATGAACAACTGGAACTCTCAGGCAAGCCATTTTGAATTAAAAGATGGGATTTGGTCAACTTACCTTGAACTTTTTCCCGGCAAGTATCAGTATCTTTTTGTTGTGGACGGCAAAGAAATCCGCGATCCTGCCAATCCCGATTCCGTTGACAATAACATGGGAGGATTTAATTCATTGCTGACTGTAGGTGAAGATGTTTCGGAACGTGTACCGGTACTGAGTACATTAGAATTTACAGAGGAAGAAATAGAAGTAGAAATTAAGAACAAAGCGGGAAATGTGTTTGTTTTCTGGCAGAATTATCAGATCAGCGATGATGATATTGAAATAGAAGGCGAAGAGCTTACCTTTGAGGTTCCCGGTCAGGCTGAAAAGTGCGGCAGATCATGGGTCAGGGTTTGGGCAGAAAATGAATTCGGAACTTCAAACGATTTGCTGATACCGCTCATCCATGGAAAGGTAGTTTCGGATGCAACCGAATTAACGCGTGAAGACTGGGAAGCAACAGTTTTTTACTTTATGATGATTGACCGGTTTAACAATGGATCGAAAGAAAATGATATGCCGGTTGATGATCCTCAGATTTTGCCAAAAGTAAATTATCAGGGCGGCGATATAGCAGGGGTGACACAAAAAATCAAAGACGGCTATTTCGGTGATCTTGGCATCAATACGATCTGGCTTTCGCCGATTTCACAAAATCCGCTGGGGGCTTACGGACAATGGCCTGAACCCAGGACTAAATTTTCGGGTTATCACGGCTACTGGCCGGTTTCGTCATCAAAGGTAGATTTCCGTTACGGCTCCGAAAATGATCTGAACGAACTAATATCCGTTGCCCATGAGCATAACATCAATATTGTACTTGATTATGTTGCTCACCATGTTCACGAGTTGCATCCTGCTTTTATTGAGCACCCGGATTGGGTCACACAGCTTCATCTTCCCGATGGATCTTTGAACACTGAGCGATGGGACGAATACCGGCTGACCACGTGGTTCGATATTTTCCTTCCGACCCTTGATCTCTCAAAACCTGAGATCGTAAATGTTATGTCCGATTCGGCTTTGTTCTGGATGACACAGTACGATATTGACGGATTCAGGCATGATGCCACCAAGCATATTCCGGAGCTGTTCTGGAGGGTTCTTACCAAAAAGCTGAAGGATAGCGTAGTGGTAAAAAAGAACAAACGGATTTACCAGGTGGGTGAAACCTATGGCAGCCGCGAGCTGATTGCAAGTTACATCAACTCGGGGATGATGGATGCTCAGTTCGATTTTGCGGTTTACGACCAGGCTGTAGCGGTGTTTGCAAGGGATAATGAATCGTTTGAAAAGCTTGCAGGCGCTTTGCAGCAAAGTTTCGATTATTACGGCTGTCATAACCTGATGAATTATATTACGGGGAACCAGGATAAACCCAGGTTTATTTCGCTTGCCGGCGGCGATCTTAAATTTGACGAAAACTCTAAAATGGCAGGATGGATGCGGGATATCGGTGTCGGCGATCCGGTGGGTTATAAAAAGCTTCAGTGCTTTACGGCTTTCAATATGACCATTCCCGGGATACCGACCATTTACTACGGTGATGAATTCGGGATGCCTGGCGCCAATGACCCGGATAACCGGAGGATGATGAAGTTTGCCGATCTGACGCCGGAAGAACAACAAACAAAGGAATTGACAAAGAAGCTGGTTCATCTGCGAAGAGAACATTTACCCCTGACGCTCGGAGATTACCAACTCCTGCTTGCCGATGACAAAAGCTATGTCTTTGCCAGAACCTATTTTGATAAAATTGCTGTTGTGTTCTTCAATAAGGATCCGGAAGCAAAGGAAATTTCAGTAGAACTGCCTGAAAGATTTAAGGATGTAAGCCTTGCGCCGAACTTCGGATCCGGCTTTGTAAAAAATGGAAGCCAGGTTAGTGTAAAAGTAGATGCGAACGCTTTTGAGATATTAACAAATTAATCTCACAAATTCACAGGTTGACCGAAATTCGATATATTTGCAATGCGAAACCTTATGAGGATTTGAAGAAGAAAGGAATATGAAATATCCATAAGAATAAAATCATACCCACTGTGAATGAATATTTTTTTTAAAATTTGACATCGAGTCAAATTTTAAAAATATGAAAGCACAACAAGTAAAATTCCCGCAAATA
>Ga0172368_10008529_pt1 | contig 10423 bp, 6 predicted proteins | sample Lak11m_FD_114540 | JGI IMG/M metagenome (GOLD analysis project Ga0172368, IMG submission 114540) | Freshwater microbial communities from Kabuno Bay, South-Kivu, Congo - kab_022012_11m | ecosystem: Environmental > Aquatic > Freshwater > Lake | place: Democratic Republic of the Congo: South-Kivu...
AGAATATAATGACCGCGCCCTCGAGCTTCTCCACAATGGTGCCAATAAAGCTGGTCGCAGCCTTGACCAGATCGATCGACCACAGTTGATCGTATGCTCTGTCGACCACGATCATGACGTTGCCATTGAAACCACAAAGATGCTGCTCTGCCAATACCTGGCCCAGCAGCCCCACATCGCCAAGGCCAGCGGTGTCTCACAGGAGGTTGTTGGCCAGATCCAGGCAACACTGGGTTGGCCTGCCACCAGGGAACAGATTAACAAGGCCAAGCACTTTGTTCCTGATGAGCTGGTCAACCGGATAACGGCATCAGGCACTCCCGCAGAAGCCCGCGCGAAGGTGGAAGAATACAACAAGCGCGGCTGCACCTGTCCGATCCTCTACCCGGCTGGCGGCAACGTTAAGTTGCTGATCGATACCTTCGCCCAGGTATGAGCCAGGCCTTACACCCATCACCCAGAATAACTGACATTCCAGCGCCAGCAGCCTCTGTGTTGGCGCTGGTACTATCTTTACTTACCGGTGGTTTATTATTTGCATTTACGCGCCTCGAGCATGTCAACAATACAACTGTTGCGTTGATTTTCCTGTTACCGGTTGGCATCAGTGCCAGCCTGTGGGGTTTGATTCCTGGCGTATCGTCCGCGATTGTCTCTTTCCTGGCATTTAATTATTTCTTCATTCCCGATCTGTTCACATTTGAGGTGAAACAGACTGAAGACTTGATTGTCCTGGTTGCGTTCCTGGGAGTGGCAATTGTCATCAGTCAATTGGCCGGGCGGGTTCGCCGTAACCTGGAATCAGCGATGGCGCGCGAACACGAAGCCATTCAGCTATACGAATTTAGCATCCAGCTTGCTAACACACAGAATGAAAATGCAGCCGCCAGGGTATTGCTGGATACCATTGATCAAACTTTGCGGCCAGCCCGCATTGAGCTTCTGATCGAGAACTCATCAAAACCAACCTTGCTCATCAAGGGCGATGACATTCAGAATATTGGGGATTTGAAATCCACCGTCCTGCCTCTGCAAACTGCCCGGGAATTAATTGGAGAAATCCGTTTGTGGTTGGATAAACCAGTATCGGAATCAGGTGAACGACTTTTGAAAATTTTTTCAAACCAGAGCTTATTGGCGATCGAACGGATCCGTCTTGCTGAAGGAGCAAGGATGGCCAGGGTTCTGGAAGAAAGCGACCGGCTTAAATCATCCTTGTTATCATCAGTATCGCACGAATTACGTTCTCCCCTGGCTGCGATCAAGGCATCGGTCTCAAGCCTGTTGTCAGGCGCTGTGGAGTGGGAAAGTGATGCCCGCAACGAACTGCTAACAACGGTCGATGAAGAAATAGATCACCTAAACGTCCTGGTAGGTAATCTGCTGGATATGTCTCGCATCGAAGCCGGTGTGCTCAAGCCGCAAAAGACGCCAAATATGCTTTCAGAGATCGCCAGTACAGCCGTCGCACGAATCAAGCCACTGGCAAAAAACCACCACATTATCCTTGATATTTCCGATGATATACCGCTCGTGAACGTGGATTACGTTCAAATTCAACAGGTTTTCTCGAATTTGCTTGCTAACAGTTTCAAGTATTCACCTCCTGGATCCTCAATCAAGATTAGCGCAGCACCCCTGGATACTGCATTTGTTGAAGTGCGGTTGACCAATCAAAGCATGCCTGTTCCAGAGGTGGACCTTGAACGCATCTTTGATAAGTTTTATCGCATAAATCCGTCGGATAAGGTCACCGGCTCAGGTCTCGGCCTTTCGATCTGCAAAGGTATTATCGAGGCGAACGGAGGTAAAATCTGGGCAGAAAATCTGGCGGACGGGTTGGCATTTAAATTCACCGTGACAATTTAATCTTATGTCAAATCCAATTCATATTCTGGTCATCGATGACGAACCCCAAATATTGCGAGCATTAAAAACGATCCTGACAGCCAGGCAGTTTCGTATCAGCACTGCAGTCCGCGGGCGCGATGGACTCACCATAGCTGCCGCCGAACAACCGGATTTGATCATTCTCGACATGTCCCTGCCAGACATCGAGGGGATCCAGGTCTGCAAGGAATTACGTGAATGGACCCAGACGCCCATCATCATCCTCTCCGTTCGGGAAAGTGAAAAAGATAAGGTTGCCGCCCTGGATGCAGGTGCGGACGATTACCTCACCAAACCATTTGGGATCGAAGAATTCCTTGCCAGGGTCAGGGTGGCGCTGCGCCATAAGACTCAGGCTGCCGGTGGAACAAAACATTCCATCGTTCACGCCGGCAGGTTGGAAGTCGATCTGGCTGGCTTCATTGTTAAAAGGGACAACCTGGAGGTCTCCTTAACTGCCACTGAATATAAACTTCTCGCTTACCTGGCCTCTCACGCCGGCAGGGTTCTAACCCACCAGATGATCCTTTCAAATGTCTGGGACCCCGCCGAAGCCGATAAGATTGAATATTTGCGGGTTTATATGCGTCAATTGCGCAAAAAACTAGAGGATGATCCTGAGCAACCCAAAGCCCTGCTAACCGAACCGGGTATTGGCTACCGGTTCATGGCTGACGAATAAATCAAATAGACTGGTCCAAAAATTGATTTCCAAATGCGCCAATCCGGCGCGTTTTTTATTTTCCTTTTATGCTATTGCTCTCAATTCTTATGTGAATTTTTAATGCGCGGTCTACAATTCCTATCGAGGGAGATTTCAAAATGAAGAATATTAAGACTTATATCAAGAGCGCCATTCTTGGATTACCTCTCCTTACGATCTTTATTACATCTTTTTTGCCATTGCAAATTCGCGCCCAACAAAGCCTGGTTCTCTTTACACTCGTTTGGTTTAATGTATTCTTCCTTTTCGATGTGATTGGCAAGTGACAAAATCGTTCGATTTTGGTTCGATAAATTTTTATTATTTCTTTATGCCCTTGCTCCGTAATTTTGTTTCAATTTTATATCCTGGCATTATCCTTATAAGTTGGAAAGGAATATAACCATGTTGTTTGCAATTGGATTGATGATTGTTTTTGTTGCCCTGGCGTTTAAAGTTTCACCAAAAGAAAAGGAAGAAGATGCCCATGTGCATGGCGCCGGCCAGATCGGTCTATTGGCGGCGATCGCACTGTTTGGAGTGGATTATTTCACCTCGTATTTTTACGCCACCGGCGAAATGATGAGTGCGCTGCATCCCTACGGGCTGCAGCAATATGGTTACATCGCAGTCGCCTTCATAGCGCTTGCCAACATTGTGTTTGGGGCGCTTTACATGTATTCGTTGGGCGTTTTCAATGAGGGCGGTGGTTCATACACAGCCTCCATGCGCTACCTGACACCGGCCTTGAGCCTGGTGGTGGCCGTCGTTCTCATTCAGGATTATATTTTTACCATTGTGGTTTCTTCGCTCTCTGGCGTGGACCAACTTTTATCGATCACAGATTCATACGGCATTCATTGGTTCTGGCACTTTCTGATCGGCGCAGGCCTGGCTGCCATTACCTGGTACCTGACAATTCGCGGCCGTGGCGAATCATCGCGCGTAGTCTTTACACTCCTGGGAGTATTTCTGCTGATGACCATCACCATGACCATCGGACTTTTCATTGCCAAGGGCAGCGGGTATGCCCCCGCTGTATATGATGAAACAGTAAAATCCGCCACTCTCTCCCAGGCTTTCTATCATATGTTGACAGCTTCGATGAAGGGTCTGGTGGCATTAAGCGGGCTGGAGGCCATGTCCAACGGTATCCAGTTTGTGATCAATGACGATGCAGAAATTGTCAAATGGGGCAAGAAAAGATTCCCAAAACTGATGGGCTTGTGGAACTTTTATAGCGGGAAATCAGGTATTGGACGATTCGTTCAAACTTCATTCCTGTTCTATGGTGGTTTCACCACCCTGTTTTTAACATATTTCGCCATTCACTTTAATGTATTTGATGGTACCCTCGGGCGCTCGCTGGTCGGGAACCTTGCCTTCATCGGTTTTTCACAGTTTGGCTCCGGAGGCAGGCTCCTGTATTATTCGTACCAAATATTGGCTGTAGCCTTGTTGGCAGCAGCGTCCATGACGGCCTTCCAGGATTTACAGGCCACTGCCTGGCGCGATGTGGCTATCGGCGAGGTGCCCGAAGTTGTGGTTTACCGCAACGAGCAGGGTACCTTTACGCGCTCGGTGACAGGCGGATTTATTATTGCTGTGATCATCCAATTCCTCGTCCGGGGTACTACAAGCGCTGCAGTTCCCTATTACGGCGTCGGTGTATTCATGCCGATCATGGTGATGGGTTTCGCCATCCGCAAACACATTCTCAAAACACTCACTGGCAAGGCCCGCACCTGGGGCGCATTCGGCGCGGGATTGGCGGGTGTGCTTTCTGCGATTGTTTTCGTCGGCCAGATCGTGGGCAAATGGTCTGAAGGCGGTTGGGTGGTCCTGATCACCTTTAGTGTGTTGATCCTGGCAGCCAACGCCTTATTACTTTCTCCAATCGGCCATCGCGATCCGCGCAGTATTCATCGCATCGTTCGTGAAAAAGCCCGCGTTCAGGGCTCAATGGCGTCCATTGTCGAGTGGCAATCGCTCAAGATGCAGGAATATCGCTATACCCTCTACAATGCCCTGGCAGACATAATGGTGACCTTTGGGGTTCGTAAGCTCCCACGTTTCGATCGGCCGGTTGTTGCGGGTGAATTCGAAGATGCCCTGCACGCTGATCACCCTGAAGCCCCATCATTTCTTGATGCTTATCTGCCGAAACCCGAACCAAAAGTCGGAGGCTCTCCCAACGAAACTCGTGATGGTGGTAACCCCCAGCCGTAAAATCTTGTAACACTACAATTCGACCCTTCCTGTGAGTAGAGGAGGGGTCGAATTGTGGTAATATTTACAAGGCTTATCCATTATTAAGGACAATCAAAATGAGTGAACCGCTTTCCCCTGCCAGCCGCTTACGTGAAGAGTTCGGTATAAAACAAGCATTATTCAACGCTCAACCCGTCATCGTCCAGCGTTTTATTGAAGCGCAGGCGCACCAGATTTCTGATGCATTGGTCGAACATCGCCCACAGGTAAGATTCACCCTTCCTGACCGCATTATTGCCGAAATGCCGCAAATCGACCAGCCTGTGCAGATCATCGTTCCGGCTGCATCACGCGAACAAAATATTGGCGGTTTTCGCAACCGGTTGGTGCGAACGGATGTAAAAGAGCCACTACGACACCGGTTAAATGAACTCGAACAATCTCCCGATCATGCAATTTCTGCCAGTGCCGGCCTGTTAAGGTTCTCATCCGCCATACATATGGTCCATAATATGTTGCCTTCCGGGCGTTCGGTGACCTACCGGCCGGACGAAGGCGATGATATTCCAACCATTCCTACAGAGGATCTTTCGCCGGAATCAGCCATTACCCAGGCCAGTGATGCAATTGCCGAGGAAGGAAAATCTGACTCAGGTCGAGGCGATCTTCAAGTACCTTTCGTCCCGGCTGCCCGCCGTTTCTACCTGCCTCAATGGGTATCTTTTGATGATAATGGAAAATTACTGGTCGGCTCAGTAAAGGAAGCAGAGGCAAACCTGGCTTCAATGGAACGGTTTGTGGATATTCTCCATGCGGCATCATCCATTGCCCCTTATATCATCGCCGATGATGAATATCAGAAAAAACGATATGGCATGTTGGGTCAATTGATCAACCAGGGGCGCGCGCTGGCGCGCTATAAAACGCTGGACATCATCCGCACAATCCAGGAACGCGCCAAGGCCGGATCCTTAAACCGCGGATTGAGCCTCAGTCTGCCCTATTTTGATGATCAGGAATTAAGGTTAAAGACCACTATATTTGAAGTGATCCCTGCTGGCCGCATCATGTTTGTTCCTGCTTTTGTCGTCCGTGCTGCGCGCGAAGAAGCAGCCAAAAGGGTACAGGATACGCGCTTCAATCCATCAACACGCAGACACCTGATGGCTGAATTGCAAATGCTTGAAGATGCTTTTTTCCAGGCGTGAACCACACAGCATTGCGCATGCGGCAATCCACCATCATCTTCTTTCAACCTTTCCATTTTCACCTTTTTTTCAAATCATATTAAACAGCATATCTAAAAAAGGCTCAAGATACCATTATGTTGTTTTCGATCCTATTGCTTATAGTTATCATCTATTTTTCATGGCGAATTGCGCCAAGAGAGCGGCAGGTGGATTCCAATGTGCATGGCGCAGGCCAGGTTGGTCTGCTGGCCGCAATTGCACTTTTTGGTGTTGATTATTTCACCTCGTATTTTTATGCAACCGGTGAAATGATGCACGCCTTGCATCCCTACGGCCTGGAAAGTTACGGCTATGGCGCTGTATTGGTGATCGGCCTTGCAAACCTGGTTTTTGGTGCGCTCTATATGTACTCGCTGGGTATATTCAATGAAGGCGGTGGTTCTTTCACTGCGGCCATGCGCTACCTGGGTCCATCACTCAGCCTGATCGTGGCCGTGATCCTGCTGCAGGATTATATTTTTACAATAGTCGTTTCCACGCTTTCCGGTGTTGACCAATTGCTTTCCCTTAGACAGGCTGGGGGAATTCCATGGTATTGGCATTTCCTGATCGGCGCAGCCATGGTTGCCGCGACCTGGTATATCACCATTCGCGGTCGTGGAGAATCAGCGCAGGTTGTTTTCACCGGATTAAGTATCTTCGTTTTGCTGTCCGTCGCGATGGTAATCGGTCTGATCGTCGCCAAGGCAACCAATGTTCCGCCGCTGCCTGCCGAAACCGCCATTGAAGTAAAATCGGTCTGGGAAGCCCTTTTCCACATGCTGGCTGCCTCGATGAAAGGCCTGGTCGCTCTGACCGGTCTGGAAGCCATGTCTAATGGCATTCAATTCGTGATCGACGAAGATGCTGGTTTTGTTAAATGGGGCCGCAAACATTATCCAAAACTCGAAAAGCTCTGGGCTTTTTACAGCGGGAAATCCGGCATTGGGCGTACGGTTCAAACATCCTTCCTCTTCTATGGTGCCACAACCACCATGGTATTGACTTATTTTGCGATCCATTTCAAGGCTTTTGACTCAGTCCAGGGCCGCAGCCTGGTCGGTAACCTGGCATTCATTGGATTTCACGCTTTATCAACCAATGGCGGCTTGATCTTGTTCTGGGCTTATCAAATCCTGGCGGTGGGGTTGCTAACCGCAGCATCCATGACAGCTTTCCAGGATTTGCAGGCCATCACCTGGAGAAATGTTGCCATTGGAGAAATACCCGAGGTCGTAGGTTACCGCAATCCCAAGGGACCCTTCACCCGCCCGGCGACGGCTGCAGCACTGGTGGCTATTTTGATCCAGTTCCTGGTCAGGGGCAATACCAGCGCTGCTGTTCCATATTACGGAGTGGGCGTTTTTATGCCGATCGCCGTAATGGGTCTTGCCATCCGCCAGCATGTATTGAAAAACCTGGTCGGGCGATCACGGACCTGGGGTTTGATTGGTACCACCTTCGCCACATCATTAGCCACTTTTATCTTTGTTGGCCAAATCATAACGAAATGGAATGAAGGTGGTTGGGTCGTTTTGATCGTATTTTCGGTATTAATATTATTGGCTAACCTGATCCTTATTTCTCCGGCAGGATATCGTAATCCCGAGGATATTCATCGGATCATTCGTGAAAAATCTCGCATCGAAGGTTCGATGGGGAATATCGTCGAATGGCAGTCCCTGAAAATGCAGGAATATCGATATTCGCTCATGTTGTCTGTGACCCGTTTCTTTGGGCTTTTTGGTATATTCAAACCTTTAAGGTTTGAAAAATCCGATCTCCCACCCCAGGCTGGAGAATTCGAAACAGCAATTAACCACAGTGTGGATCTCACATTCCTGGATCAATATCTTGAAAACAAGCCCAAACCTGAGCCGAGGCTGGGTGGCGCACCAAAAGAAACTGATCATGGCGAAGAGCCGGAATAAATAAAGAAGCGGGAGACAGGCTGTCTCCCGCTCATGATCATCATCATGGCTTCTGAACCAATTCATAGTATTAACATTGAAGATGTCTATCGGGCGCTGGAAACAGCGCCTGAAGGGCTTTCGCAGGTTGAAGCCGAGGCGCGCAAATCTCTGTATGGGGAAAACCGCCTTTCTGAACAGCATGTTGAACCTTTATGGGCCAAGCTGATCCGGCATTTTATGCATCCCCAGGCTGGCATCCTTGCATTGGCCGCCATCCTGGCCTTCATCGGTCGAGACCCAATCCTCGGCATGGTTATCATCACCCTTACCATCGCCAATGCCTTCTTCTCATTTTGGCGTGAATACCGCGCAGAAAAAGCCATCGAAAAACTGCAGGAGGTACTGCCTGCTTTCGCCCATGTGATGCGTGATGGCAAGGATGAGCATATCCCGGCCAGGGATACTGTCCCGGGCGATATCCTCATTCTTGAAGAAGGCGACAATATCGCCGCTGACGCCCGCGTGGTGGAGGAATATGGCCTGCGCACGAATAACTCCACCCTGACTGGCGAATCCATCCCTGCTCGCAAGCTGGCCGACGCATCTTACCAGCAGGATATCAGCGAATTGGAACAATCCAACCTGATATTCGCCGGCACATCAGTCGCGTCCGGAACCGGTCGTGCAGTTGTTTACGGGACAGGCATGTTGACCCAATTCGGCCGCATTGCCCATCTGACACAGTCCATCCAGGAAGAACCAAGTCCATTCCAAACAGAACTTCGCCAGGTCACAAGGGTGATCACTTTAGTGGCTTTTGGTATTGGCGCGATCGTTTTCACGGTCGGCTATACCACCGATATCGGGCTTAGCTTGAACAAGCTTTTGCTTTTCACGTTAGGTATCATCGTTGCCACCATCCCGGAAGGCCTGCCGGCGACCCTCACCCTTTCACTGGCTGCTGCTGTCCAGCGCCTGGCTCTCAAGGGCGTTCTCGCAAAAAAGTTAACCATTGTTGAAACCCTCGGCACCGTTTCCGTCATTTGCACAGATAAGAGTGGTACTCTCACCCAAAATCAAATGACTGTCAAGGAAATCTGGGTCGCCAGGCAGAAAGTGAAAGTCTCCGGGGTTGGCTACGAACCAACCGGCAACTTTTCACCCGCCCCTGGCAACCAACCGTGGGAGGAACCATTTCTGGCTCTGCTGGAGACTGCCACCTGCTGTAATAACGCCCGCCTCAATCCACCCACCCCTGAGCATCCCACCTGGACCAGCCTTGGCGACCAGACAGAGGCCGCCATGAAAGTTGTTGCCCTCAAAGCGCAGCTCAATGAAAAAGCCCTCGGAATTCTTTATCCTCGGGTTCATGAAATTCCATTTGATGCGCGCCGGAAACGCATGACAACCATTCACCGCGGGATGCATGAAGAATTCGCATTCGTTAAAGGCGCCCCTCGCGAGGTGCTCCAGCTTTGTACAGATCTGCAGCTGGACGACCAGGTTGTACCGCTCGATAATAAATTTCGGGCGGAGATCATGGCCGCCAATGATGGTTTTGCGCGCAATGCCCTGCGGGTATTGGCCGTGGCACGCCGTGAACTACCCACCAGGTCCGGTCCATATTCGGCCGAAGTCATTGAGCGCGATTTGACTTTTCTGGGTCTGATAGCCATGATGGACCCACCCAGACCCGAAGTTGAAGCTGCCATAAAAACCTGCCGCCAGGCAGGCATCCGTATTGTCATGATTACCGGCGATTATGGGCTGACAGCCGAATCCCTTGCCCGCCGCGTGGGCATGATCTCCACACAAAATCCGCGCATCATCACTGGCGCCGAGTTGGATGAAATGAGCGATATCGAGCTTCAAAAAGCGCTCGAACAGGAAGTCCTGCTGGCAAGGATGGCGCCGGAACACAAAATGCGACTTGTGGCTGCATTCCAGACACGAGGCGATGTGGTTGCGGTAACCGGGGATGGAGTTAATGATGCTCCAGCCCTGCGTAAGGCTGATGTGGGTGTGGCCATGGGCGTTGTTGGTACTGACGTAGCCAAGGAAGCCGCCGACATCATCCTGACTGACGACAACTTCGGCGCAATCGTTTCGGCCATAGAAGAAGGCCGGGCAATTTACGATAATATCCGTAAATTTATCACCTACATTTTCTCCAGCAATGTTCCAGAGATCATGCCATTTGTGGTTACAGCCAGTTTCACACAGATCCCGCTTGCCTTGAAAGTGCGCCAGATCATCGCCATCGACCTCGGTACCGACCTTTTGCCAGCGCTGGCGCTCGGTATGGAAAAACCCGAACCCGAGGTGATGATGCATCCGCCTCGTCCGCGGGGGACGCGCCTGATCGATAACCGCCTGCTTACCCGCGCATTCTTGTGGTTGGGAATGATCGAAGCAATCCTTTGCTATATTGGCTTTTTTTCCGTATACTTATTTTCAGGGAATTGGTCCGCTCTACT
>Ga0172368_10008530_pt1 | contig 10421 bp, 8 predicted proteins | sample Lak11m_FD_114540 | JGI IMG/M metagenome (GOLD analysis project Ga0172368, IMG submission 114540) | Freshwater microbial communities from Kabuno Bay, South-Kivu, Congo - kab_022012_11m | ecosystem: Environmental > Aquatic > Freshwater > Lake | place: Democratic Republic of the Congo: South-Kivu...
GAAGACCCGCTCCAACCAACTCCAGATCCGAATCAGCAATTTATTATTCTACAACCAGGGCAACAACTAACATTTAGTTACACTCTTGATGACTTAGACACAAATTATAATCACACCGCCATTGTCAACACAATTGACGTGAAATTTAGCTACCAAAACGCCATGCTGTCTGGCAGCGACACACTTCAAACTGCAGCTCGAGTTTGTCTCGGAGATTGTGGAGCGGGGTCAGGTTGTTGGCCAACTAACGGAGTAATTACACAATTACCGTTTGGTAGCTATAGTCATGGTCCTCCGAGCACCGAAACTTGGTTCGATGCCTACGACATAGCCTGTGGCAGCGCCTGTTCCTACAAAGCTCTTTATGGCCCAAAGGTGTTCGCTCGATATGATGGAAACCTCTGCTTCAAAGGCTGCAGTGACTCTGGGTACGGTTGTTATTACATATTAGAATTTGAGCTTGAAGGACAAAAATACTATGAAACCTACGCTCACTTCGAGGAGCCAAATCCGCTCATCGCTACTCCCAACACTTGTATGCAGGTGGAAGCTGGCTTCATGATTTCGCTCATGGGCACGCGCGGCAATAGCACTAACACACACTTGCACTTTGGTTTAACAACCTCATACGGTTCCGGTTTCTCTTCAAACCCGGGATATTCCACTCTTACAGAACTTGTTCCACCGGATAATGGAGGAAACCACCCTCCAAAAGAAGACCAAAGTGTCACCACATGCTATGAATAACAACACCAATTTTTCATCCACTAAAATCAAGCAAACGCCGCTTTCACCACGCCATATCAATTTTCCACTCATTGTTATTAGTTTAAGCGTATTAGGCCTCATTATTGCGGGAATATTATCCATTCTCACTCCACCCAAGGAGACCCTCGTCGCTAATGACTTCGCCGTCAACAACTACGACCAAACTCAAAGCACTTTCAAGAAAGTCGATTTTAGTGGCCAAGAAATTGCCGTGCCTAAGCAATTCAATATTTATCAAGCTCAAAATGGCACTGGAATCGCTGAAGAATTGGTCTCTCGTCTCATCGCTGAGCATCAATTACCTGCAGACGATTACAAAGTAGATTACTGGCATAATGATCGTTATGGTCTAGCCAAGAATAATTTTGAAAATTATTTTGTCTTCAGCAGCGCCGTCACCCAAGAAAAAAATTCAGTTCCACTACTAACTCAAGAAGCGATTGACGTGTGTTTAAACTTCTACAATAAATATGAACTACTGCTCGGCCTAGAAGCACAGGGTGAAGACATCTTATACTTAGGTAGCGGTTTCGAGCCAACGGCGGTTGGGCCAGAAGAAGCCATAGTAGCCCACATTCCACTCACCTATCAGCTCGACGGCTACCCGCTTTATTTTCAAAACCACGACGACTATCCTTTTTTCTGCCGTGTTAATAATTATTATGAACTAGAGCGCGTGGTCTTTAGAGATTTTTTTCAAACCTTTCAGACTGTGCGCGAAATGCCAGCCCTTAGTATCGAACAAGCCATTACCAATATCAAAGCCGGTCAAGCCTCCATCATTCGCGCTGAAAGTCGCATTGTCAGCGTCATCGACCTTAATTGGATTGATAAAGCCGACCTTTATTCGGTCAAAGTTGAATATCGCTATGATGATGAGTTAAAGATCGCTTACCCGTTTTATAATTTTAGCGCCAAGCTCACTAACTCAGCCGGCATCAATATCGAGGCAACAATTATCACTCCCGCTGTCGCTAGCGCGATAAAGCAATAAGGTGCAACAAAATAACTAGCCGTCTCGTTTGTGCTAAAATAAATCATCATGCGTCAGCATCCAATCCCACAGGATATCACCAACTACAAGTTTCACCTGATTGGTAACCTTACTCTGAAGCAATTTGCCGAAGTTGCTGTTGCTGCCATCTTGGCCTTTGGTCTTAATTCCACCAACTTAATCGTGATTGTCAAATGGCCGTTAATTTTCATCGTGGTGGTTCTAGGAATTATGGTAGCTTTCGTCCCTCTTGAAGACCGGCCCATGGATCACTGGATCATGACTTTTTTCAAAAATATTTACAAACCGACTAAGTTTTTTTGGAAAAAGAAAGCTCGTATCCCAGATTTTTTCAATTATCGCATCACTAGTCAGAACAGCGAGTATTTCGCTCCCAACGTAGATCTAAACCCCATTAGACGGGCACGTATTACTGAATACCTGCGCAGTATCCCCACGGAAGAAAAGCTGGATGCTCAAGACGAGGCGGAAAGTCTGCGCGTCTATGAAATTTTACAAGGGTTTGATGAAGTCGACGTGCAAAGGCAAGCCAACCAATCCTCTACTCCACAAGTAGCCGAACGACCTCAGTTAAAGACCAGAGTGCGTAAACTCAAAGCCATTAACTAGGCCCAATCGGCGAGCTTTACTTTGCTTCGCTACTTTTGCCAAAGTCAAAAATCTTGTACACTTAATGTAGTCCATGAGCGATCCTGCCATCCACTCTACTACTCAGGAGTTTCTTGACGTTTACGATATCGTCAATGATATGGTATTGCTTAAAGACGGCACCGCTTCGATTATCTTGCGTATAGGCACTATGAACTTCAGTCTTTTAGCCGAGCAAGAACAGGATGCGGTAATCTTCACTTACGGTTCGCTGCTCAACTCCCTCAACTACCCAATTCAGATCAGCATTCAATCTCAAACTAAAGACGCCACCAAATACCTGCGTTTGCTCGACGACCAGATCGAAAAAACCACTTCCGATCGCAAAGCTATTTTAATCAAAAAATATCGCAATTTCGTGGCTCAACTCATCAAAGAGCGCAATGTGCTTGAGAAAAAATTCTACATCATTGTGCCCACCTCACCTTCAGAGATGGGTCTTATGGCTCCATCAAGCGTACTGCCGGGCAAAACTGCTTTCGACATTACCACTGTTGAAAAAAGTATTTTGTTGGAAAAAGCTGCCAATATCCTAGAACCGCGTCATGATCACCTAACTGCCCAATTCAATCGTTTGGGACTATTTGTTAGTAGACTTAACACTCAAGAAATCATTCAAAACTTCTACATCAACTACAACCCTGAGGCCGCCGAAGGACAAGAAATTGCTGGCAGCGATAGCTACACAACTCCCATGGTGCGCGCAAGCTTTGGAAAGTCTATGCTAGGTCAAACCATTCAAGACACTCAGGCTCAAATGCAGCAACAGTCGCTACAACAGACTTCTCCGCCCCAAGAACCAGCACAGCAAACTCAGACTAAAGAAGACCTTCTACAAGAAATTCCTGTAGATGAGCCGCCAATCGAACAAGACCTGATACAAGAAGCGGCGCCTATTCAATCCAGCGCAGCCAATCTAGAAATTACACAGCTAGATCAAGTAGAAGCATTTCCTCCAGAAAGTAATCTAGATGCGCAGTCACAAATCTCTTCTCAAGAACAAGTTTTGTTCTCAGCTCCCAAAGATGACGTGCTTACTGAGCTAAGACAAGAGATTACAACCAATCTCGATACGAGATTCGACAATAATGACGATAAACAGCTCATCACTCCAGTGCAGATAGACCTTACCCTCGACCCGAGTCTACTAAAGGACACTAGTCAACTCAACCAGTCGAGATTTTTAGAGAGCAGTCCGCTCACAGAACAATTTATCAATCACAATATTGAAAATCAGTCAATTCTAAATCAACCCACTCTAGATCAACTAGCTATGGATCAAACAACTTCAAGCCAACTAACGATAGAGTCCACAACTCAAACAGAATCTCCTACTACTCAAGATTTGGCTCAAGACTCAACTTCAAGCTTTTCTCAAGAAACTTCTGTTGCTCCAGTTGATTTTGATTTCAGTGAAGACATCACTCCTCTTAATGACAGCGGAACTCCAGAACCACCCCTTGCCAGCGAAAGTCCCATTCCTGTACCAGCCAATATATTTACAGATAGCGAAGAAGACCTAACAAAAAGCAATTAATTATGTCGCCCGCCCTAAACTTTTTCAACAAAAAACCAGTCATTAGCCCAGAAGAACAGGCCAAGATTAACGTTGAAGAATACACCAAAGAAAAACTCAACGAGTTTTCTCGCGGTCTAGTCACCATTCAAGACATTATTGCTCCTGAAGCGATTGAGGTGGACTTTACTTATCAAAAAATTAACTCCACTTATACTCGCACTCTATTTATTGCAGGTTACCCGAGAGCTGTTCCAGCCAACTGGTTGTCACCTCTCATTAACTATCCTAATCAAGCGAACATCTCCATGTTTGTATTTCCATCAGACACCGGCGATATTCTAGACAATCTCAAACGCAAAATTACCGAGATGGAGGCTGAGATCACCTCAGATATTCGCTCTGGCAAAATTAGCAACATTAACACTGAAATCAAATTGAGCGACGCTCGCTCCATGCGAGAACAATTGGCCGCCGGTTCAGAGCGTTTTTTTCAATTCGGCCTTTACGTCACCGTACGTGCCGACAGCAAAGAAGCACTCGACAAAATTACCAAGAGCATCCAAAGTACTCTTGGAGCACTCATGATTGTCTCCAAAAAATCAGCCCTGCAAATGGACGAGGGTTTTAAGACTACCCTGCCAATGGGAGTTGACCGCCTAATGGTGACGCGCAACATGGACACCACTTCGCTCGCCACCACCTTTCCATTCACTTCTTCAGAATTGACCATGGAGACCGGCATAGTCTACGGCATTAACGAACACAACGATTCTCTGGTCATCTTCGACCGCTTTAAGATGGAAAATGCCAATATGGTGATCTTCGCCAAATCTGGTGCTGGTAAATCCTATACAGTTAAGCTGGAAGTCTTACGTCATCTAATGTTCGACGCTGAGATTATTGTCCTCGATCCAGAACACGAATACGAAGATCTGTGTAAGATGGTTGGCGGCGAATATATTAACTTCACCTTTGGTTCTCAGGCTAAAATCAATCCTTTTGACCTATCTAACGTCTACGAGGAAGGTGAAAATGAGCTTGGACAAAAAATCCTTTCTATTCACGGCTTACTAAAAGTAATGCTGGGTGCCATGACTCCACAGCAAGATGCTTTGTTGGATCGGGCTATTATCTCTGCCTACAAAGCCAAGGGGATCACTCCAGATCCTGCCACGCAAAAAAACACTCCTCCACTTATGGAAGATCTCTACAAATCCTTAATCGGTATGGAGCAGACAGACAGTGACGACATTGCTGCTCGTCTTGAAAAATTCATCACCGGTTCTTTCCGCGGTATTTTTGATCAGGCTTCCAATATCGATATTCATTCCCAATTTACAGTTTTCTCAGTCAAAGAGATGGAAGAGGCTCTACGCCCGATTGCCATGTACGTTATTCTTGATTTTATTTGGACGCGCATTAAAAAGAATTTGAAGAAGCGCATTCTCATTATCGATGAAGCTTGGTATTTTATGATGCATCCAGACAGCGCCGCCTTTGTTTATTCGATGGTCAAAAGAGCTCGTAAATATTACCTCGGCATCACCACCATTACCCAGGATGTGGAAGACTTTTTGCGTAATGACTATGGCAAAGCAATTGTGTCTAACGCTTCAATTCAATTTTTAATGAAGCAATCCACCGCTTCTGTTCCGATCCTCACGCAGACCTTCTATTTATCTGAAGGAGAGCGACAACTACTTATGTCTTCAGATGTTGGTGAGGGCATATTTTTTGCTGGCCAAAATCACGTTGCTTTGCGAGTTATCGCCTCTCCCGAAGAACATCAAGTAATCACTACTAATCCAGAAGAATTAGTGAAGCGCGCTAGCGAGAAAAAAGAAAAAGATAATCCCAGCACCGTGGTAAGACCGAATGGCGTTGGGCGGGAAAGCTTTGAAGGATATCAAAAATCTAGAGAGCTACGCAAACAACGTCTATTAAACAGTCAAACAGAACAGCAAACCCAATCTCCTATACAAAAACCGGCCATAAATTTAAGTCAGGATCCGCTAGACAAAGCTCAGGAGAAAGCCGAAGCTGCTTTAGAGGAATTTAGCGCAAAAGACTCGAGAGTTCAAGACATGTTTAAGGGCCAAAAACCCAAAGCAGGAGTCCTCACCCCAGACAACCATGGTGTCTACAGCATAGACGATTACCAAAAACCCTAAAGACACGTTCGAAATTGCCTATTGTCAATTGTGGAAAAGCTTGTGTATAAGTAAGCTTGAATTCCGCTCGCTATTAGAGTAAAAACTGCCCCAATATCAGTAGGAAAGATGGCACAATGTCGCAACAGACTTATGATTCTCAAACTATCGCTCAAATTTGGCAAATGGCCAAAGTTGACTTAGAGGCCAGCTTAAGCCCCGCTTTTTTCAATACGTGGATCGTCCCTAGTCCCCTAACTGACATCAGAATCGAGAATGATCAAAAAGCCATCGCCTCAATCACCTGTATGACCGCTTTCCATGTCACTAATCTTAAAAACAATCTTTACACTCAAATAAAGGACTCTCTTGAAAAATACATCAACAAACCAATTGATCTAGAATTTGTCGTTGGCGATCCAAGAGCCGGAATAAACGCTCAACCGGCTAAGAAAGAGGCTCATCTATTTGAAGAGAAGCCGCGAGAAGACGTGGTTGGTGTCACCCTAGAGAACACAAATAGCAACAAATTCAAGCATCACGATTACCAAAGCCTAAGATCAAACTTAATGCAAAGTAGTCAATTTGACCAAGAAATCAAATCGCCGCGAGCTGAAGAGCTTTTCTCTCAGAACAATATTCAAAATAACTTGATGGATCGAGTAAAAGTTCGCGCAAGACAAATTGGACTAAGACCAGATTACACTTTCGAGAGCTTTGCTGTTTCCTCAAGTAATGAAATGGCACATGCGGCGGCCACCAATGTAGCAAACAATCCGGGAACTAGCTATAACCCCCTCTTTCTATATGGAGGAGTTGGAGTTGGCAAAACACATCTCATTCATGCAGTAGCTAATCACTTACTAGAAAACAATCCTGAAGCAGAAATCATTTATGCCTCTGGAGAACAGTTCACTAATGAAATTGTTAGAGCTATTAAAAGCCATAACACCCTACAGTTAAAAAACAAATATCGCAAAACAGACCTACTATTACTCGATGACGTTCAGTTTATTGCTGGTAAAACAGCCGTACAAGAAGAGTTTTTTCACACATTTAATGCTCTTACCTCCATCAATTCTCAGGTCATCCTCACTTCTGACCGTCCCCCACAGGAAATAAGTCTCTTAGAAGACCGACTACGCTCTCGTTTTGAGGCTGGACTAATGATTGATATCCAACAACCAACCTTTGAGTTGAGAACTGCTATTCTATTGCTCAAAGCTCAGAACAGCAGATTGAATATTCCGATTGATCTAGCACAAAAAATTGCCGCTTCTGTCGACAGTGCTCGTCGAATTGAAGGAATTATTAAGAAAATAAGAAGCGCTGTTGAATTACAGGGAGCCAGCATTAATCAAGAGCTGGTCGAGAATATCCTCAAGGGAGAACTTCGGCAAAACCATCAAAAGACCATTAAAGTAAAGCCTCCAGAGATTATTAAAACTGTAGCCAACCATTATCGAGTTAAGCAGAGCGCTCTTCGAGGTAAGAAGCGCAGCAAAGAACTAGTGAGAGCTAGACATGTTACGATGTACTTTCTACGTAATGAGCTAAGAATTTCGCTGGAAGAAATTGGGCAGTGGTTCTCAGGAAGAGACCATACTAGCGTGATTCACGCTGTAAAGAAGATAGAGCAGGAATTACTTATCGATAACGAGCTACAACAAGATGTATCAGCAATCAAAATGTCGTTAATGGCAATCTCTAATTAGCAACAGGTCTCCTACAAGATAAACCAATTGCTTTATCTTGTAGGAGACCTGTTATCCGCAGTTTTTCACAATTGTGAATAAGTTAGTGCAAAAAGTCTGAATAGAATGTGGGTTTAACATGAATAAAAAATAACAAAGTGTAAAACTTTCGTTTTTATACAAAGTTATTCTTAGTAACGCACAAAGTAAGCCACAGGAATTAGATAGTATTTCAACGTGGTTTTACCAGACTTAATGACATCGCTTATACACTTATCAACATGCCCTACTACAACTACTACTAAGAATATATAATTAAATAAAGGATAAAATGCATTTAGAAGTTTTACAAGAGAATTTAAAAAAGAACCTTAGTTTCCTACAAAAGGTAACTCCAACCAAACCTCAGATGACTGTTCTATCTTCTTTGTTAATGAAACTTAGTGGAAGTGAATTATGTATTTCGGCAACAGACTTGTACTTAGGCATTAAAACTAAACTGGTGGTTAAAGGCGAAGCAGATGGGGAATTATTAATTGAGGGAGAAACTTTTAGAAGCTTTATCAACTCGCTGGATAAAGGAACCCTAGAGTTGACTCAAAAAGATGATTCTCTATTAATCTCTCAAGGTAAAACAAAAGGAACTTTCTCGGTACAAAAAAGCGAAGAATTTCCAGAATTTCCAGAAGTATTAGGAAGTGAATTTACTTTAAATGCTGAAGATCTGGATAAAATTCAAACGTTGGTTGCTTTTGCTGCGGGTATAGATCAGACGAGACCTGTGTTGACAGCGGTTTTAATGAGCTTTAAAAAGCAGGGGCTTGAAGTCGTCGCAACAGATGGTTTTCGCTTGAGTAAACTAACTTTTCCGTCGATTATTTCAGATCAGGAAAGTCAGATTTTAGTTCCTGCCAAGGCTTTAGGCGAGCTAAGTCGTATAGCCAAGCAGTTGGAGGCTAAAAAAATCACCATGAAGGTTGCCACTGAACTAAAACAGATTTTATTTGAAATTGACTCTGTACAAATGTATGTACGTCTAATCGATGGAGACTATCCTCCTTATGAGAAAATTATACCCCCGGACTTTCTGTTACGGGTGGAGTTTGACGCTCAAGATTTTCTCACTCAACTAAAGCGTGCCGCTGTTTTTGCCAAAGGAGTGTCTAACGTGGTGAGTATGGAAATTGAAGCCGATGAAATGATTATCAAATCTAGTTCTCCCGCCTCTGGTGACTATGTTGGCTCGATTGATATTAATAACGAGGGGAAGAACTCTGGAGTTATTGCTTTTAACGTCGCTTACTTAATTGACTTCATTAATGCAGTTAAACCAGAATTTCTTGTATTTAGAATGAATGAGAGCTTGAAGCCAGCGATGTTTATTGATAAATCCAAGAGCGATTTCTTTTATATAGCTATGCCTTTTAGACTTAATACATGATATAATCCTCGTTTATGAAAAGAACATGGAATCCTAAAAAGAAGAAACGTATGAGAATACATGGTTTCTTGAAACGTATGTCGACCATGATGGGTCAAATCGTTATCAAGAGACGTCGTGCAAAAAAACGTCAGCGCTTGGCAGTTGCCAAACACTGGTAGACTACAGATGTTTAAGAAGCAAAATCGTTTAAATTTAAGTCACACTGAGAACTCGCTTATTTTTGCAAAAAATCAAGCGAGTTTTTTTACCTCTAGATTTTTTATTGCTTATACAAGGCCAAATCAATCTTTCTTGAAAGCAGCTTGTATAGCACCAAAGACAGCTGTTCCGTTAGCCTCCTCCAGAAACTTTTTTAAGAGAAAAATGTATATTTTTTTTGAAGACTATATATTAAATAAGGGGCTTAAGGAGAGCAGTTTAACTCTAAATAATGACATGGTTATTGTTCTTAAAAGGCAATTTTCTGAAAGCATCGATGAGCTAAGAAAAGACTTTTACGTTCTATTGGATAAAACAGGATGCTTTATAAAATAATTAAAGAATTCAAACATCAAATGTTTTTCAGCCTTTTTGGTTTTTCTTTCGCCTGTCATCAACGCCCCAGCTGCAGTCAATATACTGTCTCACAAATGAAAAAAAATGGTACAATCATCGGGTTAACTCAAGGTCTGTGGCGAATTCTACACTGCAGACATTAAAGAAATGTACATATGAGCTTATTCGTCAACTTTTTTTCATCTATTCTTGCCCTTATATACTCTAGCGTAGGAAATCTTGGTTTGAGCATTGTTATTTTTACAATTTTGATTAGATTGGTTTTACTTCCTCTCACCATTCCAAGCATTAAGTCTAGTAAAAAAATCCAAGAGTTGCAGCCAGAAATCAAAAAGCTTAAGGAAAAATTTGGCAAAGATAAACAAGGGATGGCTTTAGCTCAAGCTCAACTTTATAAATCTTATAACATCAATCCTTTAGCAGGATGTCTCCCCCAATTATTGCAGCTATTTATTTTAATTGTCCTTTACCAGGCGATCATGAATTTATTTAGTCATCCAGAGTTAAACTACAACCTTAGCTTCTTATGGGCAACTCTTAGCGAGCGCGACGCCACTTATGTAATGCCTGTTCTGGCTGGTTTAACCCAATTTTTATTGTCGATTATGATCATCCCTGCTACTCAGAC
>Ga0172368_10008532_pt1 | contig 10420 bp, 8 predicted proteins | sample Lak11m_FD_114540 | JGI IMG/M metagenome (GOLD analysis project Ga0172368, IMG submission 114540) | Freshwater microbial communities from Kabuno Bay, South-Kivu, Congo - kab_022012_11m | ecosystem: Environmental > Aquatic > Freshwater > Lake | place: Democratic Republic of the Congo: South-Kivu...
CATCACCTATCCGGACCGGGTGGTTTTTATCGCTACTGGCGCCAACGTCGATGTAACATTTTTCCAGCGGTTGTGATTCGGTTGCTTTTTCTATCGGCTCGCTGCCAATCACACCAGGTGTACCGTTGAAGAAGCGAACACGCCCTCCAGGCAGGTTGCGCGGATATACACCGCCGATCGCTGTGAAACGCACGAACCCGTTCACATCTATATGCGTGGCAATTACCCCGATTTCATCCATGTGGGCCGCGATCATGATCCTGCGGGCGTTTTTACTCTTGGCCGCAGGTCCTTTGCGCACGATCAGGTTACCGAGTGCGTCTACACGGATTTCATCAGCCAATGGTTGTACTTCTGCCCGGATGACATCGCGAATTGCGGATTCATATCCGGATGGGCTGAAGGTATCTGTTAATTTCTGAATGAGTTGTTTCATATTGTTATCCTTATTTACGGGTTTTCCAGGTTACACAGCCTGTACCGGCAGGTTGACAAATTCACCAGCGCTGTAAGATTTAACCTCTGATCTTGTAATCAAGTACACTTTTTGGCGGCCCATCACTTGCCAGGTTGCGCCCAATCTGCCCACCAGGGCAGTTTCCTCATCCAGACCAAGTGCGTATTCGCCAGCCGGGATGAGCGGTTGCAGGAGGGGGATGGTGATCCCGCGCCAGGCAACCATGCGGTCGAAATGCGGAAAAATATGAGCTTTCTCCAGCAAAGCAAAGGCCTTTTTCTGGCGCAGGCTGAAACCACGCAAATCAGGCAGAAACTCACCGATGAACATCGCACCGGCCGAACAGCCAGCAAATGCTGCGCCGCGTTCTCCTGCTGCCCGCACGGCCTCCCAGGCCTTGGTGCCCTGCATGGTCTCAAAAAGGTAGCCAGGGTTGCCACCTGAGAAGTAGATCAAGTCAGCCTGAACGATCAGGGCGGTGTGGAGTGGGTCATCTGCTTCGGCCCGGTTGGTGATATGCAAAGCTGTGACTTCAGCACCGAGTGAGTGGAAATGATCCTCACCCATACGCATCCATTTACTAACAGATGCCTCACCTTCCTGGCCGGCAGCGGTGGGGAAACAAACCACGCGCGGGGCACGGTCATCGCGGACCGTTTGTGTCAACAGGTAATGGTCTATATCATTCATCACCGGTAAATATTCACCGGAACCCAACATGGCAATTAATCCATTCATTTGATCACTTCTTCTACATTACCAATAAGTTTTTTCAAACCTGCACAACTCTCAAGAACGTTCCTTGTCCAGCAGGGAAGGCGTGATATTTATTAGGGCTGTATAGACAAGTATCAGCGTATTCTTCCAATCTTCAACCCGCGATAACAGAATGGCTGTATGAGTGTAACGATGCGGCACCGACACACTGATGGCTGGAATACCAGACAGCGAACGGTGGATCGCGCCGGCGTCCGTTCCGCCTCCACCAGGCTGGCGAAACTGGTACGGAATCCTGGCATCTTCGGCAGTGCGGGTCAGGAAACGGATCAAGCGCGGGTCATTCAACGTGCCGGCATCCAAGGTATAAATGGCCGGACCGTGACCCAGCTTCGTATTGTAGAAAGTGTTTTCTGTGCCATCATGCACCGGCAGATCGTTGGCAGGTGTGGCGTCTATCGCAATAGCCATATCCGGCTTGAAGTGATGCGCCGCCACCCTGGCACCGCGCAGACCAATCTCCTCCTGCACCGAGAATGAAAGACAAAGGTCAAGGTTATCGGGGGCATGCTTGAGCAGCTCGATCAGGGTTACCACCCCGATGCGATTATCGATGGCCTTGGCGAAGATTGACCCGCCGATACGTCGGAATTTGGTGGCATACCCGGCACGATCGCCAACCTTCACTTTGCCCGCACCGTCCGGACCGACATCAATGCGCAGGGCATCCAGGGGGATCTTGCGCCCGCGTTCATCAGCAGTGGTCAGGTGGATCGGGCGAGCCCCGATGACACCGGGGACCTTGTTTTTTCCGATCAAAACTTGTTTGCCTGGGAGGGAGCGAATATCGATCCCGCCAACGGTTTCGAAGCGGAACAGCCCTTCGCCATCATCATTGACCAGCATGAAACCGATCTCGTCCATATGGCAATCCAGCATAACGCGCACGCGCCGTTTACCTTTTCCCGCTTTGGTAACCAATACACTGCCAAGCGCATCGACCTTGATGGTGTCCGCGTAAGGTTTTACTTCATCGAGCACGATCTTGCGCACTTCGCCTTCGTCGCCAGAGACTGCGATGGCATTGCAAAGCTTTTCCAGCAGATCAAATTGAGGGGTATTTATCGAAGGAGTATTGTCAACCATTTTATTCATCCCAGGTGAGTTTTTCGAGGAAATCCACGTCGAGTGCAGAAATGAACTCAGCCAGGATCCTGCCCGCGCGCTGAATATCCTTCAGCGAAACAACTTCGACCGGTGTATGCATATAGCGCAATGGTATGCCCACTACCATAGTGGGAATACCCTCAGCGGTCACCTGCATGGCGTACGTATCCGTGCCGCTGTGACGTGGAACCATTTCCACCGAATAAGGAATTTCGAGTTGATCAGCCAATTCCTTCATCTTCTTGAATAAATACGGGTGCATGTTCGGGCCCATGGCAAGTGTGGGTCCCTTGCCGAGCGGGAAGGTACCCCAATCAGTTGCTCCCGGCCCTTTGGCAAAGGTCACATCAACGGCAATTGCCAGGTCTGGGCGCAGATCAAAAGCCGAGGTATACGCGCCCCCGAAAACGGTTTCCTCCTGGACAGTGGCAACAGCCCATACATCCCAAACGTGCGATTTGCGTTTCAATTCTTCCAACGCAATAGTCAATGCGGCAACTGATGCGCGGTTGTCAAGCGTATGCCCGGAAAGAGCATCTCCGCCTAGTTCAAACGGTTCGGTTGCGAATGAAACCAGATCGCCAATGCGCACTCTATTGGCAACCTCATCTTCCTCCAGGCCGGTATCGATCAACAGATCCATGAGGCCCACCGGGGCATCCCCCTCACTGGCAGGCAGGGCGCGAACATGAGGTTGGGCAACAACACCAAACAGCTCATCATTTTCCTCGCGACCTGTGGCATGCACAATGACCGGAGATCCTGGCAGGATGCGTGGGTCAATACCTCCCACCTGGGTAAAATGAATGAAACCATCCACAACACGGGTCACAATCAGACCGATGGCGTCCATATGGGTTGCAATCATAATGGAGGGTCGTTTACCTGACGCCATAACAGCTGCGGTGCCTTTTTTCAAGCCGTGCAGTGATCCAATCCGTCCAATGGTTAACTCATCCACAAGCGGACGCCATTTTTCCTCAATGATTCTGGCAACAGGTGATTCATAACCGGAAAGACCGGATACAGACAACATGGATTTTAAAAATGGGGTTATTTCTGGCATGGATGTACACTCTTTTGGAAAAAAAGTTGGATGGTACGCCTGACTGCTAGGGACCGGCTGGCGTAGTGCCCGGTGTAACTGTAGGCGTGTCTGTTGGAGTACCTGTGCTTGTTGGCGGCAATGGCGTCAGCGTTGGCGGGACAGGAGAGGATGTAAAGGTGGCTGTGGGTGGGATAGGTGTTGGGCTGTGCGTATTTGTAGGGGAAGGCGGAACAGGTAAAAATGCAGTGGCAGACGGCAAAAGAGTAAGTGTCGCCGTGGGTGTGATCGTAGGGGTCGGTGTAAACGTCAAGGTGGCTGTCAGCAAACCAGGGGTGGGAGAAGGCCCGCCCGTTGTTGTAGGGGTAACCAGCGCGGTAAGTGTGAACGTGGCGGTGATGGTCGGGGTGGGCGTGGCTGTTGGCTTTTCAGGGGTTACCGCCCATGCCAGCCATCCAATACAATAACACGGGATAGTCGCCAGGATTATGGCGATGAGAGTGGAGCGGCGGCGGCTGGTGGCGGCGTCATTGTTAAACACACAGATATGATAACATCAGTCTACAAGCCGGGCAAGTCGAATTCCATGCGCATACTATTCGTGGGTTAAAATAACATCATGATCCCTCTTAAACTTAAGCTTTCTGGGTTTTTATCCTACCGCGATCCAGTCGAGGTCGATTTCACCACATTCGAATTGGCCTGCATCTCCGGTCATAATGGCGCCGGTAAATCATCTCTGTTGGATGCCATCACCTGGGTTTTGTTCGGTCAGGCCCGAAAACGTGATGAAACCCTGATCAACAACGCCAGTGACACGGCCGAGGTGGTTTTTACCTTCCATTATGAGGAGAATGATTTCCTGATCCGGCGCATCCTTATGCGCGGAAAAAGCTCCATTCTCGAGTTTCAGGTGCGCGATGGCGAAAAGTGGCGTGTACTGACGGAAGCCACTTCCCGGGCCACCCAGGCACGCATCGAAACCATTTTGAGGCTGGATTACGACACCTTTGTCAATGCCTCCTTCTTTTTACAGGGCAAAGCTGATCAATTCACACAGCAAAAAGCCAGCGAGCGCAAACACATCCTCAGTAACATACTTGGGTTGGAGTTGTGGGAAACCTACCGGGAAAGAACTGCCGAGCAGCGCAAAGGGCTTGAACGCGAAATTGATACGATTGAAGGACGCATGACGGAAATAAACCTGGAATTGGGCGAGGAAACCTCGCGCCAGGCAAGGTTAAAAGAACTTGAAAGCGAACTGACCCACCTGCGGGAAACGCGCAAAACCCAGGAAATGGTGATGACCACCATAAAACAGGCCATCGACGGGCTTAAACGCCAGGCTGAACTGGTGGAAAAACTGGATTCGCAGATAACCCAGGAAAAAAATTAGCTGAACAGGCTGCTTGCTCGTCAAGCTGAGCGGGAAAGCGAACATGCGCGGTATGCAGGTGTTGTTTCAGATTCGAAAACCGTGGAACGGGCTTATCAGGACTGGCAGGTTGCGCGGGCTGATCTGGAAAAATGGAACCTGCTGGCCGAAAAATTCCGCGACCAGGAAAAAGTCCGTCAGGAACCCCTTGCCAGGATAGGGGAAGAACAGGCCCGTCTGGAACAGGAACGAGACGGACTGCTCCACCAGCAAACAATCGTAAATGAAGGCCAGATCCAGCTTGCGCAGCTCGAAAACGAACTGGTCATGGTTCAAAGCTCATTGTCAAGGGTGGAAACCCAGCTAAAGGCGCGCGGGGAGTTGGAAAAATCCAAGGTCATCATCGCCCGGTTCCGCGACCAGGCCAGGTTGCGACAGGCGCCGCTTGCGGAGATTAATTCGGAAAAAGCAAGGCTTGAGCAGGAACTGAAAACACTCGAAAAACAGCGTGAACTGGCAGAAACACAGCAATCCGCATTAAAGAAACTGCAAATTGACCTGGGCGAGGTTCAATCTTCGTTAATCCAGGCTGAAACCCAACTGAACTTACGAAAATCGCTCGAACAGGATTTGAAGAACAAAAAAGAACTCCAGTTCATACTGAATAACAGCAATGATCGACTTAAATTGGAAATGGAATCGCTCAATGAACGCATCAAAAAGCTGGAAGTGACCGAAGGCGCGCTTTGCCCGCTGTGCGGGCAGCCATTAAGCCCGGTAGAACGCCAGAAATTGATCGACAGCTTGAGGTTTGAAGGTAGAGAGAAGGGCGATGAATTTCGCAAGAATAAAAGCGAACTCGAAGCCCTGTTAAGGGAAATCGTCGCAGTCGACAAAGAAATATTAACCTATGGACGTGTTGAAAAGGATCATCTGTTCCATGTCACCAACATCACAAAAATCGGCGAACGTATTGAAGCCAACCAACTGGCTGTAAAGGAATGGGAGTTGGCTGGCGCACCACGCCTGGCCGAGGTAAAGAAATTACTCGACACCGAAAGTTACAGCCCACAGGCTCATCAACACCTACTTCGCATCGAGCGTGAATTACAGGCAATCGGAAAGGCTCTTGGTTTAAAGGTCTCAAGCAAAAACTCGATCTTTGACATCATCGAAGAGAAAGTGGTTGAAATCGAGAATGAATTAACCAAATTTAAAGACCTTGATGAAGAACGTATGCAATACAACACACACGCCACGCAATTAACAGAACAGGCCAACACGCTGCGCAATGCATATGAAGATTGGAACACAAGGGGCAAAACCCGGCTGGAAGGGATTGTTGAGATGCTTCTTTCCTCCAATTTCGCCTTGCCTGAGCGCAAGAAACTGGCACTGATTGATACAGAGCTTAAAAAGCTTGGATATGACGCACAGGCCCATGACGCTGTTCGAATGGCAGAACAAGCCGGTCGCTCATCAGAAAACGACCTGCGCGAATTGGAAGCGGCCCGGGCAGCCCTGTTCCCATTGAGGCGGGAAATGGAAGACTTGAAGAATCAAGTGGATGGCATGCGTTTGCGGCTGGAGACTTCACTTTCGGATCTGACCAACTCGCAGAACACATTAGAGGCGTTAAAAGCCAGTACACCCGACCTGCGCCAGGCCGAGACCGCGCTGTTTGACGCACAGGAACGTGAGAATATTCTTACGCGCGAAGTGGGGGCCGCGCAACAAAAAGTGAAGGTACTACAGGATTTGAGACTGCGAAAGGCGAATTTTGAAAAACAGCGGGAAGACATTGCCAGGCAGATAAAGGATCTTAAGACCCTGGAACGTGCTTTTGGCAAGGATGGTGTGCCTGCCCTGTTGATCGAACAGGCCCTACCGCAGATCGAGGATAAAGCCAATGAACTTCTCGACCGGTTGACGAACGGCAGCATGAGTGTTCGCTTTGTTACCCAGGCCGAATTTAAGGATAAAAAACGCGATGATTTGAAGGAAACGCTTGATATTCGCATCAACGACGGGGTCGGGACACGTGATTACGAGATGTTTTCGGGCGGTGAAGCTTTCAGGGTTAATTTTGCCATCCGCCTGGCGCTTTCCGAAGTGCTTGCGCGCCGCACCGGCGCGCGACTACAGACGTTGGTGATCGATGAGGGCTTCGGCTCGCAGGATACGGAGGGTCGCCAGCGCCTGGTGGAAGCCATTAACCAGGTCAAGAGCGATTTTGCAAAAATATTGATCATCACCCATCTGGATGAATTAAAAGATGCTTTTCCGAACCGGATCGAAGTGGAAAAGACCCCAGGCGGCTCTTCAGTGCGAGTGATGTAATATGAACCCGTGGTTTCTTATTTCCACCATACTGTTTATTATCGCTTTGATCATCATCCGTTGGCTCCATAACCAGGCCTGGCTGGAAATCACCACTCCCCCGGTCGATCCTCCGGCTGGCGGGCCAACCGTCTCCATCCTTGTCCCGGCCCGGAATGAAGAAAAAAATATCCGCCGCTGCGTGGATGCACTGCTGGCTCAGGATTACCCGGCTTTCGAGGTTCTGGTGCTTGATGACCGCTCAAGCGACTCAACAGCCGGCATCCTGGCTGAAATCTCTGCCCGCGAGCCACGCCTGCTGGTTATAAATGGTCGCGAACTCCCGGAAGGATGGGCTGGAAAACCTCACGCCCTTTACCAGGCTGCCGAAGCCGCCAGTGGAGACTGGTTATTGTTTATCGACGCAGACACTTTTCTGACACCCAATGCACTCTCAGCCTCGCTGGCAAGCGCACGCGCACACGGCGCAGACTTATATACCGTGATGACAGAACAGATCCTTGGATCATTCTGGGAAAAGACAGTCATGCCACTGGTGATGACAGCCCTCTCGGTCGGATTCTCTCCATCCAGGGTCAATGACCCGTCGACACGCGATGCCATCGCCAATGGTCAGTACATCCTGATCAAGCGAAGCATTTACGATGCCATTGGGGGTCATAAAAAACTGCATAACCTGATCGTCGAGGATAAGGCCATCTCTGAACAGGTCAAGTGGAACGGTTACCGGTTGATCGTAGCCGATGGGCGCGGAGTTGCCAGGACACGCATGTACACCTCATTGGCCGAATTATGGGAAGGCTGGACCAAGAACATTTACCTGGGCCTGGCAGACCGCCCAACCCTTCTCTTACTTGGTGTTTTCGGCGCATTCCTCGCAACGATGGCAGCTGTATTCATGCCGGTCTGGCCACTATTGGGCCTGGGCTGGTATTCGCTAGGGGGAGGGTGGATGGCGGTGGCGGTCGTGGCCGAAGCGCTGGTGGTATGGATCAGTATCCTGTATTACCGCGCCAATGTGGCCAGGCTGATGGGAATTTCAGGCTGGTATGCACTCACAACACCATTGGGGGCAGGGATTTTCGCCGCCATGATGTTCTCTTCTGCCTGGAAAGTATTATCCGGGCAGGGCGTCACCTGGAAAGGGCGCACATATGACCCAAAGGTGATCCGTTAAACCATCCTCACCAAAAGGCGAGGATGGTTTTTTTAACCTTGTGTATACAGCCAATACTGGCCAAGGGCCAGTTTAGAAAACAAATCCGGATCTGATGCTCTTTTTGTGACTTTCGTCACAAGCAATACAAGACAGAGTGGGGTATATTAAAATCAGATTAATTCTTTCCTAAAAACTCATCCTCAAAGGATGCACCATGAACAAATTCCTCGCAATTGGCATGTTTGCCTTGGTGGTGGCGCTTGGTACATTTGTGCTTGTGGCAGAACCGTTTTCATATATGGGCACGGACGCAGCCACCTGCAACAACTGCCATGTCATGGATGCGGTCTATGAAAACTGGTATCACGCCCCGCATGAAAAAGTAACAGAATGCGTGGATTGCCACCTGCCACATGACAATTTGATCAATTACTGGGTGGAAAAAAGCAAAACCGGTATGCACGATGTTTTTTATTTCAGCTCCGGACTGACGCCCGCCTTGATCCGCGCCAAGCCGGAAACCCAGGGCATCATCCAGGAAAATTGCATCCGCTGTCATAACGACACTGTTGAAAACATTATCATGGGCGCCCAACCATTTGAACGTCATTGTTGGGATTGTCACCGATCTGTAGCACACGGCCAGCGCGGCATCTCGCTTGACTCGTACCAGGACTCCGTTGTCTATCCTGTAAAATAGAGGAGAACCAGCATGAAAAAATATACCAATCTCATCCTTGTGGGCATCATCGTTATCCTGGCTGTCGTGCTCACCGGAACACTCGTCTTCCTTCGTAACCAGCCCCCGCAATCGCGCGCCACGCAACCGCTGGTGGAGATCAAGGCCATGGAACCGGATTCAGCCAGGTGGGGGATCAACTTTCCCAACCAGTATGATGGCTTGCTAAAAACCAAAACGAATAATGTCGCCACCACCTATGGCGGTTCATCAAAATTCTCGCACCTTACCGAGGACCCGCGCCAGGTTCTGCTGTTTGCCGGCTATCCGTTCAGCAAGGAATATAACGATGACCGTGGGCATGCCAACGCGCTGATCGACGTGCAATCCATAAAACGCCTGAACCTCACCCCGGGTTCTCCCACGGAAACCCACGCCACGTGCTATTCGTGTAAATCGTCCAATAACCCTGCACTGTGGGCGGAAATGGGTATGGAAAAGTTCGATGCCACCATGTTCAGCGAAATGACCGCCTCGGGCAAGCTCACCCAATCGATTGGCTGCGCCAACTGCCACGAAGCCGGAACGATGCGCCTGATCGTTACCAATCCCGCCCTTGAAAATGCCCTCAAGGCGCAGGGCAAGGATTGGAAAACCTTCTCACGCCAGGAAATGCGCTCGCTGGTGTGCGCAAACTGCCATGTGGAGGATTATTTCGTTGGCAAGGAAAAATTACTGACCTTCCCATGGGCCAAGGGCACCAACATCGAACAGATTTGGGAGTATTACCAGACCACGCTTTATGATGGCAAAACCTTCTCCGATTGGACCTACCCTGGCTCCAATACTCCCATGCTCAAGGCCCAACATCCCGAATATGAAATGTTCACGGCTGGAAGCACACATTTCAAGGCCGGTGTCTCCTGTGCAGACTGCCACATGCCTTATGTGCGCGAAGGTGCGGCTAAATTCTCGTCGCACGATGTGCATTCCCCACTGCTCAATGCGGAAGCGGCTTGTGGTCAATGCCACACCGATGTGAAATACGTCACGGGACGTGTAAATGAAATTCAAGACCAGGTTTACAAGACCAAGCTCGCCACCGAAAATGCCATCATCGATGCCATCACCGCTATCAAGGCAGCCACAGCTATAACCTCGAGCGATGCGGCCTTGCTCGATGAAGCCCGTCAGATGCACCGAAAATCACAATTTTTATGGGATTTCGTCTCAGCAGAAAACAGCATGGGTTTTCACAATCCGGAATATATTCTCAAAATCCTGGCTGAATCAACCGACCTGGCCCGCCAGTCGCAAATGAAGGCCGCCCAGGCTGCCGGGGACCCCACCCTTCTGGTCACCGGCATTTATGAGGCGATGGATCCAAAACCAGAACCAGCAAAATGATCTTGTTATTCAACAACATCCCCCGCTTTCTGATTGAAAGCGGGGGACTTTTATTTTAGTTCCAGGGTTGAGCC
>Ga0172368_10008533_pt1 | contig 10419 bp, 4 predicted proteins | sample Lak11m_FD_114540 | JGI IMG/M metagenome (GOLD analysis project Ga0172368, IMG submission 114540) | Freshwater microbial communities from Kabuno Bay, South-Kivu, Congo - kab_022012_11m | ecosystem: Environmental > Aquatic > Freshwater > Lake | place: Democratic Republic of the Congo: South-Kivu...
CAAGAGCATGAGGGCCAAGGCGGGGGCCTCCGGTTTCGCGACGGCGATCAAGATCGTCGTGCCTGCCCATGATATGGATGGGAAACCCGTTCAGGTTGGCTGCTTCATGGCTTATGGCATAGCTTTTCTGTGTATCGGGGTGGATGAAGGCCTGGGCTTTCTCAACATCATAACCGAGAATACGCAGGAGCGGAATCATCCATGAGTTGCGCGTTTCGCTGGTGCCGGTATCTCCTTCCCGAAGCCTATCGATCCTGAGAGAGAACGCGTTGTAATGGGCTTTGGCCGCACTCCAGGCAACACCGATTTCGTCACGGACCGAGGCTTTCCGATCAAGGCTGAAGTCCGCCGGATTCTGGAACTTTTCTTCGTCGTTCCGGATCTTGTCGATAATCTCGGAAGAGAGGATGTTTCCCTGTATGGTGATGCTGCTGAAATTCATCGTTTATGATTTGTCTCGCATGATGGTACTGCCGTTTCAGAACAGCGATTCGGGTACCGGGTTCAGGATATAGACCCCCATGATGTCCGGAGGCAAAACCGGATGAACCGCTTCGTAACGCCTGCCGCCAACAAGCTCCTTGAAGCGTCCGTGCGCCTCCACGAGGTTTTCCGCCCTTTTTTCCGCTTCATCCATGAAATGAGGGGTCATCGACCTGAACAGCGACCTCTCGCTTTCGAACACCTCCTGCTGCATCTGCAGGGATAATCCTGACGTGGAAACGGCTTCATGTAACAGGTCTTTTGCCTCATCGCCGGAGAGGATTTTCGCTTCGACGCCACTTCCCCGGTATCCCCAGAGGCACATCTCTTCGGAAATCACCTCCTGTTTTCCGCTTACCTCCCTGATGACATTACGCACCCTGAACTGGATCAGGGTTGTCTTCAGCCCGACTTTTGCGGTACGAATGACCGACGCCCTTGCAATCCTCTTGTACGGCGGGCGTGGTTCGAAGGCAAGAGAGAGCAGAAACTGGCAAAGCTGTTCGACAAAGAGATGGTTTCTGCCGATATATCGGTAACCGGCAGGTGTTGGTGATTCGAAACTCACCCTGACCGGTTTCGAACCTGTAGAGGAGAAATGGTTTTTCAGATGTTCCGGGAGGTTCAGCAGGTTCAGGAGATAGCCCGAGCCATTCTTGCTGACCGATCCGCCAAGATGCGCCACTGCAGCAAGCACCAGAGATTCGACGGTACCGGGATCGCCTATGGCTTCGTCGATTTCGTCGAGGCTCTGGTTTACAAGCTCAGGGTCTATACTTTCATGCGCAAAAATGCTGCGAAGGTTTTCGGCTTTTTTTCTCGCGTCTTCAAGCTCGTGCGTAAAGAGATCTTCGGCAAACAGGCTCATCTGGCGTCCGTCTTTTGCCTTTGTCTGAGTTTCAAGCAGTACATCCTTGATGACGGCATCCATGATCGATGTTTTATCGTCGCCAAGAGTGATGCTTACTCCGGTTGCTTTCTGGATTTCCCTGACCTTGCGAATCAGGATCTTCAAAACGATCCGGTCGATCGGGTTGTCTTCGCCCCAAAGCAGCAGTGTTTTCACGATTTCCGCCTCCTGGCCGAAACGGTCTACACGACCTTCCCGCTGCTCGATTCGATTAGGGTTCCATGGCAGGTCGTAATGCAGCACGGCCGTAAACAAATGCTGCAGGTTTATTCCTTCACTGAGGCAATCGGTGGCAACAAGAACCCGCTGACGGCTTCCCTCCATCAGCTCTATTTTTTCGCGGCGCTGCTCGTCGGCAAGCTCGGAGGTGATGATTTGCACGTCTACCTTATCGGAAAGCGATTCCCTGAGCAGAGCACCGATATAGTTGGCCGTCGCGATATATCGGCAGAACACGATGGGATTGAACCCTTCGTCAAGCCACTTGCGGATAACGGTTACTGCCTGTTTCGCTTTCCAGTCATGCCCGATTCCCGACAATTGCGCGGCCTGTTCAGAGAGAACCGATAACCGGCGTATTTCGGAAGCGCTGAGTTCGGCATTGTCGATCAGTTCGGCATTGCCCGTATCGTTTTCATCGCTGAGGGTCTCGATAAGCGGGTTTTGTGAGTCGCTCTGCGCCAACGCTTCGCGATCATCCTGATCGAGCATTCTTTGCTGACGGTTCCGGAGCATCTCCATTGCTGCGGCGGGACTCGACATGACGCCCCGTAGAAGCGCGAGGGCTGCCCAGTAACGGATTTTCAACGAACCGCGTTTGGCGCCATCCTTGCTGATGCCACGCGCGAACTCAAGAATATCCTGATAGAAATGCGCGTAGTTTTCCGAAAGATGGTAGGCAAGTTCCTTTGGATCGCGTTCCGGAAAAGGAGTCGTTTCGGATGCGGAATTCCTCAGCCACCGTTTGATATTCTCCCGCTTGCGCTGGATGAAATGGCGGGCTATCCTGCGGCGTTTGGCCTGATCTATCTGGTCGAGAGCATACGTTTTGAACTCTCCGTTCAAGAGCCCGAGCAGGGACTGAAACTCTTCATCCTTGCCGCTATGAGGTGTTGCAGTGAGAAGAACCAGATGCTGTGATTCTTTTCTTGCGATTTCATGCAGCAACCGGTAACGTTGCTGCTGGGCATTTGAGGTGGCACCGGCCGGTTTCGCACAGGTATGCACTTCGTCAACGATAACAAGCCCAGGGCAATCGTTGAGAAATATTCCCATCCGGCTGTCTGACTTGATGTAGTCGATCGAGATCACCTGATATGGAATGTGATGAAAAACGGAGCGGTCATCGGGCAACCGCCTGTCGAGGCTTGCCGCTGTACTGGTTCGGATAATTTCCGCCTGGATATCGAGCTTGTCTTTGAGTTCCTGCTGCCACTGCTCGCAGAGATGCGGAAGGCAGATGACCGCAAAATTCCTGATATCACCGCGTTCGAGCATCTCCCGAAGAATCATGAGCGCTTCGATGGTTTTGCCGATACCGACGTCATCGGCGATCATGAGCCTTACAGTCTCCTGCTTCAATGCCATCACGAGCGGCACGATCTGGTATGAGCGCGGCCTGAATCCAAGCTTGCCTATGCAACGGAAGGGGCCGCTGGCATTGCGAAACAGAAGACGGGTTGCATCGTACAGCATTCTTGCGGACTGGAAATCGTCAAGGTCGTCCCTGTCCGGTTCGGGAAAAGATGCGTCTGAAATGGCGTCGCCCGGCATTTCGAGAGGCAGGAAAACGCCGGTGATCTCGTCGTCCGAACCTCCGATGGGCTTAAGCATCAGGAGTTCCGGATCGGATGAGGGCAAGACGATCCATTCACGGTCTCGAAATGTTACCAGCTTGCCGGGCTTGTAATCGATTAGCGTCATATCACCGTACTTTTCTGAAAATGTCCTTGCGGCGCTCTACAAGCGAGGCAAGCGATTCTGTGTAATGCCATTCAATCACGTCATACCCTGAGTTTCTGCAGGCCTGGCGTTTTCGCAAATCTTCTTCCTTTACCGTTTGCCTGTCGTGTACAGCTCCGTCACAGAACACCAGAGTGAAACTGTTGCCTTTTTTGTAGACAAAATCGGCATTGACATAATATCCCGGCACGTTGAACTGGGCTTTGTCGGGTAAAAGGATGCCGTTGAGGTAGAGATACTCAATAAGGGGTTTTTCCGTAGCTGAATTGAGATCATAATTATCCATGAGATAGCGGTACTGCTCGTCAAGCGTTTTCCCGCCCTGCTGATTATCGATCGTACAACGCATCAGGCGCTCAAGCGGCTCCTTTACAGCAAACCGGTCGAGCTGTTCATGATAACGCTGGTTGTAATACGAGAGCAGGTCGTCATAGGAGGCTTTGGGCAGTTCGGGTCGCATGTCCTCATGTGTTTGGGGGTCAAAATGCATGGCTGAGTATGCTTCAAAAAACAGGTTACTGAGCAGTTGTGCGTTATCAATCAGTTGCGATAGGATGCCAAGGCTGCCTTCGGAAGCTTCATAGACAAGAATGTTCTTTTCCTCGGTCGACCCCATGATCCAGACGCCGATCTCTCCTTCTTCGACCTGGAATTGCCGCTCAAGCGCCCGCTTGAGGGCAAACGCAAGGGATACCACGCCATCGTGCTCAAGATCAAGCTCTTTTATGGGCTGGATGTAGAGAATATCCGCCGTGCCGGTAGTGTAAACCCTTACGTTCATTGCAGGATCTTCCGAATCCGTTTTTTCCAGATCCTTAGCTTTTTTCCATTTCCCGGACCTGCGGCCGATAGCAAATCCTTCGTCCCGGTTTCTCGAAATTTTCCATCGCTTGTTGATCTGGAGAAGCCTGGCGGCCTGATCGTAAATTACCTGAAGCAACGGCTGACCACCCTCGGCAATGATAACCTGTTTCGTACCGTCCATCCCGCGAGCAAACGAAAAATACTGGTCGATATCGAACCCTGTCGATGCCCTTTCCTCCTCTTCACATGAAATCCTCTCCTGGGGCCGGGCTTCTGATTCGCCGAGTTCAAGCAGGTTGTTGTAGATGGTCACCAGGTCCTGCCCTTTCAGCTCCTCACGTGTTATAGGATCGTTGTTTATTCCTTTGGCTTCGCTGTCGAGCAGGGCATAACCCGTCCGGTTCGAGATTTTGACGGAATGAATATTGAGGTCAGCCTGTACGGCCTGCATCCGTGTAATACGGTATTTGCCGCCATTGTGGTAAATGAAGTTGTTAGGGCCGAACTCTTTCAGGGCTATGAAACGCGGACGGGAAACGAATTCTCCCTCGTCCTTGTAGCGGTTTCCAAGAAATGCCCTGATTGGAAGACGGGTAAAATTATAACCCGGAAGGAACCCTTCAGCTGCGAGATAGCGAAAGACATAAAATTCCGAATCGTTGCCGTATGCTTTTCTTTTCAGATTGAGAAGCAATTCCCTCTGCCGCTTGCCGACACGCTCGTCCCTTTCGGCATCCTTCTTTTTCTGATTGTCGCCAGCTATCGAGGGGTCATCGATCACCGAACGGGAAACATCGATCAATTTGTTGGCTGTCCTGTATAGGCTGCGCCAACGACCGAAACTGTCGTCGAACTGCCGACAGAAACTTCTGGCATGGGTAGCAAACCATTCGGGCGAATACCAGTAAGCATCGTGTATGCCCTGTATCCCGGAAACGAACTCGTGGAAATTATCCGCCCATTTGCCTGCATGGTTGTCGATCTGGTTCTGAATGTATGCAACGATCTCCTGCTTGAGCGGAATTTCAGGAAGCTGTCGGACATCAAGAACATCTTCCGCAGAGGAGCGCATGTCACCCAACCCGAGCTCCATAAGAATGTAGGCGTTGAAATGGGAGCGAACAAGCTCTTCGTTGGTCAGGTCAATCGTTGGCGGTACTACCGAACCGGCAACCATTCGCTTGCTTTCCCTGAAATAGTTTCGATCGTGAGGCGAGCCGTTCGAACAATAGGTAAAGATCAGGGCCGCCTGACCGCTTCTACCTGCACGACCGCTGCGCTGAGCGTAATTGGCGGGATTTGGCGGGACATTACGCATATGGACGACGTTCAGCTCCCTGATGTCGATACCGAGTTCCATTGTCGGGGAGCAGAACAATGAGGCAATTTCGCCTTTACGGAAAGCGTTCTCACGCTCGATCCGCTGTTCATGGTTCAACTGGCCGGTATGCTCCCGACCCGAAAGGGTTCTGCCGAACGCACCGAAGTTCTGCTGGTAGAATTTCCTGAAGAAGTCGTTGGGCTTTGGACTGATGGCGCCGTTGTAGCTCTGTACTCTAACTTCGTCAGCCACGACGTTCTTCCCGTTGCCCAGTTCCCAATAGACGCTGTCGATCCGAAGCCTGTAACCGGTACACTCCCCTTTTGTGCCACGCACTTTTTCAGCCCGTAAAAAGTGCCCTCGCTCAAGCAATGAACAGATGGATTCAATCGCCTGACTGAGATCTTCGCCATGCAGGGCACCAAATGCGCTCCGGGACGATAACCGTCGGATATATTTTCCAAGATTGCTTTGCGGGCCTGCGCTGGCGGTATAGACGCGGAAACTGGTTTCGCCTATCGAGCGAGGCAACAGAATAAACGGCGCTTCGATTTTCTCTTCAAGCTCAAGTGACCAGAGTTTGTTTTCGTCCAGGCGGTTCTTCAGACGCTCTTCGGTTTCAACTCTCTTGTCCGTAAGCTTGTAATATTCGAAGGCATAGGATGTCCTGAAAAAGTTCAGAACCTGCAACAGAATATCATACCGTTCCTGTGCTGTAAAACAACTTAAGAGAGGGGCGGATTCGAAAAAATGCTCCCTTTCAGAAAATTCACGAAGCCGGTTATAGCCTATGTTCAACAAGGCGCACTGTTCGAGGTTGGGAGTATTGTACCTCCAGCCTCTTTTCAGGTCATACAGTATCCGGACAAGGAGATAATCCTTTATTGCCTTCTCGTTTTCCGGATCGGGCCAGCCGAGATACGAAGATGGATTCCGCGCGTATTCGTGTTCGGAAAGATTCAGCTTGCGGAAAACCGCATCGCTGATGGAGTCGATCGTCAACCGGTTATCCGGGGCATCCTTGAGTGCCTGATAAATCGACGACCTGAGCATGCCGAGCATCATGAAGTCGTTGAAATGGCCCGCCTGCAGGGATGCGTCCTGACGGTTATCGGTAAAGCTCAGCAATTTCTGGCTTTCGGCGGGTATACCCTGATTGTGCAGCGATTTGACAATACTGAAAGACATGATGGTTGTCGCCGTGCTTCGTCCCTCGTTTCCGATCCTCATGAGCTTTGTATTCTCGTTCGTTTTTGCGTCGAATACAACTCCGGAAGTAGGATCGATCAGGAGCCGTGCGGGAACGAACCAGCCTGTGAAGGGGTACTCTGGCTCGCATGAGTATTTTCCGTCAGAGTCGAAATAGAGTTTTTGCGGCAACTGGTGCTCATAGTAGTTGAGCAGATTTTTACCTGCCTTGGTGACAGAGAACCAGCTATCGGGAAGGAATTCCTGCTGTTCATCGCTCCACAAGTCGTGATCGTTCTCCGTTACAATCAGGTAACCGGCAGGGAAATCGTCCGGAACTAGCTCCCTTTTGGGGGTACCATTATTTCTGTCGGCTTTGAGGTCGTCCTTGACGATTCTTGCCGGCAGATCATCGGGGTTTCTTGGCAGAAACTTGCCGTTTTCTTTTTTGACACAGACGAAATCAGAACCGGAATACCGGCTGAACACAACCGGAAACAATGGCCGATCGTGCCCGTCTTTCCGGATATAGCGATTGGTTTCGAGCGTTATTTCCCGTGATTCGCGGCTTTCAAGCGTAACGTATACATTACCCGTCTGGGCAATGAACTGGTGAATCTTGAATGGCAGATAACCGCCGACTTTCGAATTCTGACCGATATTAAGCTGTTCAATCCATCCCAGAAACCGTTTAACTGCATCCCTGCAGTTGTCAAGCGAGTCATGGGAGTCGCAACTCAGTTTTTCTGCGATCTCTTCCAGCGTCTGGGGCACTGCTCTTTCAATATATCCATCAGAAAGCCGGTTCAGCGCAATGCGGTTCTCGAACCATATCGCCAACGGATTTTGAGAAAAAGAATCGGGATTCGGCAGAAACTGGCTGGCCATGGCTTCCTGAAGATCAAAACAGGAAGGTATGGTTCCATTGAAGTTGGTGCTTGACCTGAGCGTTTCATTGATTACCTGATCAGAGGAGAATGGTTGACCGAATATTTTCTCGGCAACCTGCGCGATTTTACGTTTCTTTTCTCCCGGAGTACCCTGACTGGACAGGGTTGCAGAGGTTCCGATAGATATGAGGGGACGGTCAACGAGTTGGGTGATTCTTCGAATCAGCATCGAAACATCGGCTCCCTGACGTCCACGATAGGTGTGCAATTCATCGAAAACAAGATATTCGAGGTTCTCCCGCATTGCCTCACGTAGCCAACCCTCACCGTTTCTTGTCATGATGAGTTCAAGCATCATGTAATTGGTCAGGATAATCGAGGGCTGCGATTCCCTGATCTTTGCCCGAACATCTTCATTTTCCTGCCCGGTATATTTTGCATAGGTGATCGGGAACCTATGGGAGGTCATCGTTTTTAACGATGTAATAATCTCTTCGGGAGTTTTCTCGTCAAATGCATCACGAGAAACGGAGGGCAAAAACGATTTCAGGTAATTGATCTCGTATTTCCTGATCTCCTCCTCCTGTGAATTGATAAGGGCATTCATCGGATAAACGATGACTGCCTTGACGCCTTTCGAATGGCCGGTCTGAAGAATCCTGTTGAAAATGGTGGCCAGGTAGGTTAAAGACTTGCCGGATCCTGTTCCGGACGTAACTATGAAACCCTCCCCATTGACTCCTTTCCTGATGGCTTCGACCTGATGGAAATAAAGGCTATATGCACCGAAAATTTTCTTGAGCTCTCCATGAATCAGCTCCTGCTTTTCAAGCTCCTCCAACGATTCGCCAAGCTCAAACGACGGGTTAAACTGCAATAACGGTTCCGGCAGGAATAGCCCGCTCCGAAAAGCTTCCTGAACCTTTCCCTGTATGCGGGAGTCGCTGATATTGGTGAAGCTGTTGAGGTAGTTCTTGTAGTCCTCGACAATTGCACTGTGGATTTTAAATGCCTGCATAAAGCGGGTTCTCTGTGTAAGCTGGAGGAAAATACAGAAGCATTGAAGAAAACAGCGATTGATTCAATCGATATGACCAACCCCTTTTGCCTAAGGGAAATATACGATTACCGACAAAGCACGGCAACTAAAAGGCTACGAAAAGCAAACCATATACCCTATTAAGCCAGCTGCTCCCTCAACCCGCGTCTCCTTTCCGTCCGGCGCTTCACTGCTGCGCTGAAAACCTGCTCTTCGCTCCACACTGTTACAGCCTGCCGTGCTCTGGTGATGCCGGTATAGATCAGTTCCCTTGTCAGTAACAGGGTGTCATCTGGAGGGAGAACTATCAAAACTCTGTCGAACTCGGAGCCCTGCCCTGGCTTTTGTGGATGGTCATGGCGAAGGCGGTTACGTGCGCAGGGAGGAACTCCGGGGGAATGGCTCTTATGGTGCCGTCGGGGTTGGCGAAGTATGCTCTGAGATTGGTGGTTTCCGGATCGGGGAGAATGATGCCGGTGTCGCCGTTGAAGAGTCTGTGGATGTAGTCGTTTTCGGTAACGAGCACCGGTCTGCCCCGGTAGAACGGGCTGCTGGCTGTGAGGAGGCCTGCTTCGTGGAGCAGGGTTTCGGCGGCGTGGTTCATGCCGGTGGCTCCCCAGGGGCCTTCTCTGAGAGCGGTGAGGATGCGGAAGCGCTCGAAGAGCTGGAGGGCTTTTTCGGGCGATTCTGCTTCGAGGCAGGGGTGGAAGCTTTCGAGTACAGAGGTAGCGCGGCGTTTTTTTTCATCAGCTCACGCCTTATCTCACGAACATTTATTCCGGCATAATGGCATGAAAGTGAATACATTTCTGAACTTTCCTTATATTTCTACAAGGTAAAGGAGAATTGCTAAACAAAGAGCGCCTTTCTTCATGTTTTTAAAAAACGAGAGCTACTGCAGAAGATAGTAGACATGAAATACCTGAACTTGAACCGAGAATAAAACGAACTATTAAAAGTCGAAAGGGGTATCTCCTTCGAAGAAGTAGCGCTCTTGATCGAATCAGGTAAAATATTGGGAATCGAGAAAAATCAAAGCAGATCCAATCAACATATTTATATTCTTGAGATAAATAATTATGCCTATGTCGTGCCTTATCTTGAAATGGAAAACGAAATTTTTCTTAAAACGGTTTTTCCAAGTCGCAAATATACAAAACTTTATGATCTGAAGGGGGAATAATGAAAAAGTTGAATTTAAAAGTTTTTGAACCTGTTGATGAAGAGGAAAAAGCAATAATGGAATCAATTGAAAATGATCAATGGGTTTCAGTTACAGATTTTAAAGAGGAAAAAGAAAAAGCTGAATCTGTGGCTCGACAAACCCTAAAGAAAAACAAGCATATAAATCTGCGTCTGACTGAAAAGGATTATCATCAAATTCAGATAAAAGCTATTCAGAAAGGCATCCCTTATCAAACACTTATTGCCAGTATCATACACAAATATCTGAACGGTTCATTAGTGTCAAAAACAAGTGAATAATCGTGAGGGAAGACATAGACTTGATTCTCTGAATGAGTGCCGAGTTAATCAAGTCTATGTCTTCCTCTCTTTTACGAATCCATTGCAATCAGCCGCTCCCGTAACCCGCTCCTTCGCTCTGTTCTTCGCTTCACCGCAGAGCTGAAAACAGCTTCGTCGCTCCATACTGTTACAGCCTGACGTGCCCTTGTAATTCCGGTATAGATCAGTTCCCTTGTCAGTAACAGGGTGTCATCTGGAGGGAGAACTATCAAAACTCTGTCGAACTCCGAACCCTGGCTTTTGTGCACGGTCATGGCGAAGGCGGTTACGTGCGCAGGGAGGAACTCCGGGGGAA
>Ga0172368_10008535_pt1 | contig 10417 bp, 11 predicted proteins | sample Lak11m_FD_114540 | JGI IMG/M metagenome (GOLD analysis project Ga0172368, IMG submission 114540) | Freshwater microbial communities from Kabuno Bay, South-Kivu, Congo - kab_022012_11m | ecosystem: Environmental > Aquatic > Freshwater > Lake | place: Democratic Republic of the Congo: South-Kivu...
GACCAGGGTGCGCGTCAGTAAAATCGCATCCCTGTCCGACGACCTCGCGCTCGCGCTCGCCGCGCCGCGCATCCGCATCCAGGCCCCGGTGCCGGGACACAGTTACGTTGGCATCGAAGTCCCGAATGAAGAGATGGCGCTGGTTGCATTGCGTGACATCCTTGAAAACGAGACGTTCGCGCGCAATAAAAAGGCACTGGGCTTCGCGCTTGGCCGCGACGTGGCGGGACATCCGATCATCGCCAATCTTGAAAACATGCCGCACCTGTTGATCGCAGGCACCACAGGCTCCGGCAAGTCCGTGTGTGTGAATTCAATCCTCACGTGCATGTTGCTCTTCAACACCCCCGACGATTTGCGCATCGTTCTCGTTGACCCAAAGCGTGTCGAGTTGACGGGTTACAACGGCATCCCGCATTTGCTCGGCCCCGTCGTCGTCGAAATGGACAGGGTCATCGGCGCGTTGCAATGGATGACGCGCGAGATGGACAAGCGCTATCATTTGTTCGCGCAGGCCGGTGCGCGCAACATCCTCGATTACAACGCCAAGATGAAATTATCGGGGCAGAAGAAACTGCCAAACCTTGTCATCATCATCGACGAACTGGCCGACCTGATGATGATTGCCCCCGACGAAACCGAAAAGACGATTACGCGCCTCGCGCAACTTGCGCGTGCCACGGGCATTCACATGGTTCTCGCCACACAGCGCCCGTCCGTGGATGTCGTGACGGGTTTGATCAAAGCGAACTTCCCCGCGCGCATCGCCTTTGCCGTGGCATCCAATACCGACAGCCGCGTCATCCTTGACCAGCCCGGCGCGGAACGATTGCTCGGCCGCGGCGACATGCTCTACCAGGCGCCCGACGCTCCGGCCCCCGCGCGTTTGCAGGGTGTATTCGTCTCCGACCACGAGATTCAAAGACTGGTGGAATACTGGCGCAACATCGCGGGCGGAGCAAGCCCCTACGCGGTTGCAGGCATGCCCGCTGACGCGGCGCCGACAGGCGTCCCATTGAAGCAGGCCCCGTTATGGGAAGAGATGGCCAAGGTCGAAGGCGACCCGCTCTTCAGCGAAGCCGTGGACATCATCCGCAAGGAAGGCCGCGCCTCCGTGTCCATGCTGCAAAGGCGTTTGCGAATCGGCTACACCCGTTCCGCCCGCCTGATTGACCAGATGGAAGACAAGGGCATTGTCGGCCCGCCCGAAGGCGGCACCCAGGTCAGGCAGGTTCTGGATTATGGTCCCACCATCCCGCCAAAGGACGATGGAATGTAAAGCACCCAAATGACACGCGATAATTTTTGCTGTATAATCTCCACATCGCCCTGGTAGTTCAATGGACAGAACAAGGCACTCCTAAGGCTTAGATATAGGTTCGATTCCTATCCGGGGCACAGGCAAGGTTGACGGGCAGTACAAAAGTCATGCCGCCATATGTTGGTTGCGTAAATTCAGAAGCACTACATCTGGTGGAAGAATTTGTATGCAATTAAAATTCATATAAATTTTTAACATGAAATACCCTTGCCAAAATAAAAAGGCTATAGTAATATATGGAAGATGAACGCTAGGGTGCCCCCCTCACCCTGGCGTTCATCATTTAACAGACCTGTGGTCGGCGTTGAAAAACGCCGATTTTTTATTTCTTCGTATCTTTTATCGTCTGCCTTGCCGCCTGCAGCAACTCATGCGCGGACCTTAGCGTTCCCTCGCCGACCTCTCCGAGCATTTGCGAAAGTTCAAGCAGGCGTGAATCGCCGTCGAGTTGCTCGACGCGCGTGAGTGTGCGGCCTTTTTCCACCAGTTTTTGCACCTGGTAATGCTGGTCGCCGAAGACTGCGAGTTGGGGGAGATGGGTCACGCAGAAGACCTGGTGGGTGCGCGACAGATTCCATAGTTTTTGACCGACGATCATACCCACGCGGCCGCCGATTCCCTGGTCGATTTCATCGAAGATGAGACTGGGAACCTCGTCGGCGCGGGCAAGGACGTTTTTCAATCCCAGCATCAAACGGGATGTTTCACCGCCGGAGGCGATCTTCACAAGCGGCTTGAGTCCTTCGCCGGGATTCGGGGCGATGAGGAATTCCACGCGGTCGAAGCCGTTTTGGTCAAAGGCAACGCGCGTGCCATCCGCGAGCGGGGCGCCGTTCGGGTCGGCCCTGGTTTGGAAGTCCACGCTGAATTTTGCGGAGGCCATTTTCAAATCGTTGAGTTCGGATTCGATTCCCTTTCCCATCGCGCCCGCGGCGGATTTACGTTTCCCGGTCAGCGCGGTTCCCTGCTGTGCCAGTGTATCCAGCAATTTCGCTTCCTGCATTTCCAGTTCGGCGATTCGTTCCGCGGCGCCCGTAATTGTTTCGAGTTGCTTGCGCGCTTCCGCTCCATAAGCGATGACCGCGGGGATGTTCCCGCCGAATTTGCGTGTGAGCGAGTGGATCAAATCCAACCGCTCCTCCACTTCATCGAGCCGCTTCGGGTTGAATTCGATCTCTTCGAGGTAGCCGCGCAAACCGTGAATCACATCGGAGATCGTATCGAGCATGAGTTCGGCCTGGCTGGCCAGTTCACTTTGCGCGGGGTCGATCTTCACAAGTGAGGCCAGCGCCTGTGCGGCTTGTCCCACCAGATCCGTTGCGGCGGGCGTTTCAGGCGAGCCTTCGTCCAGGACGGCAAGCGCCTCCTGCGCGTTCTGCGCGAGCGACTCTGCATTCGCAAGCCGGTCACGCTCCTTGCGCAGGTCTTCATCTTCGCCGGGCTTCAACCTTGCGGATTCAATTTCCTCGGCCTGATAGGTCAGCATCTCCACGCGGCGGTCTGCGTCCGCCTGGGCTTTGCGTAATTCACCCAGTTCGCGGCGGAGATTCAACAACGCATGATGGGTTTGGCGGTAGTCGCTGAGGGGCCGCGCAATTTCCGCGTAACGGTCGAGCAGGCCCAGGTGCGCGCGCGAATCGAGCAGGGATAAATGTTCGGCCTGCCCGTGAATGTCAATCAAGATCGCGCCGAGTTCCTTCAACAATCCGACGTTGACTGTGCGCCCGTTGACGCGCGCCGCGCTTCGTCCCTCTTTGCGGACTTCGCGCATCAGCACGACGTAATCGGGGTCGTCCATCAATTCTTCGCGGTTAAGGATTTCGTGCACCGCTTCCTTTTCCGGACCTTTGAGATGGAACACACCCTCGACGAACGCCGCGTCTGAATCGGTGCGGACGAAAGTCGCATCCGTTTTGCCGCCGATGAGCATGACCGCGGCATCGAGGATGATGGATTTTCCCGCGCCCGTTTCACCTGTAAGGATGATGAGGCCGCTGCCGAAGCGCAGGTCGAGTTTATCGATGATTGCAAAGTTTTGGATTCGGAGTTCGGTTAGCATGGGTTAATGGGTCATTTGAACAATTGGATTCCAGAAAGCCGGGTATGGACGAGAGGCACGGCAATCACGAGATAGATGACTTGAAAGAGAATGCCAAAAATGTTAAAGGTGAAAATTTGAAAGAGCATCACGGGCAGTGCGCCCAGCACAACACCGACAGCAACCGTGATAAACAACGGACGTGAACGGCGGCGGCGCGTGGCCAGGCGGACAGCTTCCGCGATGACCATCGCCGCAGTCGGCGAACCTGCGGCAATCAGGAACCATCCGAAGAAACCAATGCCGCCAATCAAAGTGACGAGGAACGCCGCAACCGCGGAAAGCGTCCCTGCGATGATAAAGCCGAGAACGTAGTCATACCATTCGGCTGTGTCGAAGATTCTTTGCTGACCCTTCACACATTCCCTGCAACGATAGCCTGTCGGCACACGGATGGCGCACGACGCGCAAATGGGACGTTCGCAGTTGTTGCAGCGCAGCGAGGTCTCTCGATTTGGGTGGACATAACAATACAATGTTTCCGGTTCGGTCATCGCGGCAATCCTATTGAGTTTTCGTTCATGTGCGCGGTCAGGTTGCGGTAAAAATAGCCGGGGTCTCCAAAGCGGACAAATTGCGCGGTCACTTCAGCGACGCGCACATCGACGCGGTCATCTTCCATTAAGTTGACGGGAGGCTGCCCGTCGACACTGAGCACGGCATTTTCGCCGTGTACGGTAATACTGACTGAAGAACCTTCCGCCAAAACGACAGCCCTGTCCACGGATAAATGCGGCGCAATCGGGACGAGCAGGATGTTACGCAGTTCAGGAGGCAGGATGGGCCCGCCCGCGGCAAGCGCATACGCTGTCGAACCTGTTGCGGTGGAGGCGATCAGTCCATCTGCGACGTAACTTGTTAATTGACGTCCATCCACCGAAGCAGTGAGTCTTACAGGACGTAACGCCACCCCGCGCCCGACAACGACCTCGTTCAACGCGTTCCACCCGCCAAGACTTTCCCCTGCACGGATGTGTTCGGCGTAAAGCATCATGCGGTTTTCGATCCATGCCTCGCCGCTGAATAATTTTTCGAAGTACCCGCGCCAATCCTTGCGGTCGACCTGGATCAGGAAACCCAACCTGCCCAGATTAACTCCCAAAATCGGCACCTTGCTTGGGGCGCAGAGATGCCCCGCCCGCAGGACGCTCCCGTCGCCGCCCACCGCGATGAGCATGTCGAACTCACCCTTTTTTACGCGCTTGCGTATGTCTTCATCATACAGGGAACCGCAGGGCGCTTCGAGTCCCCTGTCTTTGAGATATGCGGCGATGGATTCGGCTTCCGCAAATGCTTCCGGCATCTTCGGGTATGACGTGACAACGGGATATTTTGGGATGAACGTGTCGGGCATGATTGCGTATTATACCTTTGTAGGGGCAAGGTTTATCCTTGCCAATTGGGTGACCATAAAAGCCGCCCCTATGCCAATGATTGGTCGCATGCCTTCCTGAATCCGCATTTCGCGCATCTTCCCGCCTGCTCGTGTGAGCGCGGGACATCGTTCCTGTGTTCGTCCCTTTTTATATCTGCAAGCAAATCGAGCAGGGACTCCTCCAAGTCGCGGGTGTAATCCACGGCAAAGTTGCGGTTCTCGTAATGAATGATCCCGTATGGCGGGCGCTTCCCGTATGTTTTTTCCACGAGCAGGCAATACGCGGCCAGTTGATAAATGTGCGAATCATACGGCGCATCGGGCGCCTGCCCGCTTTTGACCTCGATGGGGATGATATCGTTATCCTTACGGAGCAGGTAATCGGGTTTGCCTGTCAATTCGAGCGCGGGATAGAACAGCGGTTTCTCCACTTTGCCCCAGCCGCGAGTATCGGTATAAATGATACGCCCGCCTGGCAGCCCCGCGTCCCTGCGCTGGCGGTTGCTGTGCCAGAAAAAGAGGAGGGCAAGGAGGAGGAGAACCAGGGCAAGGTAGGGCATTTTGGCGATTGGCGATCAGCGGGTGGACGCTTGTTTGATGACTTTCCTGACGCGCGCCAAACCTGAACCTGATAAATCTTCCGTCCGTTTTTCCAGCGCCTCGATAAATTCTGCCCTGTTCGATGCGTTCACAGCAGGGAGGGTCTTCTCGGAATGCTGGGGTACATCCTTGGGACGGCAGGTCTTGAGATGATTTAGCAAATACGGAAACATGGCTTCGTTGTACCCCGCCTTTGTTGAAGCCGCATCCGCCAAAACCTTCACGCCGTTATCCTTCGTAATGACCGAGCCGGAGTCCATTGCCTTTTTGATTTCACTGAAGTGCTCGAAGACCACGTCCGCGCTGAGGCTGGCAACGACGCCGAGCGCAATCATCCCACCCCACACGAGGCGGTTATTTTTGCTTTTCAGCAACTTCACGAAGTCTTCCGCGTACGGAGCAATCAAGGCAGGTTCGATGTAACCCGTTTCGTACAAGACCTTGATGCAATCGGCTTGAATATTCCCGTCCCTGTTCCATAGGTTTTCGGCAATTTCGCGGATTCCAGCCTTATCCTTCTTCCCGGCCAAATCCCGCGCGAGTTCCTGGTTTGGCGCTTCATCGCGGCGGCCCAGTGAAGAAGCAAGACGATTGAGAATGGACATGGTGAATCCTTTCGTTTGAAAGTTGGCAGGTTTACAAGTTGGAATATTCAAACCTTCCACCTGCAAACCTGTGAACGATTAAAGAATCCGCGCCGTGCAATACGCTACCAGCAGCACAATCGCGGCCATCAGCAAAATCATCCCCGCCACGCGCGTGATGCTCGAGGCGAGGACTTGTCGTCCGTGCTTGTAGTGAAGTTCCGTCCCGGCCGCGAGTTCGGCCCGGTTTTCAGACTCGACTCCTTTTTTGCGATACCACCAGGCGCGGCGGCAGTAGAGATAATTTCCGATGTCGGAAGCGCGGGTGATCGACATGGCTAAATTGTAGCACAAATTTTCTAACTCCTGTGTGGGGAATATGAAATCATGGTTGGGCTGCTGATTTTCAAAGCGTGTCGTTTGTGCGGTGAGCCTTTTTGGTTTCCCTCTGAAAGCGGGCGGGGGTTCGACTTTTCCCGGTTGGGAATGTGCCACGATCAACGGGTAGGATGCACATAATTTTCACACAAGCCTTTGACAACCTCTTTACACTGATTTGCTACCATCAGATCGGTTGGATGTACCCAACTCATTCTGCACCGAAAGGAGGTGAGACTCACATTGAATAAAAAACTTCCCAAAATCGTTGGCGGCCTGCTCGCCGCCCTGATGCTGGTCGGTGCGGCGGGAGCGACCCTTGCTTATGCACAGGATGGCACGCATCCCACGCCGCCGGCCGATGCGGAAGGCGGTGGACGCGGCCCACGCGGCGGATATGGTTTCCTCGGCGATGATGAACTTGCCGCCGCCGCTGAGGCGCTTGGCATGACAGCCGATGAGGTATCCACCGAACTCCAGAACGGCAAAACTTTGCAGGACCTTGCCAGTGCGGCTGGCGTGGATTTACAGGTAGTACAGGATGCCCTCCGCGCGGCCCGCGCTGAATCGACGAGGAACAGGATTGAACAGGCAGTTACCGATGGAACCATGACGCGGGAAAAAGCGGATTGGCTCCTCGAAGGTCTTGAAAAAGGCTTCCTCGATGGCCCGGGCTTTGGTTTCGGTTTTGGACGCGGTCCCGGCGGCCCCCCGCCCGCTGATGTAACTCAAACCGCCCCCGCTCAATAATCAAACAGAAAGGAGTGAATCATGAACAAAAACAGGTGAGGCAGGAAGCCGTCTCACCTGTTTTTTCCTTTTCATCCTGAACGAAATTCTTGCCGGCATTGGAGATTCTTCATTCCCTGCGGCCGCCGGAATGATATCTTATTTCGGCAGCACGATAAACACGTTCATCCCCTGGCCTAAAACTGACTCGGCCCAAATTTGCCCGCCATGAGCCTGGACAATTGACTTCGCGATTGCAAGCCCCAGGCCTGAGCCGCCTTCGTCGCGATTGCGCGAGGGGTCGACGCGATAGAAACGGTCGAAGATGTGATGGACCTTATCCGCTTCAATGCCGGGGCCGCTGTCTTTTATGAAAATCTGTATTCCGTCTTTTGCCTCTTTCGCGGTAAGAATCACCCTGCCGTCCGCGGGCGTGTAACGCAAGGCATTGTCCAGAATATTCGTAATCACCTGCGTGATGCGATTTGTGTCGGCTTGAACGGATGGTAATTCAGCGGGCAGGTTCAATTCCAGCGCGATGCCTTTCTGCTGAACGCGATGCTGATAAACCGCTGTAATATCCTGCAATAATTTCTTCAGGTCTGTGGGCTGCTTTTCAATGGACAGTTCCCCCGCATCCGCAAGGGAGAGCGTGCGTAAATCATCCACGAGATGTTCGAGCCTGCCTGCTTCTTCGCGGATGATCTCGAAATTTTCCAGCGAGGGCGGCAGCACGCCATCATGGACAGCCTCCGCGTGGCCGAGTACCAGACTTAACGGTGTGCGTAATTCGTGCGCGATATCCGCGGTCATTTGGCGGCGCGCGTTGATGGACTGCGCCAGGTCCGCGCTCATTTTGTTGAACGAGTGCGCCAGTTCGCCCAGTTCATCCTGCGAGGGGACGGAGACCTGCATCCCGAAATTTCCCCCGGACATGGCCTGTGTCGCGGCAGTGAGTTCGCGGATGGGCTTTGTCAGCGTGCGTGAAAGGATCATGCCGAGCACCAGCGCGAGGGCTGTCGCGGCGAGCGCGCTGTAAACCAGGACCTTGTTCACCTGGCGGATGAATGTCTGCTCGGGTGGAGCGCCCTGCGGAGGAATGCGCCCCACAAGAAGATACCCCACCACTTCGCCATTCACCTCCAATTCGATGGATCTTTCGATGTCAGATTTTGAAACCCGGCTCCCGGGTTCGAAACCGGGTGACCCGCTCACGATGATGAGACCGGCCGCGTCGGCAAGGTTGAACTTCATCTCGTGCGGAGGCGCGTCCGGATCCGAGACAGGCACTGTTTGGTTAATTGCCTCCTCCACGCCATCCCATGAGCCATGGATTCGATAATAATCGGTCAGTCGTGTGACGAACTCGCTCTCATTGCGGCTGGATACAAACTTCTCGAATTCCTGGCTTGTATTCCAGCGCGCCACAAGCACAACCACCAGGATGCTGACCAGGCCGATTCCCAAAAAAGCCGCAACCAATTTCAATGTAATGGAGCGCATACCGGCTAATCCCTCTTGAAGCGATAGCCCACACCATACACGGTTTCAATGTAATACGGTGACTTTGGGTCTTTTTCGACTTTTGAACGCAGGTTCTTAATGTGGGTATCGATCGTCCGTTCGTAGCCTTCGTAGCGGACGCCCTGCAAAATATCGAGCAAATCCAGGCGGGAATAGACGCGCCCGGGGGAATTCATCAGCGTGGCGAGCAGGTCAAATTCGGAGGGGGTCAGGTCCACGAATTTCCCGGCCACCTGCACGGTGCGTTGTGTGCGGTCGAGTGTGATATCGAGCGCGCGCATGACCTCGGCCACAGGCTCATGGTCCCCTGCGCGGCGCAATACCGCGCGGACGCGCGCCATCAATTCACGCGGGCGGAACGGCTTGGTCACGTAATCGTCCGCGCCAAGTTCAAGGCCGACGACTCGTTCCTCATCGTCCACGCGGGCGGTGAGCAAAATGATGGCCGTGTTGTGCTCGGCGCGATGCTGGCGCATGAAATCATAGCCGTTCATCTCCGGCATCATAATATCCAGGATGATCAGGTCGGGCTTTTCCCTGCGCGCCACCGCCAGCGCGTCCCTGCCGTTGCCGGCAGTGACCACACGGAATCCCTCCTGTGCAAGATAATTCTGCACGAGGGAAACGAGACGGTGCTCGTCATCCACGACCATGATGGTTTGTGTCATATCCAACTCTCTTTCAGTATACCAAGTCCGGGCCGGAATACTTAATTCGGCCATTATTCATCGGAAACCACAATTTGCACATGGAACGTTCCCCCGAAAGGGGTGCCGAAATCGTTGGCCAAAATCCAGTAGCCGGTGTATTCGCCGGCTGTCCCAGGCGCTGTCAGCGTGACTGAAATTTTGGCGGAATGTCCGGGTAGAACATACCGGCCAATGGCATGGTTTTCGCCATCCATCCTGTCCCCATCGTAAAAGTTCAACAAATATCTTCTGCCCCATCCGCAATCCCCTGTGTTTACCACTGTCCACGTTTTCACAAAGGTTTCACCGGGCGCGAACACTGTCCCATCCTCGACATTTTCTTCGCTGACGTAGGAAGAGCGATGGCAGGAATCTGAAACCGCGAACGAATCCGCCTTTTCTGTTGGATATGCAGTGGCAGTGACTGTGCTTGTCATTGTGGCGAAGGTGTTGGGGAAGGAACCGGCGTAAATGTGGGCTGCATTGTCGCGGTGGGTGTCTGCGATGTCATGGTGATCGCCACCGCCGTATAGGCATCATGGAGCGCGCGCGCTTCCAGCGGGGCAGGTTCCATTGTCCTGCCGCATGCGCCGGTGATCAGCGCCAGAAAAGCAATCGTGAGAATTTTCGCCTTCATTCAGTTCCTTCATGGAGGATGATCATCCTACCGTCCGTATTTATGATCCTGCAATGGATTTCAGATACTCGATCAATGCTCCCATCAGCACGGTCTGCCCGCCGTCTCCCGCTGGACCCTGGCCTGCTCCCGCGCCGGATGCAATATCTGTGCCTGTGGTTTGACCTCCCGCATTCATCCCACTTCCGGGCATCCCACCGCCGTCCGGCGGGCCGCCCATTGGCATTCCGCCGCCGCCAGCCGGGCCAAAACTTTCGCCTCCGCTGGTTGTGTTGCCTGTATCCCTTTGAGTATTGGCCATACCTGCGGCGCGTTCCCGCATCGCAGCCATGACATCCTGTTGGGAAAGTTTCATATCTTTGATGGCCTTTAGTTGTTCCCCGCTCATCGTCTCCTCAAGTTGTGCCGCGAGACCGTCGATTTCCTCCTGCGCGGCAGTGTCGCTGGTGAGCAGGTCGCTGTATACCTGCCAGAGCGGAAGC